>Ga0209534_10000796_pt1 | contig 34816 bp, 61 predicted proteins | sample COG_07_FD_184751 | JGI IMG/M metagenome (GOLD analysis project Ga0209534, IMG submission 184751) | Pelagic Microbial community sample from North Sea - COGITO 998_met_07 (SPAdes) (version 2) | ecosystem: Environmental > Aquatic > Marine > Neritic zone/Coastal water | place: Helgoland, sampling...
CTTAAATACTATTTTATCAATTAGCTTTCTCATTTATTTTCTCGTTTAGTCGTTTAATATCTTTTCTTACTCTTTCCCTTTCAAGTTTTATTTCTAATATCTCGCTTTCTAAAACTCTAATGTCAGGAAACACATAAGTATTTTGATTGAATCTTAGTGCCTTTGCCTCGCTCTCTGTGTCTGTTATTCTGCCCTCTAAATGTGAATATAGTAATACCGCACTACCAACTAATATAACTATCTGTATTAGCCATTTAATGTTTATGGATATTCCTGCATCATCATTTAGCTTAGGTAGATTTTCTCCCATTAATTTTGCCTTTCAAGTAATAGAATAATTCTTTTCCTAATAGACCAAAGAAGCCACCGACAAGACCAACTACTGCGGCTTGTGCTACTCCCATAATTGTTACAGTTGATAGGGCAGTAAATACAAAGCCACTAATGAATGATATTTTATTGTCAAGTGTCATAGTTTATATGGGTGGGGGCATTAAGCCCCCTTTCCCTTTATTTAATTACAAGGTGTTTCGTCGTTAAACAATATACCTACTTCTGCTAAACTAAGTTCTTTGTTAAAGATTCTTACTTGGTCTATTTGACCTTTAAAAAATCTTGCATTTAAAGTATCAGATAAACCCGCACCCATAGCTAAATTCATACCACCTGCCGTATATGGAATTTGTGTTCCTGCGGTGTATGTAACAGTATCTTCAAGAGAATTGTTAATATAAATTTTACTTACTCCATTAGAACTACTATTTGTTACTACAATATTATACCAAGTGTCAACGACAGGTGTTGTTGTAGATGTAGCATAAACTGCAGGTAAAGACGTTAGAAAAGAAAACTTATTTGAATCTGTAAGCCTTAAAATCCAACCTTGATTTGCAGATGAATAATTACCTAACAATTCTTGGTTTGTTGAATTAACTAAACTTGGCTTTGCCCAAAAAGAAAAACTAAATTCTTGCAAATTAAACGCAGTTGTTAATTCTGTTTGAATACTTGAAGTACCAAAAGAACCTGCCAAATCAAAATACCCTTGTGGATAAGTAACATCTGTTTGTACTCCGTTATAATTACCACTTAAATCAGCAGGCGAACCATCTAAAGGATAAGCAGCTATACAACTTGTATCTCCACCTCCTAATATGTTTAATGTATGAGTAGTTCCTGCACAAGCACCTTTAGCACAAGCAGATTCAGCAAATAAAATATCTACCTCTGTAGAATTTAAGGCTTTGTTGAATATACGAACTTGGTCAAGTCCATTTAATGAAAAAGCAGCACTACTTGTATCTGTACCTAAACCATTAGTTGAAGCTAAATTACCTATTGCAGTATTATCTGTTGGTATTGAATTACTATAAGCAACTTTATTTATATAAACAGTCTGTGTATGAGTTATTAAATCTATAACTTGAACTATATGAGTCCAAGCATTCGTGTTTACAGATGGTAAGGATAAAGTATCAGATTGTGTTCCATTTCCTTCAAAATATGCTCTCCAAGTATCGCAAGCTATAAGAGGGTTGTCTCCTCCTTGACCTAAAGCCCAAACAGACCCGTCTGCATTTGTTTTGTACCAACCGCTAACACTAACTTGATTAGTTAGGTTATAATCAGGGTTTTGTACTCTACCTGCGGTTAAACATAAATCAAACTCGCCTACTCCATAAGATACATCAGTAGGTGTTCCTGAATAATTACCGCTTAAATCATTAGCATTACCATCTAATTGGTATGTAGCAATACAAGAAGTATCTCCTAAGACTTGTAAGGTATCTACTGTTCCATCACAAATACATAGTTCTTCTGTATATAAAGCCTCTACTTCTAAAGGTGTTAATGCGGTGTTGAATATTCTTACTTGGTCTATTGAGCCGTTGAAAAAACTCCCACTTTGATAAGCTCCTATTGTAGCAGATGTACTTGTTGTTCTTCCTGTGGATTGTGGTATTAAGTTGTGAGTTCCTAAAAAACTACCATTTAAATAAATTTTAGCAGTACTTGCTGAAGCATCATAAACCGCAGATATATTATACCAAGTTCCTGCGGTTAAAACAGATTTAGCTGCGGTATTGTAATTGTTTGCATATTCTGTTGTGCTTCCGTAACATCTTTCAAAACTTATTCCCACTCCATCTGATTGAAAATAAATAAATGTTATAAATGGAGCAAATACATTTGCACTTTGATTACCAAACAAACAAACTGATCCTGTTGTTGGCACAGAGCTGAAATTAACCCAAACAGAATATGAGCAATCAGTATCTGTATTAGGTATTGGATTAGTAAAATCTATTTTTGATGTACTCCCGTTAAACACTCCCGCTTGACCAAATACACCTGCACCATAAGATGAAGCTATAAATGTTCCATCATTTTCATTTGGGCTTAAATCATCAGCATTTCCATTTAGCTGCCAAAGACCCACACCACCACCATCAAATGGGTCAAAGTTATCTACTATATCAGTACAACCGCCGCCACCACCACCTGCAACTTTAGTATTTATTAATCTATTATTCATACTCTTGTTTTAAGGTTATACTAACTCTAAAGGGTCTATTGGCTCTACTAATACAATTTGATATTTAAGCACTTCTGCAATAGTTTCTAAGGCATCAATTTCTAATTCAGCAGCATCTGCTTTAGTTCTTATGTCTTCTCTTTCGGCTGCTATATTTTCAGGAATACCTGCGGATATGTCTGCATTTCTAATAACATACCAATCAGTAACTTTTAATAAGTCTCCTGCTTTCTTTTTAACCTCTGACTTCTTAGTCTCTTTAGCTTGTTCTAATGTTTGGCTAAATACCTTGTCTGTTACATCGTAAGTAAATACACTATCAGCCTCTACAAAATGTAAGTTAGATATTTGTTGTGTTATGCTATCGTAAGAAGGCATAACTACATTATAGAAACCATAAGCCTCTGCTTCTGCATCAGATAGCTTGTTAAAGTTTAAGTGTACACCGCTCGCATCTTCCCAAGTCTTAGGGAGTCTGTTAAAGGTTTTAATTTTTCCGTTAATTTCTATTGCTTTCATATCTTATTGTTCTTGTGAAATTGATGTCCAATACTCGCCTGTGGCAGTTACTACGACTTGAATAAAGTTTATTCCTGTTGTTGGTGTTCCTGCTATAATTTTAGTCCCTGTTGGTAGCGTAAAAGTGTTTCCGTCAGCGTTAATGATTAAGTCTTTAACCATTCCTATTTCTGTGCCTGCATATGTAAAATCAGTCGTTCCTGTAAGTGTTTTAGTAAATACTTGGGCTGAACCAAAATTAACTTCTGCGGCACTTATAACCGCACTTTCTGTAAATTCTACTGCTAACTTATCATATGTAACAATATCGTTAGCTAAGTGTACTGTATCAATAGAACCATCTACGTATTGGTCTGAATCTACTGAATTAGCAGCCATTTTAGCGTTTGTTACTCCGCCATCAGTTATACTTACCGCTACCTCTCCTGTGGTTGGGGTAGCTGTTATACCTCCACTACCTGTTACTGAGTTTACATCACTTGCATCAGCATCATATAATTCAGTGAAGTTTTCATTTATCCACTGAAAAGCCGTTGCTAATGGAGTTCCATTACCTGAATCTGCCCCTACAGCAGGTATTGTTACTATTGTTTTTTTTGCCATGTTTTTTTATTTTTAAAGTTGTGTTCTATCTGCTGTTAATGTTGTTGTATCTGCCGTAAATAAAGTAGTGTCTGCTGTTAATCTGAACAAATCCCAACAAGTAGGGGCGGATATATCAGGTACTGCATTTGTACTCCAATAAGTGTCTGCTCCCCAACTATCATTGGTTGCCATATCACAATAAACTTTACCCCAATTTATGTTGTTTGCCATTGTTGTTAATTTGTTTTAAATAAGCTTCTAACTTTATTATATTACTTTGTTTAGGCTTATATGTTTTAATTTTATCTTTCTCTACAGAACCCATGAATGAAAGTTTACATCTTTGTCGGGGTACATCTCTCCATTAGTACTTTGATTATACTCAGGAAACAGTTGACTATAGAACCCCATGTAATCAACAAATCTCCTTGTGTAAAACTCAGCAGTCTCAGTAACCTTATTTAGCATCATGGTCATTTCTTCCAACGAAATAGTTTCCGAGCTTTCTGAACGATGCTTGTAAACCCCTCCGTTACTGATCTGATACATTGCAAAAGGAATGTAGTTGCTTTGAGTGAACCATATAAGCATAGGCTTGATATAATCATCCAATAAGTCTTTATAGTTTGAGTTACCTGCATCAGATATAGTTCCGTTTAATATTAGTGTTTGTAATTTGTTATATAGTTTACCACCTAAGTAGTTTTGGATATGAGTATCTTGTGCTACTTCGATGAATTGTATAATTTTATCATTATCCACATTTCCATCAATAATGGACTTGCGTTTTAGTTCTTCTAATCCTATGAATAGAGCTTTGTTCGCCATATTAATTATTTTTTAGTGTTTGGATAAGCTCCCCCATTCTTCATGTCAGAAGGTCTTACTGATACTTCTTTTGGGTTTTTGGGTTCAACAAATCCTTCTTCTGTAGCATCTGAAGCTTCAACTTCTGTGTTCTTACCCACTTTTTTCTTATAGACTCTTCTCTCCCACATGTGCTTACAGTTTTTTCCACCTTTGTAGAGAAACAAGCTATAGTTTTGCTTCTTATGTCCAAGATCTCTGTTAGCTCCTTTGAAAGACATCATTCCAATATCTTCTTTTCTAAACACTACATCTTTTTTAGTCAGAGCTTCCATCTTCTTGCAAAACACTCTACTGTTAGCACTATTTCTTACAGGACCATAAGCATATCTTACTTTAAACCCTGCATTATCTTGCTTAGAGTCTTTATTGGGGTTGGCATCATCCTTAGATACTTTAGCTAAACTTGTTTTAAGCTCTTCTAATGAGGTTTCTGTTCCATCTAATAGTTGACTATCAATTAACTCCCATTCATCGCTTATAACCTCTCCTAAGTCTTCTAATTGCTCAAGCATATCCTCCCCATCTTCATCAGAGAAATCATCTAACTCAACTTCTTTTTGAGACGATAGGTTTTCAGATTGCTTCTCCCCTGTCTCTTCTTCCTTTCTTACTTTAGTAGATATGTTGTCTAACTCTGTAAATTCAATAGGTTGTAGAGTAATAAAGTATAGGTTTAAGAAGATTCCGTTAAAGTTTAGTATCTCGTTAAATCCATCAATTAAAGCCTGCTGAAATGGTCTAATAACAACATTGTCCATTATAATAGAAGCTGTTCTAAGCTCTTCTGCATTGTTACCAAAGCCTGTGTTGTCCTTAATACCCATCAAGATAGGTGAAACAATTCTGTGACCCATCATAATCTTCTCTCTACTTTCTGTAGATAAGAATTGATATTGTGCATGAGCATCAGGTAAATGTATTGGCTCTAAGTCAGCTTTAGTTTCTGCAGAGTCATTAAATGTAAGTATGAATTTACCTGCATTAGATGTTCCGCTAAACTTGTCGTATATCTTACTTTCTAATAACTCCTGAGTCTCTTCATTAGGTACTCCGTTATTAAAGTTGATTAGTAAGGAAGGTTGTAGACCATTCTTTATGTTGTTGATATGGTAGTTAGATACTTCTTCTTCTAAAGAACAGTATTGTAAACAACCATTATAATCTACAGGTGCATAGTAATAAAAACCTGCTTTGTAAGGCTTAATTACAAATAACTCAATAACATCTGAATCAGAACCATTACCAAAAGTTGGTATTCTCTTAGGTTTGTCAGATGGTTTTATATCACACCATTTAGGGTGGTAGTAGTAAGCTTTTATTTGACCATCAGTAGCTTTCTCAGCTCTTAATGTCTCCATTGGAAAGTGTAGTACTTTTACTATACTTGTTTTTTGCTTGTTGTAAACAAGCTGCATTGCAGACTGCCCAAGCATTTTATAGTCATTAACTACTTTCTTAACCTCTTTAGGTTTAAGTAGTAACTTCATTTTAGCATACATCTCAGGCTTAACATCTGAGTCAGTTGCATCTAAACCTCTACCATAAATCATCTCTACAATACCATTGATACAACCTGAATTGGTTGGACTACCTAAGTATCTGTCAATTAACTGATCAAAGTAATCATTGTTTTCACCATACTGAACCCAATCCTTACCATACACCTCCTTAATCTCAGGAGCAGCATATCCTGAAAGATTAACAACCCTCACAGAACCCTCGCTAAATTTATTAGCAGGTTTTACGTTGTTATTTAATGTTACTCTTCTTTTAGCCATAAGTGTTATTCTAAAATGATATAATCGCCACCTGTGCCATTATACTCTTCATACTCATTTGTGTTTAAAGTATGTTTTATAGTTTTATCTACTTGATCAGTTGCGTAAGCTTTATCTCTAAACCACAACTCACCATCTTTTGTGAACTCTAAGTAATAACCATAACCCTCTCTTAAAATAGAGAAAGCTATGTCCATGTAAACATAGTTGCTATTGTTATCAGGAATTTCAGCTACAATGTCTTCAATAGTTTCAGATATATTCGTACCATCCTCAGTTATAACCAAAGTAACATTATCAAAAGAAACCTCCTCAGTAGGAAACTCCCTTGGAACAACCGCAATTATCTGAGCTTCTGTATCAGGTAATAATCTTATCATATTATGATAACTGAAAAGTTAAAATTTGTTTTTATTTTGGTGTATAAAAAAAGTGGAGAGTAATAAAACCCCCCACTCTTTAATGTGTGTACTATGTTTAAGTACTATGTTTAAGAACCACTAACGATAGTAAATCCTACATTTTCAGGAGTATCTCCTAAAAAGTTTGCAGGTGTTCTTTCCATAGCAGTTAAAGTAAGTGTGTAACCGCTCAAGTCAGACATTGCTGTACCTGTAACGATAGTACCACCTGTTACTTCCGCACCATGCTCTAAACCTGCTAAAAAGAAGTTTCCGTTGTAATCTTCAATAATTACATGAGGTCTTCCGAAAGCCAAGATTTTAAGCTCTTTGTGGTCAGCTACAGTTAATTTCTTCAAAGTAACCTCAAGAACCTGCTCAAATGCAGTTGTTCCTGTATCTCTTGAAGATTGAATGTTTTGAGTAAAAGAAGAAGCTCCTTTAATTTCGTATTTGTATGCGTTAGGTGTTCCTGCTACTGCATCAATTACATCTGAATCGGTTAAATCATAAGTGATTGCTCCTAAATCATCGTAATTAACAAAGTACAAGTTTTTTAAGCCACCAACACTATCTTTGCAAGGTTCTATCCTTCCTAATGTTAAATCACAAGCCATTTGTTATATATTTTAAGGTTATTGTTATAAAAAAAGGGCAGGCAGGCTTTACGGCTTACCTACCCTTTATCTTTATTTAATTTCTAATTATGCAGGTGTGTAAAGAACGATGTCTGAACCGATTCCGTACTGTACTCCACTTGTGTAACGCATTACCACACGAACATTCTGACTTCCATCAATGTCTGCCATGTCAATAACCTTTACTAAGTTATGGTCTGAAAGTAATCCTGTTCCGAAGAAGATGTTAGATTTTTCAGCAGCCATGATGTAGTTATCTCCCAATCCGTTTGCAACAAAGATTTTTACACCATCAAAAGATAATGCTCCGTTGTTCCACCATTGAGTTCCTTGTGCATTCACACCATTAGCACCTAATCCTGCAGCTCCAAATCCTCCTAAAGCTCTAACGTAAGCTCTTGCTACGTTTTGAGATACATATAGGTACAAGTCTTCTTTTCCGTAAACTGCAGATGGAATAGCATCAACAACTTTCCCTAATTCGTCAATTACGTTAGCAGCAGTAATAGAAGTTCCTGCTACATCAACAACAGAAGCATCAGCAGTAGCCAAAGCAACTAATCCATCGAATTCACCTGCAGTAGCGTTAGCTCCTGACCAAATAGTTTCCTCTGTTTTTTCAGCAACTTTAGCAGCAACATGTGCAACTAAGAAGTCTTGAAAAGATGGAGGCAAGTTGTCAAATGCAGAATATCCCATTTGTACTGCTTCCCAATCAGATACGAAGTCTTTCTTACATAATTCTAAGTTTACTTGAAACTCTTCAGGTTGTAAGATTCTTTCAGTTAATGTAATAGTTGAAGTAGGATCAAAATCACAAGTTGCATCTGCAACAAGGTCATTTGTAGATAATTTTTTCATTACCTCTTTGTACTTCACATTTGGTTTTACTGTAATTCCACCATTCTCAATAGTAGAAGCAGATAATAAAGCAGCAGAGATATATTTACCTGCAAACTCACCTGCGTAAGTAGTAGTAATGTTAGTAGTTGTAGCCATTTTTAATTGTGTTTATTTAGTTTATTATTTGTTAAATTTAGCCAAGACAGAATCTAATGTCGTCTGTGGTCTTTTTTGTCCGTAAAGATTTACTTGTCTTTTTTCTACCATAGCTTCAGGGTCGTGAGACATAGGCTGTGCGGCAGGTTCTTGAGCAGACAACTCTTCTTTTGCTTCTTCTAATTCTGCAGGCACTTCAGTTTCAGCTTCTGTAGACATATTCTCCATAATGGCATCATACATAGCTTTCATTTCAGCAACAGCAGTAGCTAATTCTTCTTTGGTAGCATACTTATCTGCTTCTTCCGCCACATCTTCAATAGCATCTTCAGCTATATCTTCTGCAGGCATTTCTTCAGCAAGAGTTTCTTCTACCACTTCTTCCTGAGAAGATTCTAACTGAACTTCCTCCTGTACTTCAGGTTGAGCTTCAATAGCCTCTTCACTTAGGAAAACATTCTTTAGTTTTTCTACAAGTTCTGTGGTTTTCATATATTTAATTGTTTATTAATTACAATATGTTATGTTAACTAAGATTTTTAATACTGTTGTATTTCTTAGTCTTCAGGTATAAATGTAACACTACCTATACCTTGATTTATAATATTACCTTTGCAACATTTCCTTGAGTAAGTTCCGTTATCACAAAGGCATGCTCTCTTAGATGATTTTGGACTTGTTCTACTTGGAGTAGCTTTCATTTTATCACGCATAAGATTGTGTTTTTTGTATAAAGTATATAATATCCCATATTTTAGCCGTGCCTCCTGTGGATTCAATTTCCCACCAAGAACCGTTATTTACAAAATTACTATCCGCATAGTATTGAAATACTTGATGGTAATTATGTTCTAAATCATTACCTTTTGTAAACTGCACCTCGCCTGTTATTCTGTCGTATGGTGTTCCGTTCTCTCCCTTAAAGTTTATGTCTATAAGAGTCTGATTGGCATTAGCAGCACTACATTTAAACACCACAGTAAACATATAGGTGTCATTAGCATTATCTGCAATTACTCTTTTAGTTGTGCTATTATAATAATCAAATCCTACATTGCTTCTTACTATGTTAGCAGCATTGTTTGGAATAATAACAGGCACACCATCAGCAAGGCTAAACTTATTAGCTGAGGTATATTGATCATCATCGTATCTTGCCCAACCTAATGCTTGGCTTGTTGGGTATTGTGGATATACTCTAACATTATTGTCATTATAACCCATATATAGACCTGTATTAGAAACCATCATAGCTCCCTGTTCTATATTTACTGAGTTTATTTCATCATCAGTCTCTCTTTGAACATGTACTTTATAAGCGGTGTTTTTAATTGCTCTCATCTATCTCTTTTAGTTTAGATATTGCCCAATTAACACCTGCAGAACCACCCCAAGCATCCCACATAATACCTCCGCATCCTTCAGAGTAAGGTACATCTTTGTTTTGTTGATGTCTTTTAAATGAAGCCATTCTTGCAATAGTGGACCTACTTAAAGGCTCTTTATTTGCTAATTGATTAGCTCTTGTCCAACCCACAGAAGTTCCGCATGAAGAACCATTATCTTTCTTCCATTTTAAGGCTCTCTTAGCGTTGTTTACGGCTCCTTGAGGGTAATCACTATAAGATTCAAGTTCTACTCCCTGAGCCTCTAAAAATGACTCCTCGAGTGCGTATATCTGAGATAAAGCTTCCATTTCTGCAAAGTCTTCTTCTACAGACTCTCTTGGTCTTTCTTTAGAAGCATCTGCAAAGAATCCTTCAATACTGAATCCCTTAACCTTTCCGCTCTTGACAAATTCCTCCCAAATCTGATCGTTGTTTACTTTAACAGAAACCATCCAAGTACCCATAGGTACGTTTAGGTTGTATTTTTTGCTCTTGTCTTTTTCTAAGTCTTCTACTATCCAAGACTCTACGACTGACATGCCATTTAGTTCGACATCATGCTCCAATGTTGAATTGTTTTGTTTACCTCTTGATAAAAACAACTCTGAAGCTTTCCTGACAGTTTCCTCGCTAAAGAAAATATAATATTCTTCTTCGCCATTAGTTCTGTATATTTTTTTATTAGGTATGAGAGCAGCACCCATAAGGATTCTCTTCTCAGTATCTACTTCAGCCAACTTAACTTCATGACTGTTCAATGCTATAAAGTCTTCTTCTATAGCAGGGTTCTCAACGATAGAGATAGCCTCTATTCCACTAAACTCGTTTTCTTCGTCTATATATAGTTCAATAGTCTTCATAAAATGATAACTTAATTTGTTGATTTTGTTTTATTATTAACCTAAACTTGCAGTTGAAACAATGTTCCTATCCATCTCCTGTGCAGTAGACACATCTTTAGATACTACATAAGCTTTTACAGGTTGGTTAAATTGACCTTGTACTGCAGAAGCTAATTGATTACTTGCAGACTGACCTACTATGTTAAAATCAGGTGGTTGTATAGATGGTGCTGCCGCAGCTCCTCCGCCTGCACCTCCTTTAGGTGATGGAACTTCTGTTTTAAGTATATTTCTTACTTGCACAAATCCCATGGCTGCAACTGCTGCTGCTTGAGCAATATTCCATGGTCCATAAGGTTTTGCTCCTAATGCCGCTGTAACTGCTTCATAAGTGTTCATGGTAGCCATAGCAACCGCAACTGCTTTACCTACAGCAGAACCTTCTCCTGCGATAGCTATAATTGCTTCACCTACTTGATTAGCAATAGCAAGTTTAGCTTGTTCACCATCTTCAAAAGCCTGAAGCCTTTTTTGATTTAACTCTTCTGTAGCATTAGCTATTTGCTGATCTTGAACAAAAGTATCTTGACCCGCCTTTATTCTAATCTTCTTCTCTTCCTCTATTAAGGCTATTTTTTGTGCAGCTTTTTCTTGCTCTAAAGCAAAGTTAGCGTCTATTCTATCTAAATCATTTGTAGCTAAAGCAGCAACAGAAGCTAATTCAGCAACTTGATTTTCATTTAGTAGTTGTTCAAATGCAAGGTTTTTCTGCCTTTCTAACTGAAGAGATTTATTGTTGAAGGAAGCTTCAAGTGCTAATAAAACATCATGATACTCTTTTCTTGCTGCTGCTGCAGAAGCATAAAACTTTGTTCTACCATCTCCAAGTTCTTTTTCAGCTTGCTCTACTTCTTTTCTTGTAGACTTACTGTTGTTTATAATAGCTTCTTTTTCTGCTCTAAATTCAGCAAATCTAAGCCTTTCCTTTTCTAAGAAATCATCTCTTCTTCTTTTGAGGTCAAGAATAGCAGCCTCTTTGTTTATTTGAAGCCTTTCTTCTTCTGTGGTTCTTTCATCTGTTAAAGATTCTTTTCTGTACTTTAACTCGAGCTTTCTTAGGTTTAATAATCTCTGTTTAAAGAAATCATCTATATTTTTAGCAGAAGCACCTCTACCTTTTTTGTCTTCTTTACATGTACCAAGCAATAAACAGAAAAATGGATTATCTTTATATCTATCCGCAATTTCTTTTAGCCTCTTTTCGGAATCAGAACTTATAGCTTTAAATGAATCATTGTTTTTTCCTATTTCTTCTGTTAAAGCAGTCCAAGTTTTTGTATAGTTTTTATTTAGCTTCTCTTTGTTTATATAACTTTTCTGACCTCTCGCTTCTAAATCCTCTGCTTCTTGTAGTTTGCCTAAATATTCTTCAGTAGCAGAAGTTAGCTGTTCGTTCAGCTCAATATCTTTCTCTATTACTTTCTGAAGTTTCTTCTTTGTTATTTCTTCAGTAGCTTCAAACATAAGAAGATCCTTCTTGATAGCTAAATAATCATCAATACTACCAATAGCTTCATCAAAACCTTCTTTTTTTAGTCTTTCTAAAGCTACTCTTTGACTTGCAGTAGAAGCGGTTGAGTCTTTTAGTACAGCAGCTAATGACTCTATAGCAGCTACTTGACCTTTAGCTCCAACTATAGCTTCTGTAGCTTCCTCTGTAGCTCTTTTTGCCTCTCTTTGAGATAAAGTGTATTTTTCTATAAAGAATATAACTAATTGAAATGCAATGATAAGTCCACCTGCACCAAGCATTTGCTTGCCCAAGTCTTTCATCGCATTTTTGAACCCCTTGCTTTGATCAACTAAAGAAACAAAATAGTAACCTAATTGAGACAAGTTGTTTGCTACCGCCGTAAATCCGTAGTTAGCATCAGAGATAGTCCTACCAACTTCGACAAGTGTTTGTGAGGCTAAACCTGCACTATTACGCATACCCTTAAAGCCTTGGCTTACAGCAGAATTTTTACCTTGGAACGTAGATAGTTCTTTTTGAAGACCTTCTATAGTTCTTTGATATTGCACATACTCAAAAGAAGTTATCTCAACAGATTTTTGTAATTGTCTTTGATAAGTAATCTGATCTCTTATAGACTGCTCAGTTCTTTTATAAGCAGGCTGTACAGCACCAACTAATGTTTTAGATAGATTCTTCTCCGCTGTATCTAACTTGCTGATACTTGAAGTTAGTCCATCAATCTCAAGCTTGCCTTTGCCGAAATCAACCCTTATGTTAATTATCTTAGTTAAATCTGCCATTATGCTATTGTTTTATGTCTTTTTAGTCTTTCTTTTAGCTCGGAATATGTTACAGGTGCTTTATATTTACCTTTTGCTAAATCTATATCTTCATCTCCAATTAACCAATCAGAGGCATTTAGTAAATCTATTATATTCTTTATCATGCTATTCTATATCTTCTATTAGTTCAACTTCACTATTACCATTTAAAAGGTTGGATGTTATTGAGTTTATTTTATAACTCTCACCATTTATTATAAACCTATCTTTAAGTTCGTATTTAGCAAGAACTTTTATTGGTAGTAAAGCGTTTATTTTGGTTATTCTATTATATTGATTAAATACAGACTCTATGTATGTTTGATAATAGTTTTTAAATAAAGACTCCTCGTTAAATAACAAGTTAAACTCATCATTCTCTGTGTCGAAGTTTAGTGTTTGACTTTCATCTTCAGTTACATTACTCGGTCTATTATATGTTGATGGTGTAGAAAGTGTAATACCATCTGCACTCCTGAAGTATATGTTTTTACTACCTACCGTTTCATTAACATTAAAGAATAATAATGGATTACCTTTTATGGCATCTTCATTTTCACTAACAAACCAACCATAAGCTATATTAGTTTCTCCACTATCATTTTCATCAACTAATCTTTCGTATATAACCTTTTCAAATGGAAGTCTTACATCATAATTCTCACCATCAATATATTCTCCATCTATAATAACATTAAACTCTTCCGCTCCAAACTGCTGACCATTTCTTTCTTCAAACTCTACAGCTAAGAAAGTATAGGGATCTCCAAATCTAAAGTCAATGTTTCCGTAAAGAGGAACTCTTTCTATGGTAGACTCATCTACTTTAACGTAGTCTGTTATGTCATGTTTAGTGGCAGAATTGTAACTACCATAATAATTATCTAAAGTGTCTACGACTATTGTGCCTGCATCGTTAACATAAGCAGTTAAGTTAAACATCTTGAATAAACCTGTTAGTAGGTCTATTACTTTAATATCAGGAGTCTGATTTTCTAAGATCATATCCCCAATCATGCTTTGATTTTCTGCCTGATATGTTTGCCCATTAAAACATCTCGCTCTATCGTCAGGCTGTATAAATATTGTTCTTATATACCACTCAGCATCATATATAAGAAAAGCACTATCATCTTTTGTTGATATTTGAACTTGTATTTCATAGTCTCTACTCGCTTCTCCTTCTGCAGGAAGCATACCAATACCAACTTCAGTTATACCTGAAACACCTGTCTCTTCTTTTAGAGTTGTGTCAGAAACTAAGTCAACTATCTTGTAACTATATTCTTCTCCTAAAGCATCAGGAGTTATAGTTAAATCTGCAATAATGTGTATGCTGTCATCAATGTTGGAATTTGTGGTGGTACATGAAAAGTATTCATCAGAGAAAGTAATTCTATTTTCGAATACATCACACTCGGTAGTTGTTTCTGTTAACACCCAACCGCTAACATTCATGGTTGAAATACCTTCTGCATAACTTACCTGACCTGCCCCTCTGTGCATCCACATGTATAGCTGCTCAAATAAAGTTGTTCCAAAGAAATCTCTTGAGAATGTTAATGGATAGCTATCCTCTATAGCTTCAATAATTCTAATTAATCTAATTGCAGGCTTTAAGTCTTGTGGAAGAAACCCATCTCCCGATAAAGCTGACCCAATATTAGCATAGTTGTCTATAGGTGTATATCCTGCGTTAGAATCATATATAAACCTTCTTTTAGGGCTTATAAGTGGATATATAACTGCAGCAGCATCTCCATTAAACTCTAAACCTGTTTCTAAGCCTTCTAAGACATTATCATAGGTCCACTCATGGTTATATGCAGATAAATCTAAATTCTTCAGCTTATCGTCTCCTAATATCCTTGAAAGAGATACTATAGATCCAAAGAAAGTTAACTCATAAGAATAAGCTTTATTATTCTTCATTTTAACTCTATTTAGCCTAATAGTACCCCTCTTAAAAGGAGAGTGGTTTAGTTCTATGATAGCTGTACTTCTGAACCTTGCATCATAGCCATTCTGTATAGAGTTATTATAGTAGTGCTTAAATATTTTATTATTAGTCTTTGATGCAGGTACGTTAAAAGTTTGTGAATAGTCTGTAAATATTTTAGAAATATCTCTAACATCTTGTATAGATGAGGTTAACTGAATACTCTCATCATCAAACATTTCCACTCTCTGACCATCTATGTAGAGTTGTATTGTCTGCATCTATCTTATGTTGTTTATAGTGTCAAAAGCATAATCAAATTCAACCGTGAAGTTTATTAACTTGTCATTTACCTCTGTTTTATCTGTAAATGAAGTTGTTTTAGGTACTATAGGCTTAACCAATCCTTCTTCATGAATCCAAGCAGACTCCGTAAGCATTAATTGCTGTATAACCTCATTATGATCTTCAGTAACAAAACCCGTATTTAATATTAACCTTTTATTACCTATGACATTATGGGGATTCATAGACGCCTTATTTAAGGAATAATTAACAGATGTAGATGATATATCTAATATATTTCTCTTGTATGAATCTTTCGCTACATCTAAGTTATCTGTTCTTTTCTTATCAAACCATAAATCCTGCACAACACCAAACTTATTTAAGAAAGACACTTTGTAAGGATCGTATTTAGAGCAGTCAATACATCTAATGTATAAAGTTTTTACAGTTCCATCAGCAAGGAGTATTTCTATTGTACTTGTGTTTTCAGGAACTTCTATCTCCTCTGTAACTTCACTTGAAACAGTTTTTAAGTAATAAGTATCTGCAGTTAAAGAAGTTATATCAGCAGTGTAATCTGTAGTGTCAGCAGTTATTTTAGTTATAGTCTCTTTAGTTACTGTTTCTCTTCTTATTACAACATCGTACTCGTCTAAATAAGTCACCTCAGTAGCTCCACCACTACCTGTTAATAGTGGTATGTGTATTTTTTCTGTTGCTGAATTACAATTATGAAATATAGTCGTATTACTTATAAGAACATCATTACTTAATTGAGGGTTAATACCATCTTCAAAGTAGCCATATCCATTAAATGCTATTGCAGAACCAACTAACGTATCATCTACAGTGTCATCATCATAAGTGCGAATCATCTGCCATTCAGCCCATGCAGATTGTTGAATAGAATCATAATCCCCTGTAAACAATACTTCGGTATAATCCCTTACAAGCTCACCTATCTCAAATACTATTATGTCTTCGTTTACTTTCTTCTCTTTATATATAATGTAATCAGGGTTATCTGCATCTTTACCCCCAAAATCACCTGTATATATCCAAAGATTTAATGTTGCGTTTACTATATTTGCCATTATTGTTTTTTATTATATTAAATCTAATCTTCAGGGCAACAAGCTGTGTATTCAAAAGATAATGTAGTGCTTTCACCTGAATCAAAATATCCAAAATCTACATCTTGAACAACACATGGATTGCTTAATTCATCTCCATTAACTTCATAATTTCTAATATTTATTGTTCCAAGATTACCATTTCCATTGTTTTGAGCATTTCTCATTTCTAAAATGTTAGTTCCGTAATTAAGAAATGAAGGGTCAAATCTGTTTGTTACCATTAATGTTAGAGGGCAGGCAAAGTCTCCTGAAACTACATCAGCATTTTCATTTGTTGTAGCTATGAATATCCCTCCAACTTGAGCGTTTTGACTTAAATCTAAATATCCTATAAAATTATCATTTAGATATATATTGAAGTTATCATCTTTTGCTGAATTTGAATTACAAACTTGGAACACCAAAGCTCTATCAGGACAAGTAGGTGCAGGTGGTATTGCACTTGGACATGTAAAAGTTAAATTAAGGGAATCACTTAATATTGGACTTTGTACTGTAATGGTTGCTGTTAATGGGTCTGTACTTGCTTTTGGTAATGTTAATGTACCTGTTTTTGTCGATGTTGGTCCTGTGTTTATCTCAGAAGGGTCTATACCTAATGCAATTAATTCAGAATCGTAAGCATCTAAACCAACATAACCTGTAGTTACACTTGCTCCATTATAAGCCAATGTTATTTTAGCAGGTATGTTTCCACCATCATAGCCTATAGTTATATCCCCTGTATCTCCCGTCATAGTCAGAGTATAAATTCTCTTACCTATGAATCCCTCTGTTATAGCAACATCGCTACATGCAGCAGGGAAATAATCAACAGGCTCAACAGGTGATGGTGCAGGTTCATCGCTTGATGTAATATAATATGGACTTCTTGAGTGTATTCTTTTTAATGCCATTACTTAACTTCTTTTAAATATCTTTCTAATGTGTATTCTAAATCTTCACCAAATGCCTCAAGAACCTCCTGTCCAAAGACATCTTTTATATTGTTGTAAACTATATCTATTAAACCTGTTCCTGTATAGTTAAACCTTTTAATAGATCCGTTTCTTCCTAACGCTCTTGCTATTGCAAATGAAGCACTACGCATCTTATAGTCAGTTACAGTAGTAAATCTACCCTTAGAGTCTCTAAGCTTAACATTCTTCTCCCTCATCCAATGCAATATAGCTGTAGATGGTGGCATTTGTTGATTAGGACCTCTACCATCACTAATTGCAGTAATGTATTTCTCTCCTAATACACTAAGTTCAGACTCTAAATCTGATATAGTAACTTCAGAATCAAGACTCTTGGAAGCTTTTCCGCTCGCATAAGTGCCATCAGCTTTTAGTCTATCTTGATACTGCTTTACAAATAACTCTCCATAGGCAGTTAATAGTCTTTTAAGGTTAACATATTTGTTCCCCTCTAACATATAGAAATATCATTAGGCATTTCAATAACTATATCTGCTCCCCAACCTGCTAATTCATTCTCAAACCTGTCCATAAAAGGCTGCACACTAACATCTTCCACTACCTGCAACCTATCTGTGAACAAAAGACCTCTTCTTAACTGAGATACAACATCATTTACCACCTGTAGTTGTGTGTTTAAGATGTCCTGCATGTTGTCATTCCCATAAAACTCATCGTCAGGATTACTTTCTTTATTGTAGTCAACTATGTCTACACATAATAGCTGCAAAGTAAAAGATACTGTATGCTCTCTGATCGTTGCGTTAGAGATGTTTAAGTGAGAAAGTGGAAATATTGTTGTCTTATCCAAATCCACTTTTGTAATATCCCCATACGTTACAGAGAATACATTAGGATTTTCCCTCAACCTATCCTTTATCTTGTCTAATATGTCGTAAAACTGTGTCATAACTAACTTTTATATGCCCTTTTAATGGCATCTGCTTCTAATTTATTCTTCTCCTTCTCAAACTCAAGCCATATTAAGCATTGCTGTAGTGGAAGCTTGGTAACTTCTGAAATCCTTCTGACATCTCCCTGTGCAAGTCCGTAAATACTTTGATACCATCCCCACTTCTTTCCAAATCCTTGTTCTGCGGTTGCAATTTGACCTGCTTGTCCACCTGATGCTGTAAATAGTCCATCATATAACCCGATAATTTTTTCCCTAAACGATAAAAAAAAACAACCGCTCCTAAAGCAACATTTACAGGGGCATCTTTCATTATCTCTGCATACTTATCAGATCCTTCATAGTCCTCTATCACATAGAAACCTTTTTTACCTGCAACAATAGGTCTATATAGCACGGCTAAAGCCTTGTGCATGTTCTGCCAATCCCCAATGTATTTCTCTACATCAATATACTCACCAAAGCTCATTTCATCTAACTTAGGTATAAAGCCAAACTCTGCAGACACACCATCACTACCTGTCATGGTAAATCTCTGAACTAAAGGGGTATCCTCGTTAAAACACTCAGCTACTTGTGCTATCACACTCTCAAACATAGATACAGGTAAACCATAACTATCCTTCAAAGTAAGATCACAGAATATCTCTAAAGACTTTAGATTTAAGAACTCTAATGCTTCAGGTGTCTCCTTATCTTCTATCCCATCTAATATCTTCAAATACTTCTGATACTGATGCAACTTGATAGCCTCTAAAGCCTGTGGCACTTTTACTTCTAAATCAACTACATTGCTCATATAATAATCTCTATATATAGTATAACTAAAATCTATAATTATGTATCACTTATGAATAAACTATAAATTTTATTTATGGTTAATTAAACAAATATAATAAAATAATATGACAATAGAGTGGTTTATGCTTGTACAAATTCCTGTTTTTTAGTTATCTTAGTATAGCAGTTGGAAATCTGTATAAGTTCCCAAACTTGTGTCATAAATGTTAGGCACTTGGATCAAGTAAACCTTGCTTAGGAATTGCGGTATTAGAACAATCTACTTTTATATCTTTTGATGCACCCCAATACCATTCAACCTAACCATTCATTCAGCCATACAGTCTATTGGCACAGACACATATTAAAGATATTAAGGGGGTGCTTACATCTTCTTTCCATTTAATTCTATCAAGTCACCTCACTTGTACTTCCCTTAGAGAGTTACAACTAAGGTTACCAAAAGTTATTGAATTCATAGAATCGGGTTAATACACATACTAATCTTTCGTTTTACATTGAATTCATAGAATTGAGATAATACACATAGAATATATTTATATTACGATCATTTAGCATAAGTAAACCTTATACTTAATCTAAGGCTATTTAGAGCGTGTTTAAGAGTGTTTAGAGTGTGGATAGTGTTAAGGTATTATTAATTTGTAATGGTTTGTTACCCCTATCCTATCTACTATATATGTAAACCAATAACCTACAAAAAAAGGCTATTAAAAACAAGGCATAAAAAAACCCCCAATTAAGGAGGTTTAAGACTGTTTAAATTGTAGGTATAAATTAGGGGTTAATATATTTTAAAATTGTACCTATGTTTTCTAATTGCTCTTGATCTATGCTGAAATAGTTTGTTTTATTGCCATGCTCGTCACGAATACAAAAGGAAAACCTTTGCTCTGTTCTTGCTAACCTATTGAATTGACTTTCTATATAATTATAGTTTAATAACCATTTGTCATTTTGTGTGTTTGTTTTCATGTCTTTAGTCTTTTTTAATGTGAACATCTATATAAATACCGTTAAGGTTTATATGTTCTATTTTGTAGCTCTTTATAAATGTTTTTTGATTTTTCCACAGGCTTAATTTATCGGTTATTAATTCTAAGAAAAAAGAGTGTTGTTCATTTGTTGTTTGATTGTAAAATTCAATTACTTGTGTGTGTTGTTCGGGTGTCATATTATTTCAATTTGTTTATATCTGTTAATACTTGATCGCTATAAATATCTTTGTAAGAATTAAACATTTGCTCAAACATTTCATGCAATGTGTTTTCATTATTTGTGCGAGCATTAAAATTTTTTATGCGTTTCACTTTGTCTAAATTGTGTTTAAATTGTTTTTGTTTCATGATCTTTTTTGTTTTAATATATGTCCCCATTTTCTGTAAATTCATAACCATTGATGTCACAATGTTCTTTTATGTCGCATTCCTCCATGTCAATAAAGTAATGATATTTCATTTCCCCGCTTTCTGTTTCATATTCCAAAGGGTTAAAATCTAACCAATAAACAACATTTTCTTTTGCTTCTTTACTTAATTCATCAAATGAATAAATATTAATTGTTTTTGTCTCTTGTCTCATGATATTTTATTTTATAATTCGTTTTTAATTGTAGGCAAGCAACCCATTAACCCGCCCTGATTCATATATTGGGTCCTGTGTTTTACTAAATCATTTGTTAAGATGTACGAATTATCAGGCATTAAAATGATAAAGTCTTTTTTGCTTTTGCTTATTGAAAACCTTTGCTTAATTGGTAAGGCTTTTATTTTACTTATTAATGTCATGGTGTTATAATTTTATTAATTGTTTACCTATTGTATCAACCTCTTTTAATGGTATGTTGTGGCATCCTATTTTAAGTATATTGTCTTTTATTCCTATAACTGTGTAATAATCCAATTTAAAGCCTTTTATATCTTTACCCGCCTCAATTAGTTTATACAATACCTTTGCCTTTTTAACCTCTATTCTAACACCTCCCGAGGTCTCAACGCTTGCACTATCTTTTGACAATCTTAAAAGACTGTTTTTAATTCCATGCAAATACATTTTATCATGGTTTCGCCAAAGTTTTATGTTTTCTTTATTCCTTTCGTATTGTCTTTTTTCTTTTGCCTTAACCATTTCGGCAACCTCTGAAAGTATTTTGTCTTTGTCTGTTTCAAGCCTTTGTACTATTTTCTTTATTTGCTTATATTCCTTTAGCTTAGAAACTTTTGTTTTTGTCTTTGTATATATTAGGTATTCATTTAGCCTTTCAAATAAGTATAAAATTCTTTTTAAATACACCGCTTTATTTGTCCTTGCTTTGGGTATTTTTGGAAGTGTTGCGTTTATTTCGGCATGCACTAAAAAAAGGTCTGTTTCTGTTTTATTAAATCTTTTATATTGGGTTGTTGCATCTACTAAGGAATAAATATGTTTCGAGGTTGTAACGCTATACCCTTTGTCATTTATTAAAATAGTGTCTTTGTCTATAAATTCACCTAATAAATAATGGTAGCCATAAGAGTAAATTTTTGTACCCTCAAAAAATATGCTCCCGCTTTGGTTCCTACCCTCGCTTTGTGTTTGTTGGGCGTAAACATGTATTACCTCTTCTGTGTTTCTTAAAACTTTTCTCATGATATTAAATATTAAAGTTAGTATATAATTTACTGAAAGCTAAAATTGTGCAAGCTCCAAAGATTCCAAAGGTCATATCATTTAAAGGTAAGTTAAAACCTAAGGTTAAAAATAAACCCGCAGTTAATACAATTAATGTATAAATAAATAAAGCGGTTAAAAATGTAGCTGTTAAAATGTTGGATAATGTTTTCATGGTGTTTTTTGTTTTAATGATTAATTACATTTCAAATGTACACCCTTTTTTTAAATAAACAATACCATGCAAGAAAAAAACACACTTTTTTTTCACTTTTAACACTTTTTTAAGTTAAACCTTTGTTTTATCATGGTTTACATCTTTTCAAATACTTATATAATGAATCCCGCACACGCAAATACACCTTTATTTGAATTGTGCAAGCATTTTAACATTTATTTAACATTTGTAGGAAAATGGCTACATGTAGGAAAAATAACACAAGGGGCTAAGACCCCTACTATGTTTAAGAAGATGGTTGACCCCCTACTATGTTTAAGAGGATAGTAAACACCCTACTATGTTTAAGAAAAAACCCCTACTCGGTTTAAGAGTAAGGGAAATAAAAAAAAATATTTTTACTGCCGTAGCAAAAAAAAAAATTATCTAACTACATACTTTCCTGAATTAACTCCTTGCACTAAATATTGTAAAGAATATCTACAGGCATCCAAGAAGTGATTCCATTTGTCTATTGGCTTAGAGTTCTTATCCTGCCAAGTATAGTTGTTAAGCTCTCTAATAACACCATGAGATTCTCTATCAACTATTATCTCAAAGTCTTGCATCAAGGCAATACCACTTAAAATACTCCCTTGTCTTTTGATAGTTGGTTTAACATTGACTCCTTTGCGTTTCATCTCGTTTATAAGTCTTGGTTCAGAGTTATCACAAATGATCAGGTCCATGCCGCACTCCATCTTATTCCTTGTAGCTATCTCATCTGTGCTTAGACTCGGTTTACCATAAATCTCTTTAACCCACATCTTTCTACCTTCTTTATCTACAGAAATCTTTACAAGAGTTGTTAAATCGGTTGCGAACCCAAAATCCTGCCCATAACATGTATGCTCGGTCTGTAAGTACTCACCTACTCTCCAATTCTTAAAGATTGTTCCCTCTGCCTTAGCTAACCATCCCCCAAGGATCTGATGTTGGTATTTGTCAGGTCTTCTCTTCTTCATGTCCATTACCTGCACTAAGAAAGAGTCTGATAGGTTATCTTTATTATCTCTGTAGTCTGTGTGTATGTAAGTTATATCATTGTTAGAACCATTATAAGCATCTATAACACCATAAGACTGAAAGAATCTTTGGTATATCCAATGCTCTTTAGTTGTGGGGTTTAATATCAGAATACACCTGTTCTGTTTAGTCTGACTCCTTACAGAGAAGTCTATCTTATCAAAGACTGACTCATCTATAAGCTCTTCTGCCTCATCTAATACAAAGGTTGTAACTCCGTTTAAAGACTTTAAAGCAGCAGTTTGATTACCCGATGATGTTCTAATACCCTTAAATATTATAGAGCTTCCTGTAGTTAGATTTATGATCTCATCTTTAGTTATCCTAAAGTCTTCTGATACACCCATCATATCTATCTTCTCTATAAATTCAGGGATAATAGAAGTCTGTGCGGAGATCATGGTATATCTTGTAAACAATACCTTATGACCTTCTTCATAGGTTAAGTTAAGTAAGAAAACGGCTACACCAAATGATTTACCTGATCCTCGACCACCTGTAACTACAAAGTACCTACTTGGACTCTGCCATAGTGGTATATATTTCTCATGTATCTTTACCTCTTGTTTACTACTCATCGCTTTCTTCGTGGTCTATATCTATTGTGTTATCTATCTCTTTTTGTTCAGGAGCATTGTTATAGAAATTAATAACAGGTGCTTTAGTAGCCGCTACATTGTTTCCTTTCTCCTTGTCTATAGGTTTACCATACTTATACTGCCAAAGTAGGTTTAGGTGAGCGAATGATCCTTCCTTAGCCTTCTCTGCTAATGTCTCCCAAGCTTCAGACTCAGAACCAAACACTTTTTTCATAGCTTTTAAAGCATAGGTGGAAGCTCTATCCTTCTTTGCATTATTTATTTGTGCAGGTGTCATAGCTTTAGCTTTCTTAACAATCTCTCTTGTCTCTTGCTTAGATTGTTTCCTACTATTATTCTTCCTACCATCGGTAGACTTCTGATTCTTCATTGCTAAGGGGTTTTTTCTTGGTTTTGGCATGATTTATTCATTATTTTAACACAAAGCTCATAAAAAGCCTTCCAAAGTGTGGAATCTTTGTATTCTTCATTCAAAATAGCGTGTTTATGCCCAAGTTCCATGTGAATTTGATAATTTCCACTCATAGGAGACAATTCTACAGGATAAATGACATAATTATTCCTCATGCACCATAAATGAGCTTCTGTTTCTTCTAATGAAGGCACATAAGTTGGTTTTCTGATCTTTTTAGGCATCTACAACATCTTTACCATTGCGTTTAACCTCTCAACCACTATAGGTAACTTGTTTTCAGGTATTTTGTTCACAATATCCCCTAAAACATTAGCTACCTTAGTTGATTCCTGTAACATTTGCAGTTCTGCAGTTGTTTCACGAAGCTCTTCCTTAAGTTTGGTGTTCTCATAATGTAAAACAGACTCCTTCATAGCTATGGAATCAACACCCTCCTCCTGTTGCTGCTTTAACTCTAACATCTCTACATATCTAACGGCATAATCATCAAATGACTCCAATCCTCTTTTGTAAACTCGATTATGTTTATTGTAGAACTCGTGATTGTTATTAATGCTATGTAAAACAGTAGAATGATCCTTATTTAGTAAAGCACCTATCTCTGAAAGAGGTGTAGAAGTGTAGGTCCTACTGAGGTAGTAATACATAGTCCTTGCTTTCACATACTCATCTTTCCTTGTATTTCTATCTATGTTAAAACCATAATACCTATCTACAAATTGCTTGATCTTCTCTAATCTAATCTTGTTATGTAACTTATCTAATAAATCTTGCTTCGCTTCTTTAACTGTCTTTGTCATAATCTAATTTAATTTTGTCTGATAAATTTGTTTTCTCTGTTACTGAATAAAAATTCTTTATGAATCTATATGTGTCTACTGCTCTATATACACCTGCACATTCTTCATACATCTCTTTTTCTTCCAACTCCTTTAATAGGAACTCAGCTTCGTATAAGCTATCATCACCATCGCTATAAGATAGATCGAGCATAGTCATACGATATGCCTCATCTGTTAGCTTCTTCTTTTCTTCATCTGTTAAACTCTCTCTTGACATCTAAATACTTTTGATAATATACTTTAGTTTGATTGTAAGTGTAACCTTTATAGATACCTCCATTCCACATTCTAACCATCTCTGACTCTTTAGGAAATCTACCATGCTTCTTTAAGAACACTTCTCTACCATAGCAAATGTAAAGCTTAAATACTTCTTCAGAAGCCTTCTCAGAGAACATCTGATCATGATGATAGTTAGTGCCATAAATTCTATTAACATCTTTTAGAACGCTCTCCTGTATCTGCAGGATGCCATAAGACCTTCCATTGTCTCCAATAGAATCAGGATTACTGTTTGTCTCTACAACTTTCAGTATAGACATTATAGATGTTAAAGTAGATAGTATGTAAATCTTAAAGGACATCATGTGTAACATAATTTCTAACTGAGTCTTTAGGGTTATTCTCTAAGAAGAAATACTTATAGTTGTATATACCTCTTTCTATCTTATCATAGCCTCTCTGAATAAAGTCTGAACTACATTCAAATATACCAATATCTTTTGTGTCCTTATCTACTACAAGAAATATAAATTCAGTAGCATCAAACAATTCTAAGTACAATGCCGCTTGAAGGTCATAAGAAAAATGCTTTGTACTCCACTTAAATTTAGAAAGGTCATTTGTTGTTTTCAGATCAATAATTGTAGATCCCTTCCTCGCATCTGCCTTTCCTCTAATAGCAATACCATCTATCATTTTAACTGCAGGTTCTTCAAAGGTGCAACCATCTAATAACTCAGAAGCAGAATCGCAATCCTCAACAGCCTTAGTTATCCAATAAGCATTGTCCATCTCAGACTTAGTATAAACTGACTCAGCTCCAAACTCCTTTACCGCTTCCTTAAATCCTTTAGTTGCCTTAGTGCCATCTATTATAGTAAGTTCACTCAATCTATGCTTCTCTAACACGCTTAGATGTATTAACCTACCATCCCTAAGTGGTTGGGCATTACTATTAAATCTTAAAGACTTCTCATAAGCTTTAGGACTCTCAATTAGTTTCTTCAAGGCAGAGCTACTTAGTGCATGCTTACCTAAGTGTCCATAATAAAATGGATCATGTAACATCTCTTTTAAGATGTCCTTCTCCTGCCATTGTTCTCCGTTTAATAATGTAATCATAATAATTGTTTTAATGTTTATCTTAATGATGCCTCAAAGCATTGTGTTGAACATTCTCCTGCCTTATCCATAGGCTTTCCACATACTGAACATTCATAATCCTGCTCTTGTGGTTCTTCTAAGTAATCAAAGTAATTCATATCTTATGTTTTAATGTTAAACAAATATAAACAAAAATTGTTAATATTCAACTATGATATAAAAAAAAGGAGAGATTTAATTGTCTCTCCATTGAATGTAGCATACTGCTCGCCTTTGTTGTATGTTAGGGTATTCCCTAAGCATAACATCATCAGCCATACACCTGCTCATAAAATCCTTTTGCATCTCATCTTCTCGTGGTATTGGTAGTGGCATAATTATCTGTCTTTATAGTTATAGCTGTATGGACTTACATGTCCATCTTTAAAGTCTTCTGCTTCTTTGTTTCTATTCTCCCTAACATAAGCTATCTCTCTTTCTATGTAATCTTTAGCTTTGTAAAGGTCCTGAAGCTCATCATCCTTCTTACCTGCTCTCGCTATGTACTTAACCACATTGCCTCTGTTGAAATTTAGCTTGTAATGATTGCAGACATCTATAATGTCATAATCTCCTGTAGCTTCGTAGTGTATTGCGTTTCCTCTCATATTAATCTATTCTTAAAAATTCAGCGGCTGCATGCTCTGCAAACCACTCTTTGTTTTCATTATACTTATCTATTACTGCGTTCATCATAACAAGCTCATCTATATTACCTCCCTTGATCTTATCAATCAAAGACTCTATAGAGTTTAAGATGTTTGTTACCATCTCAGGATCTGTAGAGTAGATCTCATCATAACCCTGCTTTATGGTAGACTCTAACGAGTTGTTAAGTCTGTTATACATTTGTTTAATGTTCTGTCTGTAGGTGGTAGTTAGAATAAGTTTGTCATTCGCCTCCAACCATAGTTGACCTATAAGCATCGACTTTAAGTAAGCTAACTGTACAGGATTTGTCTTTGTTTCTTCCATAGTTTAAAATATAATATTAATTTTCATTGCTAACATAGTGTTTATTTGATTAAAAACATAATCTTTATCATAAAATTCATCTCCATCGTAGTAAATTATTATGTGAGGTACACTATACTTCTCTCTATAAGCTTCTGCCTGCTTTTGATGATTCTCCTTAGCCTGCATCTGATAAGAACTATTCATCTTCTTATAACTTATTGGCTTGATCTGTATTCCAAATAATAACTGACCAAAAGAATAAGCCTCCCAATCTGTAAAGTACTGTTCATCTAATTCGTAGTTTGTCTTAACAAAGTCTGCGTTTAAGAACTCCCTACTTAATATACCAATCAAATGCTGCTCCTTAGCCATGCCATTCCAAGTTTGACCTACAACTCTAAAGTAAACATAGTTCTTAGCATAAGCCTCGGAGCAATCATACTCCTCAATTATATAATTAGCTATGTCTTCAAGAACGCTCTTATGTATAGTTTTTAAGTAAAACTTACTCCAATCATCCTTGTTAACATTTCCTTCAACACTATGATAGTAGTTATCATATATCTGAGTGCATTTACCTACATTTGATGATCTAAACTTCCTTGATAGCTTAGAATCTTTATTTAGCTTAGAATAAAGTGTTTTAGGTATATTTGATTCAAATAACTCCATCTACTTGTATTCGTTCATCAAAGTTTTTAACTCATTGTAGGTAGACATAAAGCATCTGCCGCAAGAGGTAGTCTTTTTGTTTTGATGGAACACTCTATTGTATATCTTATTCATTTTCATTTGTTGAGCAGAAGGTATGGTAGTATCACCTACTTTAAATACTTCATCAAGGTAATTGTACTCCTCTTCTGTCAAACACTCAGGTTGCTTATATCTGAATAATTTATTTAGCTTTTCCTTGCGAGCATCGCACCCACAGTCTTCACCTGCAATAAACTTAACAGCCTTCTTAATTCCTGTAGCTTCTGTGATCTTCTCTACAGTATCTCCAAGTCCTTTAGACTCTTCTGATTGTTTAGCTTCAAACTTAGCCTTCCACTCTCTGTAGGCTTTGGTTCTTTTGTCTCCTTTAAATTCTTCCATGATTAGTTTTTATTTATTAAATGATAGTCTCCGTTATAAAAGTCAAGGACATCTTCTTCAAACTTGTCCTTTAGTATTTTCTTATAATTCTTCACAGAGTTAAAGATAGAGGTTAAGCTGATCTTACTTCCTGTAGCTATATCTCTCAAAGATAGATTAGATTTGTAGTATGTGTTGCACAACTTAGCATCGTACAAGTGCCAAGAGTTTATCTCTTCTGTAATACTACTCATTAACTTAGTGAAAGCCTGATCCTTTTCGAGGTCTGTCATGTCGTTAATAAACATCTCATCTTCATCATCTTCCTTGTCAGTCTCTATATACTCAAAGAAAGTATATTTATTTTTAGCTTTCCTGTAATCTATGTAAAGGTTTTTAAGTGTTACAAATACATAAAACCTATTAACCTCTTCATCATTGTACATTATTTTATTCTCATCAGATATAAGTCTATGCAGTTTAATGTACATTTCTTGCACAATATCCTCCGCAACATCTTTAGAGCAACCCATGTTTATAACCATCTTCAGCCACAACAAGTGTTCTTTAGCTAATAGTTCTAACATTTACTCTCTATCTCTTTTAATTAGAATGTACATTGCAAATATCAAGAAATGAAATCTCAATAGGTCATACTGAGCTTCATCTAAATCATCTACCCCATCAGGAGTAATATCATAAACATAATCAATTCCTAAAATAAGACCATAAAGAGCCTCGAAGCTTACTACTAACATATTATTTTTGTTTGGTGGTTTTTATCAATTCTATAGTCTTATCGCACTCAGATTGATTCTGTGGCTTATATAGAGTATAGTTAGGGTATTTCTCAGATATAAGCTTCTTAAATAGCTTCCATCTCATTGGAAAGCTCTCATTAGCCCTACCCTTGGTTTCTATAATAAAACCATCCCCAATAAAGTCAGGGGTGTACTTAATAGGTAGGACTTTCTTAGACCCTCTATTTCTATACTCCCCTTTCCCATTAGATTGTCTCTCATAGGATTCATTTGCTAATTCAAAACCCTGCACAAGGACAAATTGTTCTCCTTCATATTCAGCTTTTATTTTAGCCTTTTTTAGAGCCATATACATATACCGCTCAAGACCTGAAGCAAAAGTAATTCCATCGTAAGTTATCTTCTTAGATTGTACAGGACCTCTCTTCTTACTTTTACCTCTTCTCATATATTATACTACTTTAACCACATTCATTCCCTCTAAAGGGTCGTAAAGATCTCCTACTACCTGCGGAAGACCATGCTCATTAACACTAAAAGAAAACTTCTCAAATGGGAAGCTTCTACTTCTTTTACACATAACAGTTACCATATTCTCATGCTTTGTGTTTGCCTCTAACAATATCTGACACTCGGTCTTCTTCTCGAGGAAGGATCCAAGGTGTCCTGTGGGTTTGTCGCTACCAAAGTTACTATGAATAACTGTAATAATGTGTATGTTTAATTCTTGTGTCCATTTCATTAGGTACTGAACAACTGAAGATGATTCTTCTATATTGTTCACATCAGAACATAAATCTGCAATTCCATCTAAAATTAACACTCCTAAATTTTCTACTTTATTATATAAATAATAATCTATAAAAGCTAACCTCTCTTTATAGCTATATTGTCTTAGAGCAAAGGTATGGTAGTTATCAAAACTATCCCTACCTGATATATCAAATGGTCTTCTAAACACTTTAGAGGCATGGAATTTTCCCTGCTCTGTATCTACATGTAACAACCCCCTTCCCTCTCTATGCCCTCTCATCTTACCTCCAAAAGAAACCTGATCATTCAAGTAAACACTACTCATTAAAGATATTAAAAAGGTCTTACGAGTTTTAGGAGGTCCATACACGAAACTGAAGTTACCATAAGTTCCAAGTGGTATAGGATATGTTTTTCCACCCATCATTGTCTCGCCCATTGATATAGCTACAGGTGGATGCTCTACCTTTTCAAAGGGGTTAACTTTACCATTTTTATCAATCTCTTCAAATAACTTATAATCTTTCTCAGTATATTCATTGCTCATGTCTTTTGTCTTTGTCTTAATTTGTCTTTGTAATAAAAATAAAACCCTGAAATCACTTACTCCCCAAGTTGTAACACAGGAATAAATAATAACAGGGTTTATTGTTTAGATTAGAATGGTAAACCACTATCATCTACAGATACAGGAGCTGCTTTCTGTTGTGCAGGTGCGGCATTTTCATCCTTCTCCGCTAAAACAATATTCCCATCTGTCCAAAATACTTTTCCATTTCCTAAGTATTCTTTAGGCTTCTTAGCCTCTCTTTCTTCTTGTGTTTGTGAATCAAATACAGAAACATTATTTCCATACTTAGAATCATCATTGATAGCCATTGTAAAGTTATAATATACTTTACCATTTTTACCTTTAGTAAACTTCTCTTTTGGAAGAGATGCTACATCAATACTTACGCTTAATAAACTTGCCATTGTAATAAAATTTAAAATTAATAATTATGCTAATAATTTAGCTTCAACTGCTTTTGATATACTGTATTTCTTTTTAATGTCTGCGACACTATTACCTGCTTTTACATACGTTTGTGCTTTAGCAAACTCAGGAGTTCCTTCATTTAACCAAGGCTTCTTAACTAATGTAGTTGCAGGACCTTTTCCATGATCGTTTGTCGCATCACTATCTCGCGTGTCATCTATAAGAAAAATGCCGTTGAGACAGTACTTCCGAGCATAAGAAGAGCTACTTCCGAAAGATTGGGCTATATCCATTCCCTTTCTGTTAGGATCAATACCTGCTTGTGCTTTAGCTTCTACACTTCCATCGGGTGCATGTAATATAGCTCTTGCTTCTACAAAAACTAATCCACCTACTTCTTTAATCTCATCTGTAATAGTTAATGATAAACCATACTTGTTTAAAAGCGGTTTAACGGCTTCTAAGATGTCTTCTTGATTTCTGTAACTATATTTACCAAAAGAATTATATTGGCTCTTAGGAGCTTTTAATTCATTCTGAATAGCTACGACTCTACCATGAAAGGTAAGGTCTTCTACTTTTGTTGTTGTTTTCTTTGCCATAATTGTTTGTTTTGTTTAAACTTTGTCAAATATAATGTATTTATTGTTAATAAAAAAATAATATCTAAGTTTTATTGCATTTCATCTTTAGGGTTTCTAACTCTGTCTGTGTGTCATGAAGCTTTTTATATAGTAATCTATTCTCCATGTCTATTGAATCCTGCTTGTTAAATAGTTGGTTAGTGAACAAGAACATTTTGTCGTGCAAGCTAATCATGTTTTTAACTACTTTATTATTAGGATCTTTAGCTAATCCATCTTTAAGAATGTTGTTTAGCTCCATGAACATCTCTAAATAACTATCCCTCGAATACATCACCCTTAACTATTCTTTTATAATCTTCAGGACAATCCTTATCACATAACTCATATATATATGTGGTAAGTTTCTCATTCCTTAATTCAAGCTCCTCTACTCTATTCAGTAGCGCTTCAATTCTTGCTTCTTTGTAACTTAATAAATCGTGGCTCATATTTTTATTGTTTACTCATCAAAAAATTCCTTTACTTGGTCTGTATTCCAAGCTGCTGCTAATGTTATTTGTCTTAACAGGTCTATATATTCTGTGAAAGATATATCTGAATGGTCTACTTCTACCGAGTATTTATACTCGTACTGTTCTATTGTTATTCTGTAAGGTTGTTTTTTCATAACTCTGTTTTTATATCTAATGTTGGATATGCTTCTGCATACTTTTTCTCTTCAGATAAATGCCTTCCTCTATCTGACCTTTCGGGAGGGGTCAATCCTGTTATTGGATTTAACCCCATATCCCACCAAGGTTCTGCTAACTTACTCATATTAACTAATTGCTTTTAGTGATTTTAAATAAAGCTTCTTCATATAATTGAATTGATCAACTTCATTTGAGTAACCCTGAATAAAGTTTCTTTTAGTCATGTGATGTATTGCATCAGGATTTATTCCATCAAAGTCATAATAAAGTTTCTTTAAAGCTCTTACTACTTTGTTTCCAAAAGGATTAGCACCCGTCTCCAAATCACTCATTATCTTAACACACTCATAAACCTCGCTCGCAATCTTCTTGTTTATAAAGTATTTTCCATGCTTTAGTCTGTATAAGATATTATAACCTGAAGTGTCTATAAGAAGCTCTAATGTTTTAATCATAGACATCTTTCTGTTTGTTTCTTCATACCAAACTTTAGCTATCTCTAAAGCATCTGCACAATCCTTATTACCTTTTTTTGCCCAACTATTACAGTAGTCTAAAGCGGTCCATTTCTTGCTCTCTTGCAATTTAGATATATGATCTTCAGATGCTCCTCTTGACACTATATAAGGTACAGGTAATTTATTGCTCTTCAATGCTAAGAATCTGTGCTGACCCTCTATAATGTCATAATTACTGTTAACAACAATAGGAACTTGAACACCTATATCTAAGATAGATTCCTCGATCTTTTTAAGGTTAGCCTTGTTAATCTCTCTGTTGCTTTCTACGAAGTTAAAGATTGAATAATCTCTTGTCTCTCCTAAATACCAATTTGTAGTCATTTTGTTTTTGTTTTAATGATTAATATGAAGCGAATATATATAATAATATAATTCAAGTCAAGGCTTTAACAAAACTTTAACATAGTTAACAAAAAAAGAGGTTAGCTTTCACTAACCCCTCTTCTTACATTAAAACAAATTAATAGCAAAGATACAAAGACAAAATTGTATTCTTTTAAGGACCTACCAAAGATAGAATGCCCTTTCTTTTAAATCATCAGTATCGAAATACACAGTCTCTCTGTTTACTGCTATTCTCTCAACACCAAATTCAACTAACGCTTTTATTATTACCATTCTCTTTTTATGACCTACACATCTTAGTCTTACAGCTTTACCAACTCTATGACTATCTGTAGACACTAAACCCATCTTGTCAGCTACAGGCTTAGATACATAACCAAGCTCTACATTCATCTTAGCTTGAGTCTTTCTTACTATAGCATCTAATATAAGGACAGGTTCTCTTTCCATGAACCTAAAACCACTTCCCTTTGAATCAGGACTGTCAAACATATCCCATGTTAGGTATGTTAATCCTTCGCAGTTCTGTAGCTCTTCTTTAGTCATTAGGCTTCTTTGTTTTTATACTCTTTATCTTGATAGTATAATAACTGAGAGCCTGCAAAACTATCTAAGTCCTTTATAGCTCTATAGATTACCCTACTCTTTTTTTTTACTTCTTCCACATCAGATTTAGTAGAATCAGAACCTAAGTTGGTGTACATATTGGTATCAGCCTCCAAAAGCTCATCAATTCTCTCCTTGATGCTTTTATTGAAGTCTTCTGCGATTCTTTTTACTTCTTCCTTATCCATATAACAAATATATAATAAAGAGTACAATATAAATGTTAATAACTCGTTTAGTTATCAACTTGATTATGTCAGAAAAAACAACTAACTTTACAAAATAAAATGAAAGGCTTATTATTAATCTTTAGAGCCGTAGTCTCAAACGAAGGCGAATAAAGAAGTAGAAGTAAATATTATTTTATATAAATACAATAGGATAAGTATGTTCTATAAAAAAAGCTTCTGTTACAATAGAGTTGTTTAGAGAAGGTATTATTACCTGTTCTCTTTTTTAGCAGATCCAAAGTAGAATCCAAATATACTTAAAGCAACACCCTCTACAATACCTAATAGGTGTATAAATATCTCTTTATTAGATGCAGGAACTTCTGTAGTAACAACTGTATATACTAAAAATGCAAAAGCTAAAAGACCTACGATACCTGTTACATTAAACATCCAATCAGTACCATACTTTCTAAGAGCTACCTCTCTTCTCCTCGCAGAATCTCTATCTCTAACCTCTAACTCATACATGTCAACTAAGTGAGCATGAGCCTGCTCCTTTTCATCATCAGTTAAATCAGGGTCTGTATCTATAAGTTTCTTAACAACACCTAATAAACCTCTATCAGGTAATAAGTCACCTATAGCTTCTCCTACAGAAGAACTACTACCTAAAAGGAATTTACCGAGCTTAGTATCTCTAAATGGTTTCTTATCTATCATATACTATGTTTAAGAGTACTATGTTTAATAGGTCCAAATTACATTGGCTACTTTATCGGGATCTCGATCTACATGTATAAATGTATCAGCAATACCTATCCTATTTAAACCAACCTTTAATAATGCACTTATTATTATATGCCTTGCAGAGCTATTTGTGCAAGCAATATCTGCTGCTAAACCTTTTAAGTGAGAAGATTTAGTTGATGCTTTATAACCTCTTTTCAATAACCCTTCGTTATACTCTTTAGTTCTATAACCTGATGTTATTCTAAATGGTATGTCGCACAATGAACGAGCCTGATCAAGCCTACTTAAAAACTCTTTATCCATAGCTTCGCCACTTCCCACCATATCAGGACTATCAAACTCAGAAAGTTTAAAATACTTCATATAATCTTACCTAATAAAATACTTGTTAAAACCATTACTAACATGACAAATAAAGCAAACTGAAACTTATCCCAAGTACTACCATTTTTCTTTTGGTGTAGCCATATCTTAAATTCTATAAACTTAAATACTATTTTATCAATTAGCTTTCTCATTTATTTTCTCGTTTAGTCGTTTAATATCTTTTCTTACTCTTTCCCTTTCAAGTTTTAT
>Ga0209534_10000800_pt1 | contig 34757 bp, 24 predicted proteins | sample COG_07_FD_184751 | JGI IMG/M metagenome (GOLD analysis project Ga0209534, IMG submission 184751) | Pelagic Microbial community sample from North Sea - COGITO 998_met_07 (SPAdes) (version 2) | ecosystem: Environmental > Aquatic > Marine > Neritic zone/Coastal water | place: Helgoland, sampling...
CTTCTATTGTCACAGTACTTTTGCAGTGCTTGCCTGGGCACTGATATATTTTCTCGCAATTCCAATGTCGCCAATTCCAAATCACCATCAATGGCGCAGCGAATTACGGCCAAAATATAGGTTTGATCTTTTCCCAATGCCAGGGGGGACATACCATCTCGTTGAGTATGGTCCCAGTGTTCGTGTGCGAGTTTAGAGATAGCGGCCTTGAGCAATCCCCGCTTACTGCCAAAATAATGATGAATTTGACCATGATTGACCCCCGCTTGTTTGGCAATGTCTCTGTTTGAAACTCCTTTGGGGCCTTTTTGAGCCAGCAGTTTGCAGGAGGCTTTGAGGAGCTTTTCCTCAACATTAACGCGCCCGCGCATTGACGGATTGTGCTGTTTTTCAGAAGTAGTCATAGTCAGGTTAAAGGTTTTGTTTTGGAGAATAAAATTATAATACATTGAAGCTGCGTAGGGCAGATTAACTTAAATTTCCTGTTAAACGCCTGTGCGCGTGTCAGGGACCATGGGAAAGTACTCCCATAGTCCTGACAGACGATCACAGCGCTGTGATCACTGAGTTTGGCCTGAACGATCAGGCAGACATGCGGATATTTCTATAAAAACTCACAGGCCTCATCAAACTCGAGACGGGGAAGTCTCTGAAAAATACGACTCGGATCGCCGTAACCCAGGCAGCAAAGGAAATTTGAAACCACTGAGGTATCAGCAAAGAATTCCTCGTCAACCAGCTGATTGTTAAAACCTGACATGGGACCACAGTCTAGTCCTAGCGCACGTGCGGCCATCATCAACTGAGCACCCTGCAAGGTGCCATTGCGAAACGCTGTGGTTTCGCAGAAGGCCGGTTTGTCGACAAACATGGGTTTGAGATCGGCATAGGGAGTAAGTTGATCGAGCCGCTCGTAGAACGCATTGTCATGGGCAATAATCGCGACCACAGGAGCGCCCATTATCTTCTCAACATTGTTGCCGGTTAATGTGGGTCTCAGTCGCTCTTTACTCTCTTGTGAACGCAGAAAAATAAAACGCCCCGGACAAGAGTTGACGCTGGTAGATGTCATTTTGGTCAGGTCATACAGTGTTCTTAACAGATCTTCGCTAACCTCTTTGTCCTGCCAGGCGTACTGAGTTCGCGGTTCTCTGAAAAGCAGATCAAGATGGTCGTCACTCAGTGGGCTGTAACGTTTTTTCATTTCGCTGAAGGTTGCTTGCGCCGCCGATACTTCATCGGGCTGCATATTGTCACCGCCATGGAGCCTGCGTTGCATACCTGCGGCGGCTGCACGTTCCTGAGCAGAAGCCGGGTGTTTACTCAAATCACTCATATCAAACCTCGCTTATTGCGGTTGCTGTTCCATCATCTTGACTATATCGGTCAAGCTCGGGGTTGCTGCTCTAAAGTCATCGACCTCTTCGCTGGGCATGGTCGCGCCAAAAGAGGCCGGCGCTTCAGGGCCATATTGCGCCATAATCAAATCTCTTGCTGGCGTATCCGCGGCCGGGATGGATGCGTCGAGAAGATCACCATCGGTCCAATGCTCAAGGGTAAAGCCACTTGGGTCACGCCAGTAGTCGTACATTTGACTACCCAACAGATGACGTCCAATTCCCCATTCATGGTAGTACTTATCTACAGTTTTCATATGGTAATGACCCGCCATTAAATCATCGACCGAATCAGTTACCTCATAGCCGGCATGCCCAAATGCTGGTTTTGGTTCGCCTAAAAACTGCACATTGTTGAGCGTATGATGGTCCACTGGCATATCACCCTGATCACAGCGCATAAATGCGCCAATCGAATGGGGGCCATCTGGTGCAAGCAGGTTATCGCTGACTAAAAAGCCCAGTGTCTTGGCATACCAATCCACAGATACAGCGGCGTCGGCAACATTAATAGCAGTATGGCCCAGGCGCTTGACCTTGGAGGTCAGTTCATACACCCAGCGGTCTTCATGCAACTGCCACTCGTCAGAGCCGCGTCCAAAACGCTGCAGCGTATTTTCGCGAGGCTTATCAACGCCGGTATTAAGCATGATTGGCTTTACCGATATGGGTTCAGCCGGCTGCATACCGAAATACACTTCTATCTCAATATTATCGGGATCAACAAGGGTGACTTTGTGGCCACCACCAGGCTCAGTGTTTTCGACAATATCTACACCCCTAGCCGCGGCTAATGCTTCAAGGTCAGAGAAGGCATTGGCGCGATAGGCGGTGCCAATAAAGCGATTGCTGTCCCCTTTGGTGGCCACATAGCAGTAAGGTGCAGTGCCGGTACCGCGATAAAAAATCGCCTCGTCCGTTTCGTGCGCCAGTAACATGCCAAAATGTTTCATGTACTCTTTTTGTGGTTCCAGATCCACAAGCTCAAAACGCACAAAAATAATATCTGCAACTTTACAAATCGATTCACTCATCTGTTGCTCCTCTTAACAGTGTTAGTTCTAGCCGTTAAGGCATAGATTATTATTGGTTTAATCGTTTTACCTCTGACCAAAAATGCTCGATATCCGGATTTTCTTCATCGCCATACAGCGCAGCTTTGCATTCGCTCCACTCTTCTTCCTCATAATCGAGAATCCCCTCTTTATAACTGCTGCGCTGCTGAAGTCGCGGCCAGTACGCTTTAATAAGTGGAAACTGGTCTGATTCAAGAACCTTATGGAAAGCGGTAATCTGTAACCGGTGAAAGGCCTGGGCTAGTAGCACATCAGCGGCCGAATAGTCGCCGGCAATAAATGGCTGGCCATGGGATAATGTCATCTCTATAAACACCATACCCTTGGCTACACCGCTGACAAAATCTCTATATTTAAACCGCGGCGGCTTTCCCAACAGGCGCATCAAAATAAAGATGGGAACCCGCTCTCTGGAAGGGTGCTTGGTTAGGTATTCCCAGAAGACCGTCCAAAAAGGACGCTTACAGAGCAGGTAAGCGAGCATCTGAGTGCTGAGACCTGCAATACTGGTGCCAAGGTTTGCACCTATATCAATGCTTTCGTCGAGGGAGAATTCTCTAACCAATGCTCGAACCTGAGCATTTTTTTCATCGTCCGCTGGAAATAAAGTGGCACCCTGGTTGGGCGCATAAGAGTCCAGGTATTCAAGAATCTTTACACTGTCATAGATCGGTTCACCCTTGTGTACTAGAGTCGGAACCAATGACCCGGGATTAATTGCCTTGTAGGCCTTTTGCAAGTGCTCACCAGTAGATTCAAGGCCGACGCGATGCTGCTTGTAGTCAATGGCTTTTTCGGCAAGACCTACTCTGGCAGTTTGAGATGCCAGGGACTCACCGTAGCTGTAAAGTTCAAATTCTTCAGTATATTTAATCGCCATAAAATTCAAGTCGTCATCACAATAAATGATCTAGTTAGTGGAACCAATTTAAACGCTATTCGGAACTCTGTATCCAGTTTGCTGCAAAAAAATATGAGATAACCAATGAAAGATGGCTCTGTCATCAGCTATCTCATATTCAGGGGGAACTTTAAAAATTGCAGCTATATTCGGCGTGCAGTTTTTGTAAAACTTTATTTTTTTGATGTTTATAAACTTCTTTAATAGCCATATGGCTAGCAGCCATTTGGGTAACCTAGCATTGATCTTTTCCAATGGCAACTTTTATCCCGGCGGCACCTGCCCTAACGCTTTAACTATCGGTCTTTAAAAAACCAAGATCCACTTTACTGTCGGCCGGATCAGGCCAGCGGCTGGTAATGGCTTTAATTCGAGTATGGAAATTCAGAGACTCAGGGCCACTGACCTTGCTGTCAGTAAATGCGCTGTCTTTCCAGCCGCCAAAACTATGGCTCCAGGGTGGCACAGGTATAGGCACATTAATGCCAACCATTCCCGCCTGTATTTCGTCTGCGTAACGCTTGGCAGCACCGCCATCACGAGTAAATATAGCGGCGCCATTGCCTAGCGGGTGACTGGCAACAATATCCATCGCCTCTGCATAGGTAGCTACTCTGACAACTGATAGCACAGGCCCAAACACTTCATTGTCATAGACTGGCATGCCAGGCTTAACATGATCGACGAGGCTGGCGCCCACTAGCCAGCCATCTTGATCTTCTTGCAGTCGTCCATCGACAGCGAGCTTAGCCCCAGAGGGCTCTGCGCCCGCTATAAAGTCATGAATACGCTGTTTGCTCTCAGGGCTAATTACCGGACCCAGCTGCACATCTTTGTCTGCCGCCGACCCAACCTTAATATCGGGAATACGCTGAGCAATTTTAGCCACCAACTGATCACCTATGTCACCCACAGCAACCACTACCGAGATTGCCATGCAGCGCTGACCTGCCGCCCCATAGGCCGCCGAGACAGCGGCATCTGCAGCCATATCCAGATCAGCATCCGGCAGCACTATCATATGATTTTTGCCACTGCCAAATGCCTGCACGCGCTTGCCGTTCTCAATACCCCTAATTCTTAAATGTTTGGCCACGGGTGTGCTGCCAATAAAACTTAAACCGGCCACCTTGGGGTGTTCAATCATGGCTTCAACTACCTCTCGGCCACCGTTGACAACATTTAAAACGCCATCGGGAACCCCTGCACTGTGCATAAGCTCGGCAATTAAACGGAAGGCTGAGGGCACTTTTTCACTGGGCTTTACAACCAGGGTATTGCCGCATGCAAGAGCCATAGCAGCTTGCACCAGCGGAATCATAACCGGGAAATTAAATGGACTGACTGTAGTGACAACGCCGATTGGGTAGCGGGCATCAACAACATCAATACCTGATGCGACGCTTTGCGTGGTCGATGAGCGCAGCCAACTGCCAACACTGGCACCATAGGCAAGGCCCTCAATTCCTTTGTCCACTTCAGCTGCAGCATCAGCAACGGTCTTTCCCGCTTCGGTGATACATATTTCAATCAGCTCGTCACGGTGCTCCATAACTTTCTGGCGACAGGCTAACAGTAAATTTGCCCGGTAGCCCAAACCCGTGGTCGACCAAGTCTGGAAAGCGGTATAAGCAGCCTGTACGGCCATATCCAACTCATCAGCGCCGCCGTTTAAAACACTGCCAATTTTTCTGCCATTTGATGGATTAAAAAGGTCTGAAGGATAACCGCCCTCGGCAACTGTCACCCCATTTATAAAATGATCAATCATAAAATACTTGCTCTTATCTAATTTATTTCAAGGTTTGCTGTGATGAAAAAAGGATGGCTAGCCGGCCCTTCAATATCTCTCACTTGCAAATGCATGCACAGCAGATTAGCCATTCGGCTAGTTTGTGTCAAGAAGCTTAAGCGACGACTTTATTCAAGCCATTATCCTTAATGCAACTATGTTTGGTTTTGGCCAATCAGTTTCTTGACGAAAAATAGCCAAATGGCTAAACTGGGTAAAAATTTACTCGCGCAAGGTTCCAAAAAACATGAAGAGTTATGATGTTGCAATTATTGGCTATGGTCCCACCGGCGCAATGATGGCTTACTTGCTTGGCAAGCAAGGCATAAGCACATTAGTGATTGAACCCAATGTGAGTGTCTACCAAATTCCTCGTGCAGTTCATTACGATGGCGAGGTCATGCGGATTTTTCAATCTCAGGGACTGCATGAAAAACTCAAAAATTCGACTCGTCATCCTGGATTTATTACCTTCTTCAATGGATTTGACTGGAAGCTTTTTCACCAGGATTTGTCTAAATCTGACAGAGTTCACCACTGGCCCAACAGTACATTCTTTTCTCAACCAAAACTCGAGGCGCATCTCAGAGAAAATGTAGATACTTGCGATTCTGTTGATCAGCTTCTCGGCTGGCAGCTTGAAGAGCTCCATGAGGATAGCACTGGAGTCACTCTGAAAATCACTGATATTAACGGCGAGCAGTCTCGAGATTATCGATGCTCTTACCTGCTTGGCTGTGACGGAGCTTCAAGTACCACAAGAGAATTGGCGGGCTTCACACTTAAAGATCTGGACTGCAATGAGCCCTGGTTAGTCTGCGACCTGATGTTAGACAAAAGCATCGAAATTAAAGACAGAGCCTACCAGATTTGTGATCCGGCCAGGCCTACATCAATCATACCCTGCGAACCGGGCCATATACGCTGGGAGTTTATGCTCAATGCCACTGATGACCCCGACATTATTGAAGATGAGGACAATGTTCGCTCATTGATGGCTCCTCATATTGGACGACTTAATAGCCAGCTCAGCGAGCGAGATGGCAAACTTGTTCGAGCTAAGATTTATCGCTTCCACGCTCTGCTGGCAGACCAATTTAAACGCGGCCGGATATTTTTGCTGGGTGATGCCGCCCACCAGATGCCTCCGTTTTTGGGGCAGGGACTCTGCGCCGGTATCCGGGATGCGTACAACCTCAGCTGGAAGCTTACTGGCGTGATAAACGAGCAGTGGGACGCCAGTATTCTCGATAGCTACCATACTGAAAGGTACGCCCATGTAGAAGAAGTGATTAAACTTGCTATTACTCACGGCGATATTATTCAAACGCGAAATCCTGTCAAGGCATTGGCCCGCGACCTGTTTCTAATGCTGGGGCGGCTGTTCCCTGTATTTGTATCCTCGATTAAATTTGGTCTGCAATGGCGGCTGGGAGAGGGTTTTTATGCTCAGGATCACCGTTCACTTCACCGCTATATGTTGCGTCAAAGTGTAATCACTTTAAATAATGGCGACAGCGTTCTACTGGATACTCTGCTTGGTAATTCATTTACCCTTGTTGGATTTAATACCGACCCTGCTCCATTAATCAATCGACAAAATACCGACTTTTTAAAAGAATCTCTCAGCAGTTTTGCACTGGGAGAATCGGGTCAGGGCGTGGATAAAGAAGGTCTACTGCAGGGCTGGGCCGATGATAATAAAGTGGCATTGGCCCTACTGAGGCCGGACAGACAGATTTACGGCCTCTGCTACAGAGACAGCTCTGAGACTGTAAAAGATCAGCTGAGCAAGCTGATTGATCAATTAAAGAGCCAGCTGGGCTAGTGCATACCTAACTCGAAGCCTATTGAAAGACTGGTAGCAACGGCATTTTTGCCCGCCATAATATTACCTGTATCTGGTAGGCATCGAACAAAACCACTGCCCTATCCTCTAACAGTGCATTTTTTAATTAGCCGACTAGCGAATATATTGGGCTTGGGGTCTGAGCAAGACAAATCAGGTTGATCAGGTTAATCACAGGCTCAGAAATATCCACCTTTTAAAACCAGTGATTGACTAATTTAGCCTGTCGGCTAGAATGTGATTTATAAAAAATACCGGGTCATAACCATGCAAGTATCTACATTCAATCTTAAGTGCCTTGGGCTTGTTGCAGCTCTAATATTCAGCTTTCATAGTTCAGCCTATGCCACTGAAGAGAGCTCACCACTGCCTAACATTGTGGTGATATTAGCTGATGACCTAGGCTGGAATGATGTCGGTTATCATGGCAGTGAGATAAGTACTCCGCATATTGACCGCCTGGCTGCAGAGGGAGTTGAACTGGACCGCTTTTATGCTCAGCCTACCTGCAGCCCTACCAGAGCCGCCTTAATGACAGGTAAATCCCCCAGAAAGTTAGGCATCAGCAGGGCTATTGCTAAAAATCAGCAACTTGGTCTGGGTCTGGATGAGCGAATTATGCCTCAGTACCTGAATCAACTGGGTTATCAAAGTCTTATGGTTGGCAAATGGCATCTGGGTAATTACACACCCGCCTATGCACCCCCAGCCAGGGGCTTTGGGCACTTTTATGGTTTTCTAAGTGGTGGAATTGGCTACTGGGATCACAACCATGGCGGCGGGCATGACTGGCAGCGCAATGGCAAAACTGTGCGCGAAGAGGGTTATGCAACCCATCTTTTAGGTGATGAAGCCGTCAATTTGATCGAAGGATACCAATCTAAGCAGCCATTATTTTTATATTTGGCGATGGCTGCACCTCATATGCCCAATGAAGCTCCGCAGGCGAGCATCGAAAAATACAGCCACATCAGTAATCCCAATCGGCGCATCCATGCTGCCATGGTCTCGGAGTTAGATGACCAAATTGGTCGTGTTATTCAGGCTCTTGAAAAACGCGATATGCTCGACAATACGCTGATATTGTTTGCCAGCGATAACGGTGGATTAATCAGCGATGATGTAGAACTTGCATCCACAATAAAAAAGCTTGCTGGACTAGGTACATTCTTTTTTGATCGGCCGGTTCCCATTAGCACTCTGGAGGAATTTGCTAAATTTTCCTATGACGGCGGCAGTGACAATGGAATTCTGCGAGGCACCAAAACAAGCACTTTAGAGGGTGGCGTGCGTGTCCCGGCACTAATCTGGTGGCCCAAGCAGATCAGTGCTGGCCTTCATGCTGAGTTTATCTCTGTGTCCGATGTACTGCCCACATTACTCGAAGCCGTTGGGGGGTCTGCAAGCATCCCCGAAGATCTTGATGGCGCATCTCAGTGGCGCTCGTTATCCAAGGGCGAGATAACAGCTAAACCAGACTATTTGGTCACTGGCTTTGATAATGTCTCGCTCTTCCAACCGCCCTGGAAGTTAATTACCGGCGACCGTTTGGAACTCTACAATGTATTCACCGACCCAACTGAAAGCGTTGATCTGGGCGCTCAGTACCCTGAGCGCGTAACCCAGATGCAAACCATCATTGAAAACTGGCCTGCCGGTGAAGAACGCGGCGTAGAGATTATGGAAATTCTATTGGATATGGATACCTTTGGCGGACCTGAAGATCGCCTACCCTGGGCCGAAGCTGCGATCGAAAATGCTCAAAAATAAACACCCATGGATGCTTTTTAATAGCAACCAACTGGGTGCTCTTCCCTCAGTACCCAATCGCCGGGATAAAACCCTCTCAGTAGTGGCAACAATCACCCTATTGCTGATTGTTATTCTGTGGTTATAAAGAGAAATCAAGGGTGAAAACAAAAATGGTTAAACTATACGAGAACGATATCAAAACCAAGCAAGTCAAAGAATGGAAGGGAGTGCATCTGTTTCATTTTGCTAGCTCTTCCTGCTCTCAAAAAACGCGCATTGTGCTCAATCTCAAAGGCATTGATTGGGTATCACACCCAATCAATCTTTTGAAGGCCGAAAACTATAACAAATGGTATCTCGGCATTAATCCTCGCGGACTTGTGCCAACGCTGGTGCATGATGGCGATGTCCATATCGAGAGCAATGATATTGTCCGTTATCTTGATGACTGCTTCGAGACTCCAAAATTAATTCCCAGCGATCAGAGCGCAGCTGTTTTAGAGCAACTCAAGGCCGAGGATAATTTACACATGGATCTTCGCACACTGACCTTTGGTTTTTCCCTGCCCAAATTTTTAGCGGGTAAGCCACCCGAAGCTCTTGCTGCACTGGACGCTAATGAAGGCACCGTAAAGGGTAAAAAAGACAGCCATAAGCAGGTGCAACTTGCCTTTTGGCAACATCTGGCAAAACATGGCATTACCCAAGAGCAAGCGACCCAATCTGCGGAGAGGTTTAAAAGTGAATTTTCAAAATTGGAAACGCAGCTGGCAGATCAAAATTTTCTAATAGGTGATGAACTCAGCATTGTCGATATAGCCTGGTTTATTTATGCCCACCGACTAAAATCAACCGGCTACCCATTCAAGCGCCTTCACCCCAACCTAGATGCCTGGTACCACTCGCTGCTCTCTCGCCCCGAAATTGCGAAAGAAGTGGCCGACCCAGCTCCGTTAAAAGTTATCCGCTTTCTAACCCAAAAATATCAGGCTCTAACCCATACAACGCTGGAAAAAGTAACCGGTATTTAAGACCGATAAACATTAGCGGCACCGGGGCTTATTTGTGGCCTGCCGCCTTTTCTCGGGCTGCAGCCAACAATTTAGAAAATGCATCAGGCAGGATATCGGCGCGCGAATGGTCCGTCACTCTGACACAGCGATTGCGCAGCGATCCAAGACCCTCAATGCTAGTGGTTAGCATGTCACCATCGCGAAGGTATTTGCCCTCGATAACACCAACACCAGCTGGGGTTCCCGTAAAAATCACATCGCCGGTATTTAAGGTCACAATTTCAGACAGATAGGCGATGATAAATGGGATATCGAAAATCAGGTCATCGACATTATCCTTCTGGCGCAGCTCGCCACTGACGTCACAGAGTATCTCCATTGAATGGTAATTTTCCAATGACTCCAGCGAGGTCAGCACCGGCCCTATGGGACCGAAGGTGTCAAAGGATTTACCCAGATTAAACTGTGGCGGTGCAGCGCTAAACTGCATTGGACGATCAGAAATATCCTGCCCCACACAGAGGCCGGCTACATGCTGCCAGGCATCTTCTCTTGCAATATCCTTACCTGGCTTGCCAATAACCGCTACCAGCTCGGCTTCGTAATCGACATAATCACTGCGCATTTCAATATTGGCCGTGGGACCCGTTATGCAGGAAGTATGCTTAGTAAACACCATGGGCACCGGCGGGATCGCCATATTCGACTCTTCGGCATGATTGCGATAATTAAGCCCCACCGCATAACAGTTTTTGGGATTTGGCACTGGCGGCCCAAGCTCGACATCCGCAAGCTGACCACTGGGTTCAAAATTCTCTAACTGATCGTCGAGCGCAGATAGCTCCGACAGGGCCTCAAGCGCTTGCATCGGATCCTGCGAAAAATCACCATGACTTATTTTCTCCAGATCATAGTAAGCCTCACCGGACACCAAAGCCGCCCTGCCGCCGACATTTGCCAACCTAAACCCCATAAAGCTCACCTCGTAAAAATGATTAATGTCTGGCAATATTAGCCAGACGGCTAAACAAAAGCAACTGGTATAAACGAGCATTGTTAGGCATTCCATTAAAATGCTTTGAACTTCATGACCGGCTGGTCATAAGATGCTAGCCAATTAGCTAGAAACTAAGACAGCCTGCTGTTATGTTACCTAAATAAGATAGATATTGTTGACTATATCTAGCTAGGTTTTGCTGCACACACAATAACTGTGCCCTAAGGCACGTGATTTAAAGGGGAATATCATTGAAAAAATCAACTAGGCTCTTAAACACGACAGCGGCAACGCTGACCATGGCTTTGAGTGCACCGACTCTGGCGCAAGATTTAACACTTGAGGAGATCATCGTTACCGCCACTAAGCGCGCCGAGGGACTGCAAGAAGTTCCCATCGCTATTTCGGTCATCGATGGGCAGCAAATAGAGAATAAATCGATCAATTCGATTGAAGATCTAAGCAGATATATTCCTAACGTCCATATGGGAGAGGCCTCTACTGGTACCCAGATATTTATCCGCGGTATTGGCTCAGGGGTTAACTATGGTTTTGAACAGTCAGTTGGCACTTTCGTAGATGGTGTTTACTTTGGTCGTGGCCGCAGTGCGAGAGGTCAGTTCCTTGATCTAGAGCGTGTCGAGATTCTTAAGGGCCCACAATCGACACTGTTCGGCAAAAACACCATTGCTGGAGCACTTAATATCACCACAGCACAGCCAACCGAAGAGTTTCAAGGCTACGTTAGCGCAGGATACACCAGTGAACTAGAAGCACAGACGATAACTGCTATGGTGTCGGGCCCATTGAGTGATTCAGTTCGCGGCCGTTTGGCTGTGCGTTCATATGAAGACAAGGGCTATGTGAACAACCTCGCTGCCGATGGCGAAGATGGCCCACAAAAAGACAGCGTCTATGCTCGAGCAACGCTGGCCATTGATGTCAATGAAGATTGGACTGCCACAATTAAAGCTGAACATGGCTTTATGGATGTTATTGGACGCCAAGCACTGACTGCTCAGACTGACACTAGTCTGGCGACTGGTGGAGGAGCTGCACTCTACGGCACTCCTTTCGGCGCGACCAATTTTGAAGCTGGCTTTGGCTACACAAACTATACCCAAAATGTTCGCGATATGCCGATATATGACGACAATGAGTCAAATATCTTTCAGGTTACCTTTGATGGCGCCCTTGGTGAGCACGGCATAAAAGCTGTTATGGGGTACACCGACTACGAATTTAACAACAGCCTGGACTCAGACTTCAGTCCTCTGAAGCTGATTAATCGTGGCCGTAACGAAAGGCATGAGCAACTTAGTGCCGAATTTATTATTAGCTCGCCAAGCGACGATAAGTTTGAGTATCTGACTGGTGCCTTTTATCAAACCGAAGAGCTGTCTAACGAACGTTATAGCCACGTCGATCTATCCGCAGTAGCGCCGATACAGGCGGGTATATTTGGCCTGCTTAACGCACCAAACCCGAATCTGGGCGGTGCAAGTTTTGCAGCTGCAGTTTTGGGTGGCAATTTGAGTCCTGCTACGCACAACGGCATTTTGGATGCCACAGCCATGAATTCCTTCCAACAGGATTCCGATAGCTGGTCGGTGTTTGCCGAAGGTACTTTCCATGTCAGCGAAAGCTTCCGCATTACCGCTGGTTTGCGTTATTCGGAAGACGAAAAAGAAATGTCCAAAATCGCCACAAGCACCTACCTGAACGACTGGCTGCTGGCTAATGGATATGCAGACCAGGTTACAGACACCCCTAGAATGCCACTTCCTGCCTTAAATTTAGTGTATAAAAACGCTTTAAATCTGGCCGCGGCTCATAGCTACACGCGACAGCGCGAAGAGGACCATGTCACTGGCCACGTTAATTTCCAGTGGGACATGAACAACGATGCCATGGTCTATTTGGAAATTGGCAACGGCTATAAAGCCGGTGGCTTTGATGAGGATAACGGCCTAGGTCGTGAAGTCGAAACTGTTGGCGGAGTTACCGATGATCTTGCCGATTTCGAAGATGAATCAGTTGAAACGGTGGAGCTTGGTGCCAAAATTGATCTTGCAGATGGTCGTGGTCGACTTAATATCGCTGCCTATATGAGCACCTATGAAGACGTTCAGGTGTCTACGTTTGATGGTAATGCTTCCTTTGTAGTGGGTAACGCAGCTGAATCTGAAGTACAGGGTATTGAAACCGATGTGCTGTTCCGCCTGACCGAAGAGATCACCCTAAATGGCGCCTTTGCCTATCTGGATGCGACTTACAAGTCATTCCCGGGCGCTGGCTGTAATCTGGCACAAACGTTGGTGGCAGGTCGTGGATGTACTCAAGATCTGAGCGGCAAGCCGCTGCAGTTTGCTCCTGAGTACACGGCGAATGTCGGCATCAATTACGGGACCCAGCTGTCTTCAGGATTACTCCTGAGTGCAAGCTTAGACTACAACTGGAGCGACGATGTTATAGTCGCCGCTGACTTGGACGAGAACCTTATCCAAAACAGCTTCGGCAAGCTTAACGCCCGCATCGCTATTGCTGCTGGAGATCAGTGGCAGATCGCGGTAATAGGTAAAAATCTGACTAGTGAAGATACCTTTATGTGGGGCAACGACATTCCGCTGGGACCTCAGGGATTCAACGGCTCTTATTTCAAGATGATTGATCCACCCCGAACTGTGCAGCTTACGGCTCGTATGAACTTCTAGGAAGCAGATTAGCCATAAAATAAAAAAACCGCGGCCTGGGCCGCGGTTTTTTTGTCCTAAAATGCTGTGTATATAGTCGCTTGATCATTCCAAATCAAACAGCGCATTTCTCAGCGCACTATAATGACTTTCTCGGGCAGCTTTAGATATCCCAGCACCTGGAGCAATAAACTCAAATCCATGAAAGCCTCCCTCAAACACTTCAAACTGAGTACTCACTCCAGCCGCCTGAAGACGCTGAGCATAGTCCCGATTTTCATCGACAAAGGCATCCACTGAGCCCACCGCAATATAGGCCGGTGGCAGGCCAGAGAGGCTGGTTGCGCGACTGGCAGCGGCATATTCGGATACGTCTTTATAGAGCTCTTGCTCAGGCGTTTTATCCCTATGCAAATAATGTTTCCAGGCAATCAGATTAGAATCGCGGTTCCACACTCGCTTGTCGGTGATCATATGGCTCGAGGCTGTAACACAGCGGTCATCGATCATCGGGCACAGCAAAAATTGGAAAGCCAGCTGCATATCCGTTGTATCTCTGGCATGCAACGCCAGACCAGCCGCCAAACCAGCACCGGCGCTGATACCACCAATGGCAATGCGCGCCGGATCTACTAACAGCTTATCTGTATTATCCGCTAGCCATTGCAAGGCGGTGCTAGCATCATTTAAAGCCGCTGGAAAAGGATGCTCTGGTGCCAGACGATAGTCTACTGAAATAATCACCGAGTTAACTTCAAGGGCCATTTGACGAACCACATGGTCATCAGCTTCCATTGAGCCCAGGCAATAACCGCCGCCGTGAATCCACAGCAGTGCTGGCAGCGGCTCTAACTGGTCTTCTGGCCGATAAACACGCACCCATACCTCTGGGCCATTGGCCTGTTGCAGCCAATAGTCCTCGGATTCAATACCCTCTATTTGTGGAAGATCCCCGACCATCTTGGCGCGCATCTGCGCACCCATCTCTCTGGTTTTGACAAGGTCTGTCCAGATATCCAACTCGGGAAATTTTTCAAGAGTTGCGGCTAGCTCAGTATCGACTAATTGTATATTCATATCATTTGCTTACCTTGATTAAGTTGTAAAACTACTATTTAGTGGCGGAAGAGGTAGGAGTCGAACCCACCAGGCACCTCAATGGCACCTCACTGGTTTTGAAGACCAGGCACCCCACCGGGGGCGTCGCTCTTCCAAATCTTATGTCAACCTGAACATCCTTTCGGGCACTGTTGTATCAAGTACTGCTCTACTCTGCCCATGACGTCTGGTAAAACCTATCTGATCAAAGTACTCCAGCAGTTCCACCGATGAATTACGCCCCAGCTGCAGATGGTTTTTAATATCCGCAACGGAAAATCTCGGCAGGTCGACAGCAACTTGATTAACTCCCTGCGCAAATCGGCTAAGCTGCTCAAAAAGTACAAAACGTTTGCTACCCAGCTTAAATAGTCGCCCCTCGGCAACCGCTCTGTGCAATGCAGTATCGAGAGTTTTAGGGTCTATTTGCAGCACATTTTGCAAATCTGCCAGCGTGGGTATCTGACGAGTATATTGACTTAGGGCCTGCTCTATAAGCTGCCATTGCTGTCTCTCTTCGGCACAGCGCTGAGATTTAAAGCCCCTTATGCTGATACAGCCATTGGCTCTACGCAACAGGTCTCTCTCTATCAGGTTGTCGAGCAAGCTCCAATAGAGGCGACTATCCGAGATAGGCTGCAGGCCCGCCAATAGAGCGCTAGTCTGTATACCTTCAGCACTGGGATTATCTCTATGCCAGCACTGTACATAATCGATGATGGTTTTTTCTGCGTTTGCCCAGTATTCCTTTGCTACCAAATACTCCTGTCCCTGCAAAGAAAATGTCTTAGTTTTATCCAGCAGATCAGCCTGTTGTAGTTCGGCGTCTAAATCTGCATTCTGTAAATTACAAACCTGCTTAAATAAGCTGAGATTTACCGGGCACTGTTGATCGATTAGCAGCTTGTGAAGCGTTTCTTGGTAGGTAGGCAATTCCATCGCCTGCAAATAATTCTTGCTGGTTTTATTTAGACTGGGACTGTATTCAGCATAGGGATCCAACACTATGCCACCCCCCAATGTGGTCGACTCGCTGCTATCGCGCAGGATAAATCTATCGCCTCCGCAGCAGCTAATTGGGCTATCAATAATAAGCTGCGCCAACACTCGGCTGCCTGCGCCCAATTCACTGCCATCGGTTTGGCGCTCCAACAGATACAGCTTGGCAGATTGTAATTTGGCGCCAATATAAAGCTTTACTGGACACAGATGCTTAACCTTAAAGGAGAGCCGATCGGACATTTCCAACCTGACATTAATACGACTAGAGACCGGAGCTTGGGCACTGGCATGCAACCAGTCACCACGACTTATCTGCGCCTTCTCAATGCCTGCCAATTGCAGCGCACAGCGCTGACCCACCTGGCCTGTTACAGTTTTTTCATTTTGAGAATGTATAGCTCGCACTCTGACTTCTTTGTTTGCGGGCAGCAAAAATAATTTTTCGCCCTCCGTAATCAAACCCGAGACAGCTGTACCAGTCACTACAAGCCCAATACCATTAAGCAAAAAACTACGGTCAATGGACATCCGAAAATACCCTTTCTGGGACTTTGCCTGCTGCCCTATTGCCATCTGCAATAGATAACCTCTTAAATCATCAACGCCTGATCCATCGATATTATTGACCTCAAAAACAGGCCATTGCCCACCCACAGCAGACTGCAATACTTCAGTTACCTGTTTTAACCGGGGGTTATCGACTCGATCTATATGGGTAATAACAATTGCATATTGGTCAATGCCCAAAAGCCGCAGCACCTCTAAGTGCTCAATGGTTTGAGGCATAGGCCCCTCATCAGCGGCCACCACCACCAGCGCCAGATCAATGCAGCTAACACCAGCAATCATGGTGTTGATAAAGCGGCTATGGCCAGGGACATCGATAAGACCTATGCGGGTATTGGCGTCGGCATTGACATAGGCATACCCCAGATTTATCGTCAGCCCGCGGCGCTTCTCTTCCTCGAGGTTATCGGTATCTACTCCTGTGAGATGTTTAACAAGGGAGGTCTTACCATGATCAACATGACCCGCTGTGGCCACTATCATGCGAGCAGCTCTTTTAATTTGCCACTCTGCTCTACAAACTGAGACTCACAATCAAGGCAACGTAAATCGAGCAGTAACTTCTTATCATTAATACGACCAACCACGGGACAGGCAAGCAGCCGAAAGGCATCGGCCAGAGCACGCAATTTTGCATCGTTAGTGGCGGTGATCGCCAGAGCAAAACTGGGAATATTCTGCACGGGCAGCGCGCCACTGCCTATCTGACTCAGACAGGCCTGAGGTGCCAGGCTATACTCGCTGGGCAGATTCTCTGCTAACCTGGGGGCAAGCCGCAGTGCCTGCTTTTCAATATCACTGACTTCTCGGGTCAGGTAGCGCAGGGTCGGCAATTCCTCGGCTAACTTCTCTGGATGACGGTACAGCTTAAGCACCTCAGACAGTCCAGCCAGGGTAATCTTGTCCAGGCGCAGCGCGCGTTTCAGTGGGTTGCTGCGAATCCGCTCTATCAGATCCTTGCGCCCAGCTATGATGCCGCACTGAGGGCCACCCAGTAACTTGTCACCACTAAAGGTCACTACATCGGCACCATGTTCTATGGCACTGCCGGTGACAGGTTCATAAGGAAGACCATAGGCGGTAAAATCAATTAAATTCCCGCTGCCCAGGTCGACCACAAAAGGCAAACCCTGCTCTTGAGCCAGCGCCGCCAGTTCAGGCTCACTGACCGCAGCGGTAAAACCTTCTACGGCATAGTTGCTGGTATGTACCTTCATCAATAGTGCTGTGCGAGAGTTTATGGCCTGCTTATAGTCTCTGAGGTGGGTGCGGTTAGTGGTGCCCACCTCGACTAATGTACAGCCTGATCGCTGCATAATATCCGGGACTCGAAATGACCCACCTATCTCGACTAATTCGCCGCGAGATACAGGTATCTCGGCATTCTCGGCAAGGGTGTTTAAGACCAGCAGCAACGCGGCGGCATTGTTATTGACCACGGTGGCCGCCTCGGTGCCAATTAACTCGCAGATCAAGGCTTCTACATGATCGTCACGCTCACCGCGACCACCACTGGCGAGGTCATATTCGAGATTGGTGGGCATAGCGGCAACTTTGCTAATAGCGTCGATTGCCTGTTGTGGAAGCACCGCACGACCTAGATTGGTATGCAGTACCGTCCCGGTAAGATTGATCACCTGTTTGAGGCTAGAATCCTCCGCTGCTTCTAGCTTGGCTTGAACAGACTGCATAATAGATTCAACACTGATATCCGTACCCTCATCTGCAGCTAGGGCTTCTCGGCGGCTGGCAAGTTCCGCACGAATGGCCATACCAACCCTGCTATTTCCCCATTGATCTAGGAGCGCGCGAGATTTCTGTAACACTGCATCAACCGAGGGCAACCGCCGGCGAATATCCGTTTTGTCTAAGGAATGGAGTTTCGGTCTATCCATGCCGCCTTCTTATCAAATATTTAACTGTTGGGATCAACGAACTTAGTCTAAAGCAGTGATCCCGTAAACCCTTATTTTTACTACCAGGTATCTATAAAAGCGTGTTTCTTGTCAGTTCGCGGTGGCAACGGAGGCAGCCTTTTCAAACCCTCTACAATCCATGATCTTGTCTCCGCTGGATCAATCACATCGTCGAGCCCTCCGCCCACTGCGGCATTAACCGCCTTGGCGCGCTCGTACTGCTCTTCTACCTTGTCATTAAAGACTCGATTTCTCTCTTCGGGGTCATCGATGGCCATTAACTCGTTGCGGAAACCTAACTTGACGCTACCCTCGATATTCATGGCCGCAAATTCAGCCGTGGGCCATGCAACTGTCAGCAGCCCAAGGGACGAGCTGCCTCCACACATCGCCTGAATACCTAAACCATAGGCTTTGCGCACCACCACACCAAATAATGGCGTCGTGATATTAGCCCCTGTATTAAACATTCTCGCGGAATGACGAACAAGCGCAGTGGCCTCCACCTCGGGCCCTACCATTAATCCAGGGCAGTCCATCAGGCTGAGAATGGGAATATCAAACCCATCACAGAGTTTCAGGAATCTGGCCCCTTTGTCGGCACCATCAGAATCAATAGCGCCAGAGAGATGGTGGGGATTATTAGCGATCACTCCCATTGGTTTACCCTCGATGCGGATAAATGCAGTGATAACTCCAATACCAAATTTTTCTCTAATCTCCAGTACCGAATCGACATCGGCAAGCGTCGAGATCACATCGCGCATATCGTAGAGCCGCAGTCTATTTTCAGGAATAACATGGCGCAGACTAAGCTGATCTGGGGTTTCCCAACTATCCACAGCGCCCTGAAAATAGGACAGATATTTTTTGGCCACAGATACCGCTTCGGCTTCATCTTCAACCAGAATATCAACCACCCCATTGGGCACCTGAAAGGCCATAGGGCCTACTTCTTCGGGCGTGTAGATGCCAAGACCGCCACCCTCAATCATTGCCGGGCCTCCCATACCTATGGTGGAATCTTTGGTGGCTATAATGACATCGCAACAGGCCAACAAAACCGTATTGCCGGCAAAGCAACGCCCATGATTAACACCAATCATCGGAACCGCACCCGAAAGCTTGGCAAACTGCGTAAATGTATGGGTATCAAAGGAAACACCGGGACCCAGATCATCATCTCCTGGACGTCCGCCGCCGCCCTCGCTAAACAGTACCAAAGGCATGCGAAATCTTAGAGCGAGTTCAAACAGTCGATCTTGTTTGTAGTGGTTTCTGCCGCCCTGAGTCCCTGCCAGCACTGTGTAATCGTAATGCACCACCATGGCCGAGGAGGCCTCATCGCCGAACAGGTCTGCGTTAATAGTAGCGGTTCCACCGATCAGTCCGTCCGCCGGAGTGCGCTTGCGCAATGTCTCCATATCATGGCGCTGATGCTGGCGGGCAACCACCAGCGGCCAGTACTCTTTAAAGGAGCCCTGATCGACCAATTCGGCAATATTTTCCCGAGCCATACGACCACCGCGCGCCCTTCTTTTTGCCACTGCCTCGGGTCTCTGTTCGTCCAGGGTATAGGCATGGCGATCAAAGTTTTCCTGTAAGTCGGGGCGAATATAATCCGCATCTAACTGCTCTTTATAAATTTCGTCTCGCTCTGCTACTTCCGCTTCTTCAAGGAATAGAATTGGGTGCCCTTCCCGAACAACATGACCTACTTCCATCGTCACTTGGCGAACAACCGCATCGCACTGGGCGACAATAACATGCTCCATTTTCATCGCTTCGACTATTACCACTGCATCACCGGCTCTGACCTGCTCACCGAGCCCAGCCTCAATGGCAACAATAGTGCCCTGAATGGGTGAACAGACCGCCTGCAGTCCATCGGGCGTGTCGATGCTCTGCGGCTCATTTGCTGTCGCCTGTAGCGATGCGTTTTGATGGGTAAACAGGGCCAGAGGGTCATTGGTGTCGATCCTCGCACCGGCAAAACCATCATTGGCCTTGTCGGTGGGCGCTGAGGCCACAAAGAGGTCTGGACCCTGCCAGTCGGTGGTTAACTGATCGATCTGCTCCTCAACCCAGCGCGTGTGAATAGCACCTTCGATAAAGTCGCGGTGGGAGATAATATTTTTAACAAAGGAAATATTATTCCTGACACCTTCGAGACGAAATTCTGAAAGTGCTCTTATGGTTTTTCTAGCGGCATCTTTAAACTGCGCCGACCGTTCATGGACAATCACTTTGGCGAGCAGAGAATCAAATGCGGTGCTGGTGTTGTAACCGACATAGCCAAAGCCATCAGTTCGCACACCGGGACCGTTGGGCGGTTCATATCTGGCTATGGTGCCAGAGCCTGGCATAACAGTGCCATCACTATTGATGGTTTCTAAATTGACCCTGGCCTGTATGGCAAAACCGGATATGCTCAGCGATGCCTTGGCATCCAGACCAAGCTCGGCCAGCGAAGACCCCAGGGCAATCTGGATCTGACCGCGCACCAGATCAAAACCTGTAACCTCCTCGGTCACTGTATGCTCTACCTGTAGCCGAGCATTGGCCTCAATAAAGACAAACTGATCATCTGCGGTTCTGTCGCTGGAATCACCAGTATTTGAGCCGCTGTCATCGACTAAAAACTCAAAGGTGCCGAGGCTTGTATACTGTTGCTGCGTAGCAAAACTCACCGCGGCACTAATAATCTTTTCCCGTAGGCTGGCTGACAAATTCGGCGCCGGTGCAATTTCGACGACTTTTTGGTTGCGCCGCTGAACAGAGCATTCCCGCTCTCCAAAGTGAACGATATTACCCATCGAATCACCCAGTATTTGCACTTCAATATGTCTGGCTCGCGCCAAAAATTCTTCGACATAGACATCGCCAAGACCAAAGGCTGCCGTCGCTTCAGATTGGCATCGCTCAAAGGCTTCTTCAAGATCTTCTTTTTTATGCACTATACGAGTGCCGCGGCCACCACCACCGGCAACGGCTTTGATAATAATGGACCCATTAACAGTATCGAAAAATTCAGTCAGCTGCTCTAGGGTCACAGCATGATCCGTTCCCGCTAACACCGGCACACCGGCATCAATCGCTGCTCGCCTTGCGGCACCTTTGTCACCGAATAGTTTTAGGTGTGCTTCACTGGGCCCTATAAAGGTAATTCCTGCCGCCACACAGCTTGCCGCCAGGTCTGCACGCTCAGATAAAAATCCGTATCCCGGGTGGATAGCATCACAGTTGGCTGCTTTGGCTGCCAGTATAATCTGCTCAATATCAAGGTAAGCCTGAGCGCCCGTGCCGGTGAGTAATAAGGCTTCATTGGCAATCTTGGTGTGCAGGCTATTGTAGTCATCGCTCGAATAAACGGCTACCGATCTGATACCCATATCCGCTGCGGCGCGTGCAATTCGGATTGATATCTCACCCCGGTTGGCAATAAGTATTCCTTGAGACTGCATAAATTTTATCCCCGCTGATGGCCTTTAATTATGGTTAAAGGCTTTTAATTGTCGCTAATGGCTTTAATTATCACAAACCATTGGCTTTAATTATCGCCAATGGCTTGTGATAACCCTTAGCGCTAGGCAAGTCGTGGTTTGTTACCAATGATGCCGTCTTGATTTAATATTTCTAATTGGCTATCTGAGAGCCCCAACAGCCCACCCAGTATCTGCTGGTTATGTTGCCCCAATGTCGGCGCTGGGGTCCTGACAGGAATCGCCTCCCTGCCCGGTCTCCATGGAGAACTGGGATGGGGCTGCTCACCCATAAAATCGTGGGTAATAAATTGCATATAGCCCCGAGCAATCAGATGGGGGTCATCCATTAAGTTTGAGGCACTGTTAAGCGCAATGGCGGTCACACCGGCGGATTGCAGTTTATGCATCAATCCCCGGGCCTGCTGGGTCGCAGTCCAGTCAGTCAGAGACTGCTGTATATCTTCAAAACTAGCCCGTCGCTGGTCTGGGCTTAATTTATTAAACTGCTGGAGAGTCGGTATTTGCTCGGCGGCTGAATTCCACTGCTGTTCGGTTTCCACTTGAATTAGTATCCATTGCTCTTCGCCCTCGCAGGCAAAGACGGCATGAATAAAATAGTCCGGATGAAAATTTCCCTGACGCAAAGGTGGCTCATTATTAACCGACTGATGCACCATACCATGCACTGCATGGGGCAACAGGCACTCGACCTGACTAAGATCTACAAACTGGCCCTGGCCAGTTTTCTTTTTATGAAAAAGAGCCGTGAGCAGCGCAGCGCTGCCATAAAGACCGGCTATGGCATCACCAAAGGCTACATGCAGCATGGTCGGGGGTTGGTGCTCGCTGCCCTGCAAATGGGGCAACCCTGCCGACTGCTCAACGGTAGAACCATAGGCACGAAATTTAGCCCAGGGCCCTGTACCACCAAAGGCGGGCATGGACACCATCACCAATTGAGGGTTGACCTCTCTAAGCACCGGATAATTCAGTTTAAGTTTAGGTAGTACACCGCCAGAGTAGTTTTCAATCACGGCGTCTGCTTTAGCCACTAATCGCAGCAGTAGATCTCTGCCAACTTTCGATTCAAAGTCCAGAGTGACATCCAGTTTGTTGCGATTGAGATTAATAAACCGCACCTCTTTCTCGGCGCCATTATTGTCTATCCATTCTTGACTGGCCTCCCAGCTTCGAAACCAGTCAAAACGCGTGCAGCTCTCTATTTTAATAACGGTGGCACCTAAATCAGCCAGATTGCGTGTCGCCAAAGGCCCAGCCCAGCCCATTGAAAGGTCGACAATGGTAATACCCTCAAGTGGTCCTTGGGAGATAATAGAGTCTCCTTCTCCCTTGCTGTCGCACTGGCTCGTATCCAGTGAATCATTGGTAGAAAGGCTCTCTGTATCCCAGCCCTGATTATCTGCTCCAAGATTGGCAGCATCTCCACCAAACAGTGGTGGTGTCTCCAAGAGCCTAAAGGGGCAGGAAGGCGCTTGAAAAGTATCACCATCGCAACTGTATTCACTAAAAGCCTGGCGCTGAACATATTGATCAACCGTTAATAACTCTTCCATGGTTGGCACCCGCGCAAGTGGAATGCGCATGCCCTGCCCTCTGTAGAACAGATCCTCAGCACTGTGCTGTGACAGAGCCTCAAGAATGCGAGGCTCCAGTATTTCCACATCCTCTAATCTGGCCATGCTGTGCTGATATTTGGGTTCAGAAGCAAAATCATCCAGCCCTAATAATTCACAAAAAGCGAACCATTGCGCAGGATTGAGTACAGTCACCCCCAGCCAGCCATCCTTACAAGGCCATATACCCAGAGGATATGTAGGGGCAAATCGATTGATACCCATTCTTTGTGGCAGGGGTTCCTGATTAAAACTCATGGCCGCACCAATATCGGTAAGGCACATGTTAGCCTCCCAGATTGAGGCATCAAGACAAAAAGCGGCGGGCTTATCATCTCCCTTAAGGTGCTGACCCAATAGATAGGCTGCTGCACCATTAAAAGCACTCAAGCCACCTACAATTTGCGGCTGGTACCCAGTGGGAATAATCGGTGGACCCTGAGATTCGCCGACACCCTGCATCACCCCAGTGAGCGCATAAATCGACGCATCGGAGCCATTAAAATCTGCATAGGGTCCATTCAATCCATACCAGCTAATAGCACAGACATTAGTATCAAAATCATCAACCGATACAGATGAGGGCAAAGTACTCAAGTCCAGCAGCACCAAATCTGCAGCGGCAATGGCCGGATGGGTCGTCAGGGGATCATCGCAGCACACACTTTCCTTGTTGGCATGAAGATACCCGTGGATAGCACTGTTGCCATTATTTAATAGGGGCTCAATTCGGCGAGTAGAAAACCCCTGCGGTGGTTCCAGGTTGACTACCCTCGCTCCATAATCAGCAAATAGCTTACCGGCGTAGCCACTGGCAACTGTGCCGCCAATATCAACGACCAGAAGGTCCTGGAATGGTGAATTTTTAATAGTATTATGTGCAGTCACTTAAAACTCGCTGTGGTGTTTTATTGGATCTTTTGCCGCTAAATACTGATGGTCTCACCGCTCATGCCATCGGATTCACTGCTGGCGAGAAAGACCGCTATATTGGCTATTTCCTCTGGCTGTAACAGTCTGCCAATGGGTATTTGAGCAAGGATTCGCTCGCGAAACTCCTCAGGCGGCATGCCTTGGGTCTCCATACGCTGTTCGACCCCTTTAATAAGATCGGTCTCGACAATGCCAGGGCAGATGGCATTAACATTAATGCCGTTCTTTGCGTTCTCTAGCGCTACACAGCGGGTTAGGCCGACAATTGCATGCTTTGAAGTATTGTAGGCCGCCGAATTCATACTGCCCCGCAGACCAGCTACAGAGGCCACATTGATGACCTTCCCGCGACCTAACTTTTGCATATGTCTAATCGCCTGTTGAGTAAGCTGGAAAACCGAGTAGACATTAGTCTTCATCAGGTGATCAAACTCGTCCAAACCGTGATCAGTAAAAGGTTTTGCAATATGAATACCGGCATTGTTAACCAGTATATCCAGCTGTGGATGACGCTCCACGGCAAAAGCAAATAACGCTTCTATTGAATCTGGCGAACTAATATCCGTGGCCAGGCAGCAGATATCCACACCGTAGCCATCAAGTTCGGCCTTGGTTTTCACAAGCCCGGCTTCATTAAAGGCACTGAGAACTAAGTTTGCCCCTTGACTGGCAAATGACTTGGCAATGGCATATCCAATGCCGCGACTGGCACCGGTAATCAAAGCAGTTTTGTGCTTGAGTCGCTGGCCACCTATATCGTCTGGATTTTGCATTAAAGCCAGACTTCCAGATTATTCGCTCTGCCCATTTCACGAGATAGCCTTAAGTTGAGCACCTCGTCCATATGACATTCCTTCAGCAACTGGCGCACATCTTCTCTGTCCACCTCGCTCAAGCTATCAAATTCCTTGTGCAGGCGATGCAGTAAGTAGAACCGAAATGGCTGAGCAACCGCATTGATCTCTATACCATCGATCTCAAAGGTGCAGCTTCCGACCTCACGCTCGGCAACAGCGCCGGCGGGTAAATCTTTATTTGCCTCTAGCCAGTGACTTACACAGTCATAAGCCGCCACACTTTCTGGAATAAAATCTATCGCGAAGTGCTTGAGTACATCAATGAGCGTTTCAGGAATCTCATCATTAGCGAGATAGTTGGTGCTTTTATCCGCAAACTCACCAATATCTGGTTCCGACCTATTCATCCTCTCAACCCACCGGAACAATCTGGGTGCATTTACTTGCATTAACGCAAGCGGCACAGGGTCTCTACCAAGATGCCCGTAAAGAGGAGCTATCATGCCAAAATCACCGATGCTGGGTTTATTTCCCAACAGATAGGGATAGATTGAAAAGTGTGCATTTAATTTTTTTAATGTCTTAAGATGCATGGTTTCAATAAGATCTTTGGTATTGGGCCTTACACCCCAAGCTGGCAAAACGGTACTTTTAATAAAGGCAATTCTATCTTTAGCGCCATCTTTTTCGGGATAAACGGTAGAAAAGTGAAAGGACAGAAACTCGCCCTCCTCTTCACCGTGATTAAATCGATAATGCATGCAAGGCCGCAACATACCCTCGGCACCTATCACATCAAATAGCAGGCTTAAAATTCGTTGCTTTGGTGTTTCGGGGGAAAAGTGTCCACCATTGGTACTTTCGTAGTGATCTATTATCGCAACACCATCACGGATAACATCACCATTGGGGAATTCGATAGTAGGTATCCCCCGTCGACCTCCAGCCTTTGGTAGCACTACGTCATAAAAGTACGCTGAGGAGTGCGGCTCCTCTCTATAATCTATTTTAGACTTTATTAAATAGCTGCGTACTCGCCCGGTATAGAGAGAAAATGCGCCTCCATACAATGTAATTGGATCCATCAAAATTTCCTTAATGACTGCGGTTTAGATTGAACCTCTAAAAACCAAATTTAATATTATATGGGACACTAAGCGCCTCCCAATCCTGGGATAGCGCAAAAGAAATCACTTTCAACCTGAACACTGACTGCGGAATTTTGATGACCCGCTCCACCCCAGTTCGGCATCACCATCGAATACAATCCGACTCCGCCGGCGACCATCACCAGAATATGATGTGGGACTTTAAAGGCAGGATAAGTGCCCTCGGGGTTATCTCTAAAAGCGTTGCCAAATTCACCGCCATAACGAATATGATCGGCTTTTAACAGATGTGTCAGTTCCCAGAGCCTCTGCTGTATCGACTCTCTGCTATGACCAGATCGGGCCAACACATTTGCGTGCTTGGGGCCTAGACAAACCAGCGCCATTCCCGAGGCAAAAACAGCATTATTAGTAGCGATATTGGTCAGGCCGACGGACAGAATTTTAAGGAGCTTCTCAGCATCCTCAGGGTCATCTGCATTGTCACTATAAAGGCAGGAATGCGGCGCTTCACAGCCTAAAAGAGTGACAACACTATCGGATTTATCAAAACCCAGACTGGTATGCATGGGCGGAAAGGGTGATTCCTCTTCTGCCTCTGCCAGACAATAGGTGAATTTTCCGGGATGGCCATGGATTGCCATATCGGAAATGCCCGGCCTACCGCCGCCAATATTAATCAGACAGAGCCTGAGCGCTCGGCCAATACTGGCATTGGCTCGATGCCCTGGGCCCAGCGCGCCGTAGCCCGATGCGACCGGCCCACAGGTCTCACGAGCTGGACCATTTACAATGATCAATGGCGCAGTGCAGTGGGTCGTTGCCTGCAATTCTGTGAGATCAAACTCTGGCTTGGCCGCTGCTTTTACCGCAGCTATCACCAGTGGCATATAGTCAGACTTGCATCCTGCCATCACGGCTGCCGTGGCAACTTTTTCTACCGTGGCAATGCCCATACCCGGACCTAATTCACCGAGCACCATATCGCCATCTAACCCACTGGCGAGAATACAGCGAATAACCCGCTCCTGCGTGGGAATTACGACAGGCAGGCCATCTGTGCAACCCATATCATGGAGTTGCTCCAGCGCCATCTCTTCGTTTTCAGCGTCTAAAAAATCACTCATTGGCAAAACTATTCAATATTTCCTCAATAATGCTCGCGGCAATAATCTCGATTTTTGCCTCTCCCAAACCAGCAACAGGATGTGGCAACTTAACTCTGGGAACATTTGGCATACCCAGTGACTTGGCGACAAAACTTCCCTGATCCCAAAAATCTTCAGTTATCAGTGACACCACAGGAAATCCTCGCTGAGCAATGTTATATCCGTCACGCACGGTGCCGGTAGTACAACTGCCTCAGTGTCCGTATGCCGCTACAGCAACGTCACACTGGGGGAAAATTTCATCGAGCATCTCATCATTAGCGGCAACGCCCGCATTATGTTTATTCCAAAAAAGCGTTTGAATCTTGGGTAGCCTCTTCTCAAGCGCCAGACCCACCTTTTTGGTAAACAACTCGGAATCAGGGAAACCGTTGGCAAGTAATGCCACGGTGATGCCTTCACCGTCGTTGAGACGCACATCTCGGGATAAGTCATAAGACTGCTCCGGCGTTGCTACTACCCCTCTGGGATCAACAAATTTAATCATGTGAAATCCTTTAAAATGTCTTGAAATACTTGCGTATAGTTAACTATATTTAAATGTAGCATAAAAGTAAAGCACCTTTAAGGATGGGAAATAATCACTCAGATACTCAGCACAAATATTTGCCCTAGCCATCGAACTCAACGTTTAACGAACGCACCCCTTGGCAAACGCAGCAATAGAAGCGATGGTGTCACGGGTTAATTCAGGTACCGCATCCGGCATGGCAATCTCTGGTACATGGTGGATACCTGCCACCGTTACCGATGTTGCCTCAACTCCCGCGGCTCGAAGGTTACGCGCATAGGTGACCCCGTCATCTCTAATAAGGTCTAACTCATAATTGAGGATCATATGAGGGGGTAGACCGCGCAAACAATCCTCGCTTGCATGGAAGGGCCAGGCCATAGGATTGGTCTCATGCTGATCCAATGGGTCATAAACCTTGGTCATAGCGCGAATCATTTCTAGAGATCCTTGATAATTTAGGTTTTCCCGCCACGACATTAAGTCAGGAGGCGTGCCTCCATAAAAACCCAATATCATGGGTGCCATAGCATAGACACCATCGATAGCATCAACCCAACCTTCGATATTTGCCTTTATAGCAGTAGCTACCGCCAAGTTTCCGCCGCCAGATTCTCCAATAACAATCAATGAGGAAATCCCTAGCTGATCATTATTATCTTCAGCCCAGCGTACCGCTGCAGCACAGTCGTTTAGCCCAGCGGGAAAAGGTTGATTCTCTTCTTGAAGAGTTTCGCTGCTAAACTCAACGCCAATCACTACTGTACCCATTTGGGCCAATGATTTACGCCATCTGACTGTGAGAGGGTTTTTAGCCGAATCAAATGACATACCGCCACCGTGTAAATGAACAATACATGGCAGACTTTCTAAACTGTGGTTTGGTCTATCTATAAATAAATCAATATCATTTCCAGCAGGCCCGGGAATCACCGTTTGCGAAGAATTAATATTGCTGAACAGAGGCATTTGAGCTTCAGCTGAAGCGTATTGACTGCACATCAGCCTGTGCATGTAACCAACAAAAGTCAGACTCTCTTGATAGCTCGGATCAGGGCTTAATGCGGGCGGTAACAAATCTTCTGATGGCGGGACCATAGAGGCAAAGGCCTCAAGAATTCGCGGATCTAGTCTGGGGTCATCGAACAGCGTCATCTCAGGATTACCCAGTCTTCCCGGCAATGTAACGTCAAGTTCAGCCATAGCATTATTCTTATTGTCAGTTGGCATCATTAAATATACTTGGATAGCTGCTCAACAGCCAGATAGTTTACTCAGGGATACCAAAATCGGCACTGCCGCAATGGCGGCTAGTAGCCGACGCGGCAGACCATATATGTACACAGAAGCCTAAACAGAAAGCAGGCTCAGACACAGCTTTTAAACAGCTCTGCCTGAGCCCCACTCGGTTAGCGTGCTCCGAAAAACTTGGTTACCTCAAAGCCAACTTGGCGTGGCATGTTCCAGGTTCCCTGACGCCCATAGGTAGTTTGCAGCGCATACATCCCAGTGACATGGGCTTTATCCGTCAGGTTACTGACGAAGAAGCGTGCCGCGTAGTCTTCATCAGCACTCACCCAGTTGGCGTTGAAGTTAACAATGGTATAGCCCTCTTGTGAGTCATCTACATTGCCAAACTCTCTAAAGTAAACCCGTGAACGATAAGCGCCATCCACGCTGAGAGATAACTTAGAACCTGAGCTGAGTATAGTGTCGTAAGTAACACCCAAAATCAGACTAGCCTGAGGGGCATTATTCAGCGGATTACCAGCTATCTGAACTTTCACACCGTTAAAGACAGACAAATCCTCCTGCAAGAATTCACCATACTCGGTTTCGAGCAACGTTAATCCTGCGTTAACCATCCAGCTGTCGTTAAGAACCGAAGTTAACTCAAGCTCCATCCCAGTTATTTCAGCATCATCTGCGTTAAGATAGTTCGCAGCAAAATCCTTGACTTGCAAAATTTGGAAATCAGAATAGTCATATTGGAAGGCCGCCACTCTAAGCGTTGTTGAACCGCCTGAAAAAGTTGACTTAAAGCCTATTTCTGAGGCCTCTAAGGTTTCCGGGCTATATGGGGCGTTGCAGTCGCCATTATTAGCGCCACCCGCCTTAAAACCCTCAGAATAGGAAACATAAATCATACCGTTTTCTGACATGTCATACTCTGCAGAGGCCCTCATAGTCGTCTGAGAGTCTTCCCATTTTTGAATGAACGGTTCGGCCCCACCACAGAAAGGCATAAAACCAGCAGCAAAGGTGCTATGTACTTTCTTCTCTGTCGTATCACGCACGCCCAAACCCAAGCGAATATCTTCGGACATTGAATACGTGGCATCTGCAAACACTGCCGTCACTTCGTTTTCATAAAGGGGCCGACTATTATTGAAGAAAGGTGCAAATCCAAAAGCAATATTTTCTTGGAACTGTATATCGAGCATATCAGTCCGCTCATCATCCATATAAAAACCACCCACTATCCAGTTGAGCTTGTCAGTTTGGCCCGATAGGGTGAGTTCTTGCGAAAGTGTCTTGTTAGTTCCCTCAGATGATCTCATCAGGATTCCGCTGCTCGTCGAATCCGCAGGCGTTTGTTCTGCATTGCTCCAATCTTGCTTTGAGGTAATTGACTTTACCGAAAAATCCTCTAGATCCCAGTTTAGCGTCAAGCTATAGATATCTAGTTCACGATCTGTATTAGTCGGCCCACGCATATACACCTTTTGAGGCTCTTCGGTGAATAAAATGGGATCACCATCAGGATTATCCCTTACGCTTACCGCGGGCAAAAAAGTTTGAACCCCAAACGCTATATCTTCTTTAATCATCGCCCAATGGGTCCACCGACCGCTCTGCTCACTGCGTCCCAACATTAGCTCCGCATCAAGATTATCGCTTAGCTCCGCTGTTACAATAAGCCGGACATTAGTTTTTTCACCTTTCATCAGGTCATCGTTACCCGGCATCAGATTTTCAACCCACCCGTCGCCAGCATCGAGATGACTAGCAGCCAAACGGACGCCGACAGAATCAGAAATGGGACCACTGAGAACGATCTCAGCAGACGTTTGATCAAAATCCGCTAAACCGACCATGACCTTGCCATACATCTCATCAGTTGGGCTGGCCGCAATGAAATTCACTGCTCCGCCAACTGCATTTCGACCATACAAAGTACCTTGCGGTCCCCTGAGCACCTCAACTCGATCAAGATCCAACTGACCTAGCTGAGAGCTCGCATCATTGGCTTGTGTCACGCCATTGATACTGGTAATGACGCCCGGCTGCTCCAGAAACCCGCCTATGCCTCTAATTGAGATATTGCGGTTGTTATAAGATTCGCCAAAATGTAGGCTCGGCACAGCATATTGAATCTGTCTGATATCGCTAAGACCTTTTGCTGCAAGATCGCTTGCACTCAGGGCAGTAATTGCACTGGGTGTCTCCATTACAGTGGACTCGCGCTTAAGGCCGGTAACCAAAATCTCCTCAAGATCAGCGCTGACCACAGCTCCTGTAGATAAAAGACTTGCCGCAGCCAACAATGCGGATGCCGATGTTTTAAAATTATTATTCATGTCATCTCCCCTATCCTTTGATAAAAAATTTAGGTATGTGCATACCTGGTTTTAACTTAATTATAGTTATGTATATTTAAGTATAAACATCTATTTGCATCAAGCGCAATGTTTTATTTTCATATTCACCAGACACCTATTTTTGACTCGGTTAAATGGAAATATGCAACCTATAGGTTTTTAATTCTCTGTATATCATTCTCAAACCGTCGGCCCGCCAAAATAAACAGAGGTGCAGACAACAAAGAAATTACTGTGTAAACAATGAGGGTAACTGAATATGGTTCCGCAACACCTGCCTGCTGAAGCTTGTCAATCATAAGTCCAGCTGTTGCATTGCCTATACCAGCGCCTACAAGCTGGATCATCAATACAACAAACCCAAATACGGTTGCCCTTTTGTTAGCTGGGACCAATTCTTGGATGGTAGCGAATGCCGGGGCATAGAAGCAGCCGATTTGAAAGTACATAGCAAACACCCCCGCCCAAAACCAAAGACTATCCGGATCAACCATGCGATAGGCTAGAGTCATGGGCGCGACACAAATCATTATGAGGGCCAAAAAAGATGGCCTGCCAATCCCCGTCCATCGCAGGAATAAATCGCCACCATAACCACCAAATAAACTACCTAGAATCCCGGCAAATATAGAGATCCATGCGGTTATTGCAGCAATTTCACTTCTATCAAAGCCTCTCTCCTGTACCAGCCACAGCTGCTCAAAACCAGAGGCACCAAGAATCAAACTAAACAGCATTGAGCCAAAAATTGTCGCCGTCAGAGAAGGAGAAGCAATCAACAACTCACGCAATGAACCCAATGCCGCCTTAAGGGAAAAGCTCTTTTGCGCAGCGGCCAATTCCGAAGCAGAGACCTTTCTTGGAGTCTCTTTGAGAAAAAGCATAAGCAGGGCCAATATCAAACCAATGGCGCCCAGTGCGTAAAAACAGCCCCTCCAGCCCAACCAGGGCTCTACGTAGGCAACAACAAACAAACTAGCCGCTAAGCCAATGGATACACCCATTCCATAGATTCCAACCACCAAACCTTGCCATCTGACTGGAAATCTATCACCTAGCAATGAAAGAGCAGCTGGCGTTAATATGGATTCTCCAACACCTATAAACATCCGCGGCACCACTAATGTGACCAAACTCTTTGCTGCACCAGAAAATATGGTGAGAAGACTCCAGAGCCCAAGACCAAAAGCAATCAGGCGAGTACGATTAACGCGATCGGCAACTACCCCCATAAAAAGGCCACCGATTGCGTAAAAAAACAGGAACGCAATTCCAGTCACCAAGCCAAACTCAAAATTGCTCAGCCCTAACTCCGGGACAATCCAATTTGCAAAACTGGCAATCATCTGGCGATCGATATAGCTAATAACATTGAGTAAGGTAAGGAGCAGCAGAAATCCTATATCAGCGGCTCGCACAGATTCATGTTCATTATGATTTTTAAGCAAGGGCACGACCATCTTTAAGCGCGGGGGCATTTTTTATATTAATATAGTGGACTATACCCAAAAAAGACGCAGTTATCTATGCTGATACGCCCGCTAATGACGGGGTTTCCCATCGACAAACAAAGCGAATATAATGGCGAATTAACAGTTTTTTTACGACTAGTAAAAATCACGCTCAACCGCTAAAAGGAATTAAGAAGAGCAAAAAAGAACAGAAACTAGGATCTGACCGGAAGACTTTTGGTTGTATCTGAGATTATCTTACACCCTAAAGAGACTGATGTTATGCCGGTTCAATACCCGAAACGCACCCTCAAGAAAAACCTGAATCGCGAAAAACTAGTAGTGGCAGCAGCAACTCTCTTTTCTCGCAATGGCCACATGAGTACCACTCTTAACGATGTTGCGAGCCATGCTGGCGTGCATGTCCAGACACTTTACAAACATTTTAAAACCAAGGAAGAGCTTGCAATAGCCTCAGCTGAGATAGTTGTAAAAGACTGTAGAAATAGGTTTGAAGAGAAATTCTCAAACCAAACCACCTTCGCAATTTGGCGAGAATGGATTGAAGACACTGTTTCATACCTTACTGATCTCGGCATTGGTACCTATAAACAGGAACAAGTTCGTTCGGCTTCGTCGCTTTTAAACGATAATTACCTGCTTGTTGTTTATTCGGGTTATGAAAATCTATTGGCAGAATACCTAGCTAAGGATTTTGAGATGGACCCAAAAATTGATCGACTACCACGCTTGGTAGCCTGCATGCTGTGGTCAGGCAATGAAGCTGCTATGAAACGAAGTGCTGGTTTGGACACTGCTAAAAATATCCTTGATTTTAACGACACTCTGCTGGCTGAAAGTCTAAGTGTTATTGACGATGTCGAAAAAATATTTTCCAGTTACATAAAATCGCCGAGGCCTTAAAGTCACTATCGAGGCCAATACACTTGACTGTTGAGCCTTGGTCTTGGCACACCGACCTTTCACCATTGACCAGCTGGCCCTATAAAATTTAGCGCCAACCGCTCAAATCCTCTATCAAAATAGTCCCTGTGCCCATGAGTAATCGGGCTGCCTAGCTACCTGAGAATAACAGTCTCTTATCATTTAATACTCAAATCTTTATAGACTGGTGACTCGAGCTCGCGTTTCATGCTGTGTCGCAGACACTGTATTGTCAGCCATTGAGCGGAATACTGTTTACTTTTCACATATGGATTAAGGATCAATAATGCCCAATAACCGGACTGAGCTGAGGGAACACTTTATACGTCGATTTAAAAGTGATCCGGAATTCCTCCGCAACAACAAGGATATTGAAAAAATCGAGCAAATACCGGCTGACGACCGATTTCCCTGCCAGTCTCCTCGCGATGCACTAGCGCTCACTAGCGAATTCTTCCCCGATGAAGTAGCGCTGACCTACTTACCTAATGGCAGCGCATCCGATAATCCAATCCACTGGAGCTACCTCCAGTACCAACAGGAAGTTAATCGCGCAGCCAATGTATTCAATAATTTAGGGTTACAAGCAGATCAATCAGTTATTTTTTTGCTACCCAACGTTCCACAGTTGCTATTTGGCCTTTGGGGAGCGCAAATAGCTGGTATCGCTGCCCCCATCAATCCCTATTTAGAAGTTGAGCATATCGCTAGCATCGCCAGATCGGCAAATGCTCGAATCCTTGTGACTCTGGCACCAACAGAGCCGGGAGGCGAAGAACTTTGGCGCAAAGCCATGTTGGCAAAAGATGCGGTTCCAAGCCTACAGTCCATCATCACGGTTGGCGCAGCTGTTGCCCAGGACAGTCTGAGCTGGACTCAAGAGACAGAGCAACAACCAGCTGACCGACTGATATTCGATCGGCCAATAACCGGAGATGAAATAGCTTCATATTTCCACACTGGGGGCACCACAGGAGCACCAAAACTTGCGCAACACACACATCGAATGCAGGTACTTAACGTCTGCCAAATGCAGCTGACAGGGCCGCGCGGAAAAACCAGTAATGG
>Ga0209534_10000806_pt1 | contig 34487 bp, 52 predicted proteins | sample COG_07_FD_184751 | JGI IMG/M metagenome (GOLD analysis project Ga0209534, IMG submission 184751) | Pelagic Microbial community sample from North Sea - COGITO 998_met_07 (SPAdes) (version 2) | ecosystem: Environmental > Aquatic > Marine > Neritic zone/Coastal water | place: Helgoland, sampling...
TGTAAGCATATAATTTATTATAACTACCAGCCGCAATCCAACGATCTGAGTTATTCGCAATCCAAGACTTCATGCCACGCACTTGCCCTGCACTAGCCGTATCGCTGCGAGTACGCCAGCCACCGATAGGCCGCAATGTATTATCAAACCAGCGCACCAGGTTTGAGTCACGCCACCGCCCTTGTGATTGTAAGTCAGTGCCATTGCGATAAACGCCAGCAGGTAAATCTAATGGTATTAATGCCATAATTTACTTCTTCTTTGTTTTCTTTGGCTTTGCTGTCTTAGCCGCTTGTTTAAAAGCATTATCCGTTGGCCTACCCTTCATGCCTGCTTTCTTCATCGTTTCGCCAGAGCCAGCTTTAATGCGTTTCTTTTTGGCTGCAATGTTTCTATATAGGCTCATAATTAGGCATCAACTAAGCTAACAAATGATGGGTCTACCTCTTCCAAGCTAGGCCAACCATGCGTCACTTGATCCACTTCACGATCATGTGTTTCAGTCTCAGGGCCATAAGTCTCAACACCTTCATCAGATGTGTGCTTTACTTTACGAGTCTCAACCATCGGCTTGTTCTGGTACGCTTTGACTTCATCTAAGGTAGTCATTGCAGCTATGGCAGATTCCTTGGCTTCCATCACTGTATAGATTGCAGTAGCGTGTGCTGCTACATCGGATGGTACGGATGTGCCGCCTTTAGCTGCCCGTGACCAATACCAATCAACATTACTTTGCAATGAACCAGCGATTGATTTGACGCTTTGCAGCATGGTGTCTTTAAGCGTATCAACGTCTTTATCAATGGCTGCGTATGTGCCAACAATCTCACCATCAGTTTCAGCGCGAGTTAATGCACCTTGATTGTAATAGCGTGAATCAAGTCTAGTCTCGCTGTATGGCTTAATGCCTATGGCAGCTAACTCTTCTTTAGACCAGAGTACAAAGATGTTGCGTGGGTATTGCACATCTCCAATCGTTAAGCCTCTTGCCTTGTTTACTACAAATCCTGTTTCTGTGTTACCAACGAACCACATATTATTCTCCTGTGACTACCATGTTGTTATCGTGCGTTACTAAATTTGAATGGGGTTTCTGCAAATGCTATGAAGATGTATGTGCCGCCAGAAGCGTTAAAGTCGCCATTTGTAGTTCTTACTTTAAAACCATTAGATGTAAAATCTAATCTATCTCCCGATGTGCTTTCTGCACTAGACGAATTAGGGTAAAGCCTATCGTCAACTACGTTAGATGGGGAACGCTTGTTATCTAATATGTGCCAACTATCAGCACCATCAGTTCTTTTTTGTATAATCATTGCAGGTTTGAAGCCACAATGTACAAACGTACCATCAGTCGAGCCATTACCTGTGTATGAGCCGACCTTTGAGTAGCCGTCAACTGAGTGGAATGCGTAGGCAATCATAGCGTTACTTGAGCCATTAACAGACGAGCCTGTATTTACAGTAAACACTGTTGATGTTGGGGTTGTATTGCTCCATTTACCTGCACTTGTTGCAGTGGCGTTAGTTTCATTTAAAAGTAAGAAGTCAGTATTTCCTATATCTTCATCATATACAGTCCAATTGTACGCAGAGTCGCGATTCTTAACTATAACCATCTCAGGCACAGCCAAGGTTAACCCATGCCCAACAGTAGCATTAGCACCCGTACCCGTATAACTCACAATACTAAAGCCAGCACTAGGGTTAGCTGACACACTAGAAGTGATTGTGCCGTTGGTGTTGGATACTGCTGTGCCGCCAGCTTTCCAGTTCCATGCTACATAGGTAGAGTTATTTCCATTCCAAAAACCATTGCCATCTTGTAGGTCAATAGTGTTAGTTGCTATTCTCCAGTTATGACCTGTTTGTTCAGCCGCATTTTGGTTAACATATAAATCTCGGTTATCACCCCTTACAGTATCTTGAATTAAATTAAAACCTGTAGAGTTACGCTGTTTAATCCACGCCATACCTATAGAATCAAGACTATCAACAGTGACAACTTGAGTTGAACCATTACCCGTATAAAGCACAGTATTAAAATGCTCACTCGGTATCACATCAACCTCTGGAAGGTTGCTTGTGCATAACGCTAGGAAGCCCGTAGGTGGTGCGTAATAGAAGTCACCAATGCCGTTAGCGTCTTGGTTGCCTTGTGGGGTTTTGTTGCCAGCGAAACTTGAATCTTGGCCGAAGTTGGCTATCAGATTAGCTGCTGTACTAAGACTTCTAGTGTAAATTGTGGGGAAAAACAAAGTAGAAAAGTCGTAGCCCGTATATGCAGTTCCTTGAGATACTCCGTTCTTATAAAAAACAACTGTGCCAGCGTCAGAATCAATCAAGCAGCTAAGAATATCTCCGCTAGTCCAAGTAGCTCCGTAGCTTACTTCACCGCCAGCCGTTGTTTTTATGCCATTAGATCGCCAGAGGCTCAACTGAGTTGGGTTTCCTTCAAGTATGGAGCCAATCCCAAAACCATCACGATTACTTGTAGAACTATTAACAGCACACATCTCAAAATATGTCTTTCCTGACGCTGGTATTTTAAAAGTACCTTCCAGAAATTTATCTGTACCTGTTGCTTTTAAGTTACCTTCGGATGTGGTTCCTCGCTGTGAATGCTGATCCTGAGCCAATGGATTCAAAGTAGCAAAATTATTCGTAGGGCTATCAACCATCACATCAGATTCAGTCAGTCCACCTTCGCTTGTCCAATCGTTGTTGTTGCCTGATTGATCGTACCAGTAGGCGTATTCACGGGTATCAGCAAAGGCCATGTAGATGTAAGTGCCGCCAGAAGCATTAGTGCCGCCATTGGTTGCGGTAAGCTGAAATCCAGTAGACGTAAAATTCAGCGTGTTATTAGCATTATCCGACTCTGCATTAGATTCGTTTGCATTTAAAGTGCGAGTGACAGGGTTAGTTGGACTACGAGTGTTATCAAATATGCGCCACTGTTCAACAGCATCACTACGTTTAATCATTACGAAAGCTGGAGAAAAACCTAGAGTGACTACTGGGCCTGTGGTGCTGCCATTTCCACTGTATGAACCAAACTTGCTGTAATTTGCCACATCATGGAAACAATATGCGATTAAAGAATTTCCCGATCCGTTAGAGCCTGTATTTGAATTTACTGAGAAAACGCTGGAAGTAGGTGCTGTATTATTCCAAATTACCCCGCCATCACTACCTTCTGCATTTGTATCGTTTAACCTTAATTGCTTCCCAGCCCCTAATGTTGCATTGTAAACCCACCAAGGGTTTGTTGCGCTTCTATTCTTCACTATTATCATTGTGGGCGCGGATGCCAGACCATGCCCGATTGTGGCGGCTGAACCTGTGCCAGAATAGGAGACTATTGATTGCCCATAAGTGGTATTGGCTCTGACCGAACTTGTGATTGAGCCATTAGTGTTAGAGGCTGTTGTGCCGCCCATGTCCCATGACCAAGCTACAATGTCATCCCCAGTGCTAGAGTTAACACGATACCCTCCATCGTCCACGCCTAGAGTAAAACCATCTGGTGCAAAACCTGTGACAGTTCTAACCATTGTTCCGTCAGCCGCAGCAGTAGCCTCTACCCCTGTGGTGTTAGTCATTAGCATGTTAGGCAATCCCCTAACTGCGTCTACTAAACGATGTGGGCTTGACCTTGTTCTGTTTTTAAACCAGATAAAATCGGGCTGAAAGCCTGTCCCACCTATATACTGATTCGCTTGAGTTGCCTCATAAACCACTGTAGAAAAACCTTCTACTGTATAGTCCTGCTTGAACGGCAGATAGAAACCATTGGTTCCGTATGTGCCAGCGTAAGATTTGGCTTTCCACTCACCATAGTCACCTGTTTCCCCGAATGAATCAGGTGTTAGTGCTTGTCCGTCTATGAAGTTGATTTCACCCATGTAGCCGTCCATAGGCTGGGTATATGCGACAGGGCGTGTGCCAATCGTATGTTGAATGTTATTTTCGTTGACTAAAAATTGATAATTTAAATCTGGATTATTGCTAGTATCAAAAGCTGTAATTCTTACTCCATTAACATACAATCGCATTCTGTCATTTGCCGTAGAGTTTGTACTATCTACAGACGCCACAATGTGATACCAAGATGATGGGTCACGAAATAATTGAGTGGTTTTAAACTCAGGATAAGGCGTTGACCCGACATAATTCCACATGTGTATCTTGTCTTGATAAAAGTTGATGTGAAATTCGTTATTACTGGCAGAAGCTGCACTAAAAAAGCGTTGTTGTGTACCTAAGTTCCCCCGCTTAATCCAGACACTATAAGTAAAAGTCCTACGATTACCAGCCGAACTAGGTGTGCGTGACAAGTAAGCATTATCATCATCATTAAACCTAAGACTCTGCTCAATCTCATAATCACCGCCAGCACCACTAGCACCTAATAATTGATTCTCGTTTAAGACACTCATTATTTTACGTCCAATGAAGCCACTGCATGAATTTTGGTTGCTTCTGCTACCACATAGTCTATTCGGTCTATTGAGCTAGCTGCTGTGGATAAAGTGGGAGCAATGCCACCTACGAACTTGAAGTTAGTTCCAAAGGCTAGTGTGCGTGAACCTGTTCCGTCCTGTGTAATGAAGATTGAGCCAGACTGACCAGCCGTAATATTAGATGGGTTAGCAAGTGTCCTATTACCACCTAGCGTAATTGCGAAATTGTTGCTTAAAGCTAGGTCTGTGGCGATTGAAGCTGCATCTGTTAAGGCTGTAACTTCACCACGTTGGCCTGCTGTGAATGTCTGTACAGCCGTTAGAGTTGCGGCAGCGTTAGCCGTTGTATTGGCAGCGTTAGCAGTGTTAGTGGTAGTTGTAAGAACAGCATCACGGGCGGCAACGTCCACCCCATCGAATGTGCTGTTAGTCGTGATTGGCCCCGTCATAGCACCGCCTGCCTTGGGCAAAGCAGCGTTAGCAGTCGTTGTGTTAGCAGCAGAACGATCATCAGACACCTTCATTTGGGTGTCGATAAGATTAAGGTTGGTGTTAATCTTTGTACCCCAAGTATCCTCTGACGCGCCTACTTCTGGCTTGGTTAGGCCGTAGTTGGGTGTTGTTGTATCTGCCATTTTACTTTCCTATTTAATAATCTTTTACAAAGTAGTCCAGGTTGCACTATCTGTTGGCTTGGTAGCCCACGTTGCTACATCAATCGGTAAAGGCTCATACTTATAACGCCCTGTTGCCGTCATGCCTGATGCCGCTTGTATAACTGCCGAACCGCCCATCTTGGCAGTACCATTTGCCGTTACACCCGACACAGCGTTAATAACTGCGCTTGCAGACACCGCAAATACGCCTGTAGCCGTTACAGTGCTTACAGCCTCAATAGACGTTTGGCCCTGCCCTATGTCCTGTGCAGACGCAGTTACAGTGCTTACAGCCTCTACTACTGCGCTGGCGTGACCAAACTTTTGACCATTAGCCGTAACGCTTGATACCGCCTCAATAACAGCCGCACCTTGAGCAACACGTTCACCATCAGCCGTAACCGATGAAGCCGCATTGATAACAGCAGCCGCATCTACATAATAAGCCTGACCATAAATGTTAATGCCGTAATTGGCGGCTCCATAACCATTCATTCTAGGTTAGGGTTATGTCAAATTCGCCAGCTTGGAACCGAAACACATCACCACTGCCAATGGGCTTACTAGCCGTCAACGCAGTCTCAGCAAGCATATTGCCGCCTGTTGCAGCATCTAATACAGCCGTATGCGTAATGGTTCCCCACACACCCGTAGCCGTTGGAAACTCAACTGCGCTAGTATTGTCGATAGCACCCGATACAGACGCATCAAAAGCCATAGCCTTGCGTGTGTAGCCATTGCCCGATACTTCTGTGCCTGTACCGCCTGCGCCTGTGGCTGATGTATAAAGGCCAATATAGACGGTAGATGGGGGTGTGTATGCCGCATTTCGGAATACATGATCTAATACTTCGTTTTCTAAGAAAGTCGTGAATGACATATTAATAAGCACCTATTTTTAATCTAAGGCCAGAGCCACTAGCTGTTGAACGACTGCTTGCGGTGTTTACACGCGCTACAGCAGCAGAATAAAGAGCAGCCCATGTTGAGGCTCTTTCATCTTCTTTAAGATATGGCGCAGAGTGTAGTAATGCGCCATACAGATAAATGTCTGGATGATAAGTTAACAACCAGTTAGTGGTTACTGAATCAGATAGCGTGGGAATCTTGGCGTAATACATTAGTATCGCGCTGTAATCTGTATCAGGTGTTGGGAATACTTCAAACTGTGACGAGTTAAGGCTGTAGTTGGTTGGTGTTCCTGCAGCATCATTTCTAGCTGCCCTGGATGTTTGCATTGCAGCCAAAGACATAAAATCTAAACTGGTAGTGCCTGATGTTGTCAGGTGAAAGCGAATAGTCGATAACCAATCCGTAGGTATAGCCGTAAACTGGCTATCCACAGTTGTTTCTGCTCTTGTCTCCATACGCCAGTGTCTAATCTCATTATTGATTGACGATTCAGCCAGGCTAATAAAATCAGGGATAGTCGCTGTTAAATCATCACGATTTAAGAAATTAGCTATCGATGTTTTTAGTTCTGTATATGTTGTTATGGCCATCAATTTTCTCTATAATTAAAGTGCGATTTAACCTTACTTGCGGCACACAGCTAAAAAGGAACTATATATGCCTGTCAGATATGTCACACACCCAAACGGTGCAATCGAAATAATGGGCGTTTTAACCCCCAGAGAAGAGCTTGAATGGCTCACTAAATACAACAAAGTATCTAGGTTTCCCTCCGCGAATCACCGTTCTGCTTTAAAATCTCTGGACTCATCACCGCCAAAACCGCAACCGGAAGAATAGCCCCACTCTTAAGGGCTTTTACTAATCCAGCACGACCTTGCTCTGAGAAGATTTTCCTAGCTGTTTGGATGTCTTCTCGGACAGGCAGTGCATACTCTTGACTAAACTGAGCGTCACGCTTTAGGTTAGCCGCTGCTTTTGCTCTCAATGAATCTTCTATATTTACTGCAAATGCTTCGTTCTCACTTAGCTTTTCTAAAAACTGTGCGGTGGCTTTACCACTTCCGCTTCCAGCTTGCCAGGCAGATTCATAGTCTTCATAACCAGAATCAATTTTAGATCTCCTACCAACAGTGCCAAACTCGGATGTCAATTGATCGCCTAAATCGCCTTTTAATTCTTTGCCTAGTGTTGAGCCCGTTCTAGCAGAACCTATTGTTGAATAGGGATCGTTTATAAAATTGATGCCACTGCCCGTGTCTACTGCAAACATGCCATTGTTAGATGCTATTTCACTGGCTCTAGACATTTGTTCTGGTGATGGGTTTGAATCCATAGGAATAGATAAACTTGTACGCTCACCCATTTTTGTTTGTGAATCAGGTATTACTTTGTGCCAAGCTCCAGCATTTTGAGTATCGATATAAGCCCTAGAAGACTCGCCTATATCTAGCGCAGTCCTTCCAGAGGCATTAACTACGCCATCAGCAGACTGAACCAATGGCATAGCCACTTCACCAGGGTTAATCTCAAGAACGCCACCAGTTGGGGTGTAAGCACCAACCATTGGGTTAGATGGCTCAGTCAATAAGCCACCTGATGTATAAATTTGGTCCTGACCGCTGCTGTTGGTCCAAGGGGCTGCATTCTGGAATCGCTCTCGCTCTGCATACGGCAAATCAAGAAGCCCTTCTAGCTGCCCTGTGTTGGCTCCTGGAGCCTGCTCACTGGTTGCATTTGCTATATACTTAGGTGAAAAACTACCGTAATGCATTGCCGCATCAGCAGGGTCCAATACACCAGACTTAATTTGTATGCCTGTCCAGGCTGCGGCTTGTGCGTTTTTAGGACTCCAATCAGTCCGTCCACCCACTTTGTTCTCATTCAAAAAGTCCACTGCAACAGCCATCTCATTGTCCATAAAGGCGTGTTGTTGTGGTGAAAAGCCTGCATCCCAAGGCTTCCCATTAGGGTGAGTGTAGCCAAAGGCGCGACCTTGCCAAATGTCATGTACACCATTAACGGCCCGTTCTGGGTTCCATTCGGTGGTTAAGTTATCTGCAAATGGTTGACGCTTTGGCCCTAAAGGTAGGCTCTGATTATTTAGGCTTTGCTCTATCAGTGGCGATTGGTTGCCAGGGAACCTTCCTGTTTTAACAGGCTCTCCCGTTGCTCTTTGGTTAATGCCTTTAACAGCAAAGCCCAAGTTTGAATCAACACCTGTGCCTTGTGATGAAATAGCAATAGTGTCAGCGACACCGCCTTTCGTTGTTAAATCACCTGATACGTTTTGTATCCATTTGCTGGAGTCATCGTACCAATCCGCACCTTCAACGCCCGTGATAATTGTATCGATGTAATCTTTTCGCATCTTTTTTAAAGCTTTTGGGCTAGTCACCTGGCTAGGTCCACCAACATACTTACCCGTGGTCCCGACTCGCTCTTTACTTCGACCTACGCCCATTTCAGCGCGGTTTGTGGTTCGTTGATCTTGTAATTTTTTTACTGCAGGAATTGCTTTTTCTTTAATGGCTTTTGCTGCGACATCGCCTACTATCGGTATCAGTCCAGCCATTGCCGCTGTGGTATTTAACGCACCCTCGGCATATTGTCCACGACCAAATGAATCAGAGGCCGCATCTAGATCTGCTGCCTCACCATATATGGGTACAAAGTCCATTAATCCAGCAGCAGCCTGAGCCCTGCGTCTTGCCCCTGCAGGGTCTGACCCGTCACCACTAAACAAATCAAGTAGGCCACGCATAACATCGCCACGCATGGTTGGGTTTGACGCAGTAATTGAACCTACATCTGGACCGTCATACATCTCGCTTTCTTGCAAAAGCCCACGCTGATCTATAAATCTCACTTACCCATTCTCTTTTTTACTGCCGCTGATAGATCTTTCTTATGGAACAAATCTTTACTAGACTTAGTGTGCCTAGCTCCTGTCATTGCCATGCCATTAGTCGTGTGAGTCGGCCCTGTATGCTCAGTACCGTTTTTTAGGTAGTGTTTAACACCCTTAGCCATTGCTAATACCCCATTTTTACGGGCTTCTTCTTAGGCTTCTTTGCTGGCTTCTTCTTGGGCTTACTGGTCATCATAGCGTGTCTCCAAAAATTGTTAGCGCATTATAACATACTATGCTAGTCCGCGAACATTCCTTCTTAACGGTCCCTTGTGTTTTTTCCTAGAACGACCCAGATCTCCGGCTGCAAAAGCTTGTGCCATTTGCCTAAGTGCATCTGCGGCTTCACTGTGACCCTCGCTTTTATCGGGTATATGCGACCACCTACCCTCAGTGTTAGACCATTTTCTCCGGTAAGCTTTTAAGTGTTCAAGTCCTGCAGCGCATTTCTCTTCGTCAATCCAAATATAAGCATCAAGCATATCTGCTGTTTGCTGAATACCCCACAATAGCTCTTGAATACGAGGGACTATGCGCCAACTTCCACCAGGCATTAACTGTTTAAGCATGTCTTTAGGGCTTTTGTTTTTAAGCTCACCTTGACGTTTATGGTCCGCATCGTGGGGCAAGAAGTGACTTTCAAACACTAAGTCCAAACTTTGTAACCATTTAACCGCATGACTATATGGTTCATTCCATGCTTCGTAGAAATGTATACAACGGTATTCTAAATTACCAATTTGCTGCACCACCCACACTGCACAGCCATCGCTACTGCCGATGTCCCAAAAAGTCATGCACGGGTGTGAGGCAACAACAGGTATCTTGCAAATACGGCCTTCGTCTTTCGCTTTATTAATTTCACGCAGAAAAAAGCTGCCTTCGGGGTATTCCAGAAAATCACCCTCCCAAACATGACCGTAGGTGTCGGGCCTGCGCTTTAAGTCTTCCTGTCGCTCTTGCTCCAATACTTTTGGGAACCAAGGGTTGTCGCTCCAATTTACTTTAACAATGCGGCTATTGTCTGGAGCCTCTAACCTTAGTCGTTTATGCGTTGCGCTATCCTTTGACTCAGGATTCCATGTTACCCACACCTCTGAGCCTTCCTCACGCACCGTAGGCATTAGTTTACGCCAGGCTTCTTCTGACACCCCTTCAGCCTCATCGATCCAAGCAAGCAGTAATTTGGCCTTAGATTTGATGCTGTCTAGGTTATGTCTTAGCCCTGCGAATACATATTTAATGCGCCCGTCTTTGGACCTAATGTACCGCTCACCAATTTCGTAATAATCATCAAGCCAATCGACTGAGCGTATAGCTGCTTTAACTTCTTCAAGTGAAGACTCTTCTAACGAGTTAAGATGTTCACGACCACATAGGATCTGTCCTGATATGCCTGCGTTGCCATAGCGGTATCCCTCGACTGCGCTCATCAGACTAAAGCTTCTCGTCTTACCACTGCCCCTCCCTCCCCAAGCTGCGCGTAGTCTTGCAGTGCCTTGAAACACCGGAATTAGCTTAGGAGGTAGCTCTATCTGACCAACCGACATCAAACGTCAAACTCTTTAGCAACCAACTCAATCTTAGACTTAGGGGTCATAGAACCATCGCTGGAAGTTTGGTCCACTGAAGACTTTTCACTTAACCCATGCTTGCCCATTAAAAGCTTGACCAGGTTAGCGTTTAAATCACCACCTAGACCGCCATCCATCGCCACTGTGAACTGAGTGAGCTTAACTTTTCCTAATATATCCCGAAACTGCTCATGCTCTTCTGCCCAGCGGTATAAAGTTGTCTCGCTAATGTCCAGGTGCAAGCACAAATCCTGGTTGCTAGGAATTAGCCGCGTATAACTATTTAGATAGTGATTTGCCTTATCCAATAGTTCTGGCGTGTACTTCGTTGGTCTGCTCATTACGGTTCCATCATTTTAATAAATTTCAACTGAGTCGCTGTATTCTTCCACCCAGGTTACTGCTGCTGCCATCAAATCATCGTCTTGTTCGTTAAGAGCCCGACCATCGTTAACTTCAATCAAGCTTTTAATTAACAACGAGATTAAATGCGCCCCCTCATTAACTTCATCTTGCTCTAAAGTAATCATGCCGTGCCCTCAAGTTTGATCGTTAATTCTTTAGTCAATAATTTGTATTTAGCTTTGATCGCCAGGATCTCTTCATGTCTGTATCTTTTGGGCTCTTGCGGACCTTCCAGTGCTTCAACGTGTTCTATGCCTATTTTTTTAATCAGATTAATACGGTAGTCGATAGCATTACCTGAGAGGTGATTGTTGCAAGGCGCACACTGAGCATGGACGTTGTTTTCGTCATATCGTAGTTCTGCCGCTGCACCCACTGACCTGTAGTGACCAGCATGAATTTGTCCGGTGTGATGTCGTTGACAACTGATGCAAGGTTTACCCTTGTCTCTTAACCTGATGTATTTGTTAAATTCGGGCTGCGCTTCCTTATGTAGATCGCCTAAGCTCTTTAGAGCCTGTTTACGCGCTTTTATGTTTTTCTTTATAGTCTTGGCACTATTAGCCTTTGCCATCTTCACAGCGCAATCTACGGAGCATACAGAGGCCGTTGATAAGAAGGGCTTGAATGTAACCTTGCAGGATTTACACTTTTTTTGACGCGCAGGCTTAAGACTCATGCAGCCTCTTTGTACTTTGTGTAATTTTGTAATGAGGGCTCGGACCATGCCACGTTTCGCTCACTACCGAAGGCATAGATAAGTTCGATTAGTTGAGAAAATTCTTCTTTGTTTAAAAGACTACTTCTGCGAGAGAGACCAACGAACCCACCATCCAAGCCTGGAATAGCGCGCTGCTTACTGAGGCTTGCCATGAACATGGTTTTCCAATCTTCGGTGTCGAGATTTTCGTCATACCAATTCACCTGTTTTTGAACGTCAGCCAGCATAGGCCACATCTTTTTATTCTGACTCTGGCTTCTGGCTTTGCGTCTAAGAACAACTTCCACTGGGCCAATAAATAAACCCTTGTTGATCATTTGAACGATCTGAGAAATCATTCCAGACACGTTTTTATTGTCTACGCTATAAACAACTTCGCTCATGCAGCTGCCCAAACCATTGATTTCCTACCCGTCACTTTGCAGGGGCGTGTGTAGGGATTGTTTACAAAACCTTTAAATCTCAACTCTGGCAATCTTTTCCAAGGGGCTGGTATACCATTGCTTAACAATTCAATCTCACGCGCAGTCGAATCTGGATTCTCTTTCACGATTTTTAACAACGCAAACTGATGAGTTAAACTCATGTCTTTAATTGTTGCGTAAGCGGCACTGCTGTTTTCATGGATCATGCGGCATTCCTCTCTTTGTTATATTTTTTTCTTGCGGTAGGATTTAACTGACTTTTCACAATGTGAGTAAGTCCACCAGACTCACCCCACGAAGCTTTGGTTACCGGACCCTGGTAATCAGGCAATAACTCTTTGTAATCACTTTTTAATTTTGGCTCGGCTAAATAGTTTTTCATCCCGACTCCTAAGTGCAAATATATGTTTGTGCAACGTGGTTAGATATTAAACAGACTCTTCTTCCTGCCATTTTGACTTTGCCTCGAAATTTCATACCGCCTATGATTCCCTCAGCATTGGTTGAGTAGATGCCAGTGATCTTGGCTACCTCTCGCGCTGTTCTTGCTTTGCCATCTGCCATTGCCTTTAAGAAGGCTGTTGGTGCGCCTATAGATCTGGCAGGCTTTTTAGAAGGCAATGCTTTTTTATCTGCATTTGGGTTAAAAGCCTTATCAACACCTGTTTGGTCAGCTGATAAAAGCCACTGACCATCACTAGCCAGGTAAAAGTATTTGCCGTGCAACCCTTTTTTGTAGGTCAATACTCCAATTGATAATGTACTCATCCAAACATTCCTCTTAATGCTGCAGCTTGTTGATTGCCGTATTCGCGCTCTTCTGCTGACAGTTCCTTGGTAATCATCAACGGGGTTGTGTCTGACTGCCTAGCTTGCTGCGCTGTGATCGCGTCATAAGCTAGACCTTTGATATGCCCTTTAAACTCTGCGTAGCTGGGTGGATAAACCTTTTCCTTTCGCTGCACAGAAGCCTCAATGTGCTGCTCTAGATTGGCAAATGCCTTGCCGAAATCATCCATTGTTAAGTCAGATAGTTTGCGGCTCCAAGTTTCAAACTTTCCGTTAGTCAAACTAGGCAAGCCGTTCACACTGACCCACAAATTCGGAAACAACTCTTCCATCCTGACCCATAGCTCAGCCATGATCCTAGTGTGCTTGGTTGAGTGATTGGACGAGTTCATTTGCGGCTGTTCGCATTCGGTCTGAACTTGTAATGCGACCTGGTTGCTGTTGGTTAGTCCCATTGGAATATCCTCCGTTGGTTTTATTTTTCTGATTACGATTAATCCAAGATCTTGTGGCTGCTTTCCAATTCTTCATTGCGTTCTTGCCAACCTTCCAGCCATTTGACTCGTAGTGATCAAATATTTCATTGGCATAAACAGCAGGGTTGACCAATAAAGGTTTTTCTTCACCATGTTTAAATATAAATTGAGTAAGCTCATCAACCGATGGTTTGATAAACGCCTTGGAAGAAGTCTTTATTGGTTTGTTATATTGGTTTGTTAATTGGTTTGTTACTTGTACATGGTCTCTCAGTCCAAGATCGTAGTTGGTGTCTGAGTCCAAATTGGAGTTGGTGTCTGGGACCAAGTTGGTCTCTAATGCCAAGTTGGTCTCTAAGTCCAAATTGGTAAGTCTTTCTGGCATACACATCGTGTATTGATTGCAGCCTGTAAACCCCCTCTTCTTCTTGGTCAACCAGCCCTTCTTTGCCAGGCTAGTCGTAATCTTAGAAATGCGAGTTTTGTCGTTGATGTTAGAACGCTCAGAGAGTGCCTCTAGGCTTGGAAAAACTAACTCGGTCACTTTGCCCCGATAACTGAACAAAGCCAGTAAGACACGCCTTTCGGGATCTGAAAGCATCGCATCAGTTAAAGCCTCTAATGGCGCAACAAGAATGCTCATCCCAAGCCCCTCTCGCGTATTCCTTTAGCATCCATGGAGAAGTTCGGAAAAGCGTCCGATAATTCTCGGCACAGTTTTTCGTGTATTTCGAGGTCTTGAGAAATGAGAAAATTAATTCGTTCAGTTTTAGAAACTCCCAGCGCAGAACACATCTTTCCGAAAACGATATCTCGGCCTAAGTCGATGTTGACTGTCATTTTATATTTTTCAGACATTCGGCCTCCGTTGACTGAACAGTTTGATTTGTTTGATGCAGAAGCACAGCGATCTGATAGCCCCGAAGCTCTGGGACAAACTCTCCCCATTGACTCACCGCAGAGTGGTATATACCCAAGGCATCAGCGAGTTTCTTAACGCCACCAAATGATTGAATGGCTTCTTGCTTTAATATTTTCATACATTAATGTTAGCACACTGACTTAACAATGCAAACAGTTGAGCATCATTAAAATGTATTCTAGCTAACAGGAACCCATAACAACTACATGAGTATATAGACATGGATTTAGGCAAGAAGGTAAAGGCTTTACGGAAAAGCGAAGGATGGTCCCAGTTGGACCTGTCAAAAAGGACTTTACTTAGTAGGGGCAGAATTGCCCAGTTAGAAACCAACCCAGTAGCGGAGGTAAAAGGCGACAGCTTAGTCTCGCTGGCTAAGGCGTTTGGCATCACGACAGAACAATTAGTGTCGAACCGTGACCCAGGCAAAATGGTGGGGCTCAAGCTCCAACCAATCACAAGGAAGGCTCCTATTATGAGATGGGATAGTTTACCTGACATTTTAACAGGAAATTTTATTTTGGAGAGTTCAAGATGGGTAGGATGTCCACATGATTTAAATGAAAATAGTTTTGCGTTGGAAGTTGAAAATGACGTAATGACTAACACTGTTGGGCGAAGTTATGCTCAAGGGTCTTTAATTTTTGTTGATAGAGATAGGCAAGCAAAGTCCGGTGATCGCGTAGTTGCAATTGACCAGGTAACGCTGCAATCAGTGTTTCGAGAGTATGTGATTGATGGTGGGGTTGGTTATTTAAAAGCCCTTAATACCGCATATCCAATTATCGAAATGACTGACAAACACACCATCATAGGTGTCATTGTCGGCTCTTATATAGCCGAATAAATTTAGAATTAGGAAATGTATGTTAGTTTCAGAATTAAACAATAACCGATCAAAAAATCTTGCTTGGATGATTCAAGATTGGCCCTGGTGGATTATCCACACAGACCGATTCTTTGATTGCTATCCTGCGGTTGCTCTTGATCAACCCATATTTAAGAATATGGCAACAAACTTTGGAAACAACGACAACGAGCAGTGCCAGCAAGGGCCACCTCTATAATTTGCTCTTTCTTGATACCATATTCCTCATTTTTCCCGATAAAACCCCCTTTTTCAGCTAACATTATAAATTTATTTAACCCTTCCGCTTGACTATAAATGTCAGTCTGCTAACATGTAACTACATTAAATGTATGCCTAAGAGCATTTGGAGTAGATCATGGACACACAAACTTACTGTCATGTAAGCAATCAGGTCAACATTCACACTGATGTGACTGAAGCACCTGACTACATTCTTGAAGATGCGTTCAACGAGTTAAAAGATGATCTTCTTTATGATGGCTCAGTAAAAATTGGCACAAACCATTATCACGTTTCTGATCTTTATCAGTATGGCGATGAAGAAGAACAGGCGCGTGTTATCTCATTAGCGTTTCGTTTCCCAGAAGAAGCCAGCCAGCTTGCTCAAGAAATCATTACCAAGTGTGCCTCAGTTTATTTTAAAAACAACCACCCTGAGCTCACGCTTGAGTGGTATGCCGATAAACATTCGGAGCATTGATCATGAATAAGTCACGAGAAGATTTTTTCATTAGTGCATTAGGTGTAGTCATATGGATTATCTGCACAGTGTGGTGGACAGTCGGTATGACCGCATGAGCGCATCAGTCCAGGTATGGATGTTTGTAATAATATTAATTTTAGTAGGAGTCGAGCTATGAATAATGTAGCAACAATTAACCCCAGTATTGTGTATGAGCCAAGCCAGACAACGCATTGGAAAACCCTATTTCCGAATAAGACCCTGTTACTTGGTTCACACAATCTTAATGAAGGTGAAGAGCTAGTAGCCACGATTGATCATGTCGAAATGCAAAGCATTAGAAGCACAAATGGTCAGCAAGAAGAAGTGCCAGTAATCACTTTTGTAAATGCCCCACCAATGGTAATGAACATTACCAATGTAAAAACCATTGCCTCTTTGTACGGCCCTAGCTACCACCACTGGAAAGGCCAGAGCATTCAAATATACGCAATGATGGTGAAAGCATTTGGCGATGAAGTAATGGCTTTGCGCGTCAGAGCAGCAATACCTGATACCAATGAAAACATTGACCAGTATGTAAACAGCCTAAGTAATTGCACCACAATGCAAGAATTAAAGCAGGCGTTTACTTCAATACCAAAACATTTAAAAGCTCGTTTGACTGAGCATAAAGACACCATGAAAAACAAGATAGGAGCGTCTAATGTATAAGGTTGATATGGAGCAAAAGTCTTTGGATTGGCTTAAAGCTAGGCATGGCAATGTCACTGGCACTAGTCTCAGTAGCGCACTGGGGACTCCAGCAGTACAGAAGACATTGATGTACTCGTTGATTGCAGACCGTATGACCGAAGTCCAGATGAGCGATTTAAGCACTCCGGCTATTGATAGGGGCAATGAGTTAGAGCCCTTTGCTATTAAGGCGGCATCATATGAAATGGCTTTAGATTTTGAAGAAACAGGCTTATTGCTAGATGACAAATACTCACGCTTTTCCATATCACCCGATGGAATATTTGAAGAAGATGGCGTGATCACTGGGGGTATTGAAACCAAATGCCCAAACAGTAAAAAGCACGTTGAATATTTGATGAAAAATGAAATACCCAAAGAATATCTCTACCAGGTCAAAGCCCCATTTATCATGTCAGATGACGTTTCATTTTGGGTATTTGCAAGCTTTGATGACCGGAACTATGAGCGTCCATTGTTCGTTAAAACCGTCACTAGGGCCGATTTTGATGACATCGATGAGTGCAGAGAAAAGCTTCTTAAATTTTTAGATGTGGTCAATGAAGGCCACATGGACTTAACTTTTTAAAACAACTGGAGAATGAAAATGAGTCAGTACGACAACAATAATCGCGGAGCAATATGGGCCAACGTCAAAACGAAAAACACGCAGCCGGATTTTACAGGCTCTATTTTAGTGGATGGCAAAGATTACTTTTTAAGTGGTTGGAAACGGAAAGCAGATGCTAACCCGAAAAGTCCAGCACTTAGCCTGGCTGTGACAGTTAAGGATAACCAACCCCACACTCAAGCTCCACAGCAATCAACTCAAATGGCTGAAGCAAAGGCTGCTATGAGTGAGTGGGACAAAGGACCGTCAGATGGCTTTGGCGATGATGACATTCCGTTTTAGAGGTGGCAATGGAAAATAATAAACCCAAACTTTACCAAAGCAAAAATGATTTTGAATATCATTGGATTCCAGTGAGAGGTGGATATATTTTTGATGATGGTGACGAGGGAATAATGACGTTTATGTACGATGGTGAAGGCGTAATTATTAAAATGATGAGTGATTATGCTGAAATACATCAATATTATTTTTCTTTTTTAATTCACAAATTAAGAGACTTTAGCAATCAAATTGAAGCGTTTGAAGATGAATTTGAAGCGTCTGGTTATGATGAGAAATACGATGACGTTACTGTAAATGACAAATGCCAAATTTATTATTTTGAGGATGATGATGAACACCAAGGTTAAGTTACAGGTCCAGGTTCCGGTCCCGATTACCATGCTGTCTGACTCAGATATATTGGCTGAGTTAAATAGGCGAAACCTACTAATTAAATGGGTGCGTAAGGCTTTAAAACAGCCTTGCAAGCCTACTCTAAGCGAAGGAAAGGTCTATGGCTTCAAGTAATGACATTACGGGTGATACGATCCGCACAAAAGCTCCTAACGATAAATATTCGCTAGGATGGGATGCAATTTTTAATCAAAAAATTCCGGTTAATGAGCGCGCCAGAATAAAAGACAGGGTGGACCTTGGGTTATCTCCAAGCTGCATTATTGAAGAGTTTACTGTGAAGGATAACAAATAATGAATGATCTAATGAGTGAAAGTGATCTTGAAAAGGTGACGGGATACAAAGCACAAGCCAAGCAGTGCAAGGTGTTAACTGACCACGGCATATTCTTTATGAAAGATGCGAATGGCACACCTCATGTAACCTGGTACAGTTTTAACAATCCGACTCATTTGCGATTTAATCAAGCTATAGCGCATAATGATGAACCGGATTTTGAAGCAATGGGTTTATAAATGGCTCCCAGAAAACGAATTAACGGCCCTGATTGGCTACCTGTGCGGTGTTATATAGGCAAGAGTGCTTATGAATATCGCCCTAAAAGCGGTGGCTGTGTGCGTCTGGGCAAGTTAACTGAACCTAAAGAAATCATTCTAGCAAAGTATAAATCGGCTAGATTACTGCATGAGGAACCAACAGGTGCGTTTGCTGAGGTTATCCGTGGGTACATGGCAAGCGTAAACCACAGAGACTTAGCACCACGCACTAAATTAGACTATGCCCGATACGCTGAAAAGTTTATATCTGGTTTTGGGCAAATGAATCGACACCGCATTAAACCCCATCACATTCGCCAGTACATGGATAAACGCAAAGAATCTGGCGTAACCACTCAAGCCAATCGTGAAAGATCATTTTTAAGCACTGTGTTTGCATGGGCCTATGAAAACGGCAAAGTGCAAATGAACCCGACTATAGGTGTTAAAGACTTTAAAGAGCCCCCCCGTGATCGCTATATTGAAGATTGGGAATACTTTCTTTGGTTGGCAGAGGCTTACATAAAGTGGCCCCTTCTGGCTGCGTGTATGGAAATTAGTTATTGCTGTGCGGCTAGGCAAGGTGATGTATGGAGTTTAAAGCGCAGCCAATTAAGAAAAGAAGGTATTTTCATTCGCCAGGGTAAAACAGGCAAGAAACAAATAAAAGAATGGAACCCAAGACTGCGCGCTGCGGTTGACCTAGCCTTGTCAGTACAAGAAGTAACTAATTTTGAATTAGTGTTTTGTGATAAGAAAGGGCATCAGCCTTTACAGAAGACAATGGCAAAGTGGGCTATAGCTGCCAGAAAAGAAGCAAAGCGTAAATACGATGGTGAATTAAGTATAGATTTTACTTTCCACGACATCAAGGCAAAAGCTATTTCCGATTACGAGGGGAATAAGCAAGAATTTTCTGGTCACAAGACCCAATCTCAAGTTGCAATCTATGATCGCAAAATCAAAGTAACTCCCACCCTAAAATAGGCCAAAACTGGATGGATGAACACCACTGTATATTCGGAAAAATATTCGGAAGTGTTCGGAAGTTAGTAAGGGCTATCGCTGAAAGGTAATGGTAATGGGGTGGACGATGGGGCTCGAACCCACGACCACCGGAATCACAATCTGAGGGTTTAATCTATTAAAACAAAGACTTAACCCTCTATTTCCGAACAATTCACGATTTTTACAACCCTAAACTGCTTGGATTTTTTCAATCTTCAACACTGTATATTCGGAAAGTGCTTTGCTGAAAAACGACACTATAAAGTAAACCCTCTTCTAGTGCCATCATTAATTAATTTATTTTAAATGTCCGACTGCGCGCACAAGTATATGTATGCGCGCAAAAGTATGTGTCTGCGCGCACACCCACTTTTTTTGATTTGGGTGAATTGACATTTGTACACGATAACTCTTTACATCTATCCGTTTTGTATATACAATATGGTTATGGGTTGAGTTAGCCCACACCGACCAAGCGGAACTTGGTACTAGGAGCAAAATTATGATTACTACTACTTACTACAACTTTGAAGAAAAGATATTTAACTCACCAGATGGTCTAGGCGTTTGGGGATGGACTAAGTCGCGTAAAAACGAGACTACTGATCGTGCTGAAGCTGAAGCTAATATGGCTAAGAAGAAAGCTAGCTGGGACGCTTACCTAGTTAAGCAATTAGCTAGAGACGATCTTGATCAGGAGATGATTGATCATCTTGATGACCTACAGGCTAACTCAGAATTTCGCATCGTAGAAGAAGTTAAGACTTTTACCCACGTTTCAGAGTATTGCTACACTGATGTACACGCTTTTGAGATTGTTAAGGTTATCAGTGATAAGACTATTGAAGTTAGGCAAATGGCTACTAAGCATGACATATCGCACCTGACTCAACACGTTGGCGGTTTTTCTGCACACACTGAAAATCAACGGAATCAAAAAGTAACTTATGCAAGCGAGCCTAATAACCCAGTTATTCGCATTAGACGCAAAAAGAACAACCCAGAGTCATGGACTTCTAATGGCTCTAGGTTTGGGCTTACTCAAGAACCTTACGCTTTTTATGACTATAACTTCTAATTAACTGAACGGGGCTTCGGCCCCAGGAGTATACAATATGAAATTAACTATAAAGGGCGAAAAGCGCACAGATGGAAAATACATTGTCGATGTAGAATACGATGGTTATATTAACAGTGCAGGCATCCGCAAAGTAGACAAGCCTGTAACCATGATTTTATTACCTAAAAGCATTTTTATTTTGATGGACCGCCCATACTTTAAAAATGCTGTAAACATGGCCCAATTTTACAAACTTGAAGGAAAAGTTAAGCATGACTAATACTAAAGAATGTAACAAATGTGGCGGTGAAGGAAAATTGTTTAACTTTTCTCACATAAAAAGTGGTATTTGTTTTTCATGTAATGGTACAGGTATTAAACATAAGGTTAAGCGCACAAAAATATATAGTGATGTATGGGTAGTATCTTGCGAAGGTACAGAATGGCGCAAACTAACTGAGGCTTCTGCTATTGATTTTGCGGAAGAAGTTTCGCCAATGTTTCTGGATATTCCAGTAATTACAAAAAAACAAACCTACACTATCAAAACATCAAAAGTTTTAGCATAAAAATATTGGAGCATTTATGAATAAACATGGAAGCATTGGCAACACTAACGCTGCAAAAGAAGTGACTAAATCATCGGTGTTAACAGTGCGCTGCTACCCTCACGAAAAAGCAGCTTGGGTTAACGCTGCTAAAGGCCAGAAGCTGGCTGAATGGGTAACAAGCACACTAAATAAATCTGCAAAAAAAGACCACGAATAGTGGTCAAAGGTAGAGCCCTGGGGAATTACTTAGACACGCCTTTAATTTTTTCTGCTGTTCGCAATCCAGCTAGTCCTAACATTGCTAAAGTTAACTCTAACATCGCGTCTAGCGGCAATTCTGGTGCGCCTAGATGCGGTGCTAACCATTGCAAAATTGGGTTAATCACAAAGGCAAATAAGAAGCCTAGCCCACAGACCCACATTAAGAATGGTCTAGCCCCTGCGACAAATGTTGACCTGTGCTGTGCCTGGACCTTGTTTATCTCAGCCTGTGCCATTTGAGGCTGCTGTGCCAGCTTAGACTTTAATAGGTCTGCTGCTGCCCTTTCTTCATCTGTGGTAATTAGGTTGTCTAGCACCGAACCAATGGCTGCTATAGGCTCTACAACGCTTCCACCCACTAAACTTGATAACCAGCCCATGCGCTAATCCTCTATTACCAATTCAAAGTGAGGGCGGTCACAAAACGCCCCGTCACGCCCGTAATGACCCCACAAGCCACCCCAACGCAAAGGCGCAGTATTTAACTCACTTGCGGCTTGGAGCATAGCAGCCGCAATTACAGCAAGCATTTCGTGATCCCATGAGGCTTTACCCGTTTCTGGGTCTATTGCGAAAACGTCTACAGCATTACCAAGCTGATGGTTTGAAAGTTTCTTATACCCGTCTAATTGGCTTTTACCATCTAAGTATAAAGCGTTTTGAGTTTCTGCTGACCTGACTCCACCTGTCACTGGCACACCGAAATCAAAAACCGATATTTCCAAGGCGCGGTTTAAAATCAACTTTAAATCAGGGTTAAGGCCAGCTTGGTGTTTAAGGCTATTTTTTCCAAACGAATAACTCATTTTTGTATGCCCTCCTGGAGAAAAACTAGAATTGCAACACCAACAGCAGCAGCAAGCCAGAAACCTTTTTTAATTACAGACTTGCCAACTGCCTGATGAAATTTTGCCATAGATTTTTCACTAGCCAGTTCAGCAATTTTGTCTAGTTGTGCTTCACTTAATTCAATGTCTTTCATTTATGGTCTCATGTAATAAACTGCAATTCCGAACAAAAGTCCCATTGCTATGATCATGCAAATGCCTATATTGATGGCTAACGAAACATCCTTTTGAAGTTTGTTGTTTCTTCTAATACGAGCGTTTATTTTCTCCTTCTCTTCTTCTTTTCGCTGCCTGTGCCATTCGGCCTCAAACTTTACAAAGTCACTCCACCCATTTAATCGGCTCTTCTTTAGGTGGAACTCAAGCTGAGAACGCCTAATTCGCTCTTGCTCTGCAAATTGGTAAGCCTCTAAGGCTGTGCCACGGCTGTTGGCATCACCAGCTTTCTCTTTTACTTTTTGCGTTGCTGACAGGTACTCACTAACTTGACCGGATACCTCGTAGAGCTGCTTGCCGTTCTTTAAGGCAGTCGATAACGTCTTCCATATGGCATTCGCAATTGCGATTTCCGCGAGCATCAGGCAATCCAGTGTAGAGTGCTATACGCAGGCAGTGCGTATGGCTTGCTAATTGGCTGTACGCGCATATAATCCTGCTCCCGTATTACTTGCGGCTCAACTACATAAGCCATGCCTTGTACCGCTATGGTGGGCGACACATGAACTGGATAAAGCTGTAACGGGCTTGACCACACTAATAGGTCTTATCCCAAACGCGCAGCTTGTCAAAATCACCGGATAACATTTTGCGCTTTACGACTTCAGCTTTTGCGTGATGATCATCCCACGCCACGCCAGCTTCTTTTAACCATTCACCCAACAGGGCTGCATCAATAACGCCAATCAATTTAGACTCGCCAAATGATTCGTTACCGTGTTCTCGCAACGCTTTGGCATATTCAAGAGATGGGTTCCAATCGTGCGTTTTCTTATGGATGATTTTGTCACCATCATCAATCCACTCTTCAGATATTTTAGCCATTAAAATCGTCCTTAAAAAAAGGGGCGTATTTCAGCCCCTTTGGTATTGCCTTTATTAAGCAGTACAGTCTGCAACCAGACCCAAGCTTTTTTCATTACGAACCACCAAAGTGGCCTCACAGAGAACTTGTCTTGTAACATTATCTCCTTGTTTAGATAATGGCTCATTCTTCATTGGGCGTAATGAGGCTAATGCCAACATATCGCTCTGTAAAATGAACACACTTCTGGTTTCTTGGTGACGCGAAGGCGTGAACGTCACGGACCCCCAGGGCGTCATGTAGATCGAAAGCAGTTGACTGACCTTGCCGTTCTGGGCAGTGGCGCGTTCATTATTATTGCCGGTAAATCCTAATGCCCTCTGGAGCTGAGCGCTGCTTAGATAAACAGTATCAGGTGTGCCGCCAGAATCCCAAACTTGCTGCATACATGTGTCGAACTTAGCTTGGTTAAAGACGGTTTGAGTACCGTTTGTACGAGCGGTTGCACCAGGTGTATTGCCTGTTGGGTTAGCACCACCACTACCGCCAATATTTGTCACATTGGTCTTGATGTAACTGGTTAAACCACCCAACTGACGGGCTGTAGTCGAATCACCAGCAACAAACGGCAAGTTAGCAAAGATGCTTGACTCCATGTCCATCTTTTGCTCTTTAGCCACTTTTAAGATTTCATGCGCCATTTGCTTGCCGTAGCCAACATTGGTAACACTCTGGTCAGTGCCAGAAATTGTCACAGCGTTTTTGAATATCTGCGTGAAATTGTGGATACGAGCAACTGAAGTGCGAGCCTCAGCTACAGTTGTGTCCCCTTCAACATGCTTGTTGCTTGAAACCGCTGGACGAAGTGTGTCCGTTTGCCACTGGTGCAACGTGTTTGATGCGGAGGTTTTTGCCATCGAACTAAGCAAAGGGACTTCGGAAGGATCTACCGAATAAATTACGGATGAGATGTCTTCCTTCAGAGCGTTTGAGTCATATGTGTCGAACGTGTTGGTAGGTTGTGCCATGATAATTCCTTAAAAATCAAAAAGTTAACTATTAAACAACAAGGCAGCAGCGTCATTGATGCTGCCAGATTTTTTCAATTTAGACATGAGCTTCTTTTCAACACTTTTAACAGATTCGCCAGTTTTCTTAACGCCAGACTTCATCAGCGGACGGGCTTTTTTAAGCTTTGCTTGCACATCACTTTTGCCCTCCAATGATTGCCGCCAAAGCATACTTTCGTGAAGAGTTCGCATGGTTCTTGCGTCTACAACTGAGCGAAGTTCAGCCTCAGTAAACCCAAGTGTTCCACCATGCTTAATTAAATTATCTTTCAGTTTTGTTGCTTTTTTAGCATCGGCAAAATCTGGAATTAATCGTTTAAGCTCTTCCTGCTGGTATTGCAAGTTAGCCTGGTTAGTTTCTGCCTGGGCTTCTTGCATAGCTTTATGGTTGTGCGCTAATTGGTTTTGATCGGCTTGATATAATCCCATGTCCTCTTTGTACTTTAGGTCCGCGTCCAGGTAACCCAGTGGGTCATCAGTAAACAGGGCTCTAGTAGGGGCAATGGGTTTGGGAACCAATCCATTTTGACTAACCTGTTGTATGTATTGATCAAGCTGCGCTCGTTGCTGATTTAGGCTGTTATATGCCTGTTCAGCCTGTTTGCGCTGCTCGGCAGCTTTTTGCATGCCATTTTGAATGTAACGCTGTCCAGAGTAGCTCTTGGTAAGATCCTGCAAACTCACCTCAACGTCTTCACCATCTACTTTGACGATAAATGTTTCGGAATTTACAGAGTCGTCTTGCTCATCGGAATCTGCCTCACCTTCATCACCTTCGTATTCATCTTCATCGTCATCGTCTGCATCTTCTGCATCGTCTGAATCGTCTGAATCTTCAACTTCGGTGTCTTCAACCTCGTCCTCTTCTACCTCTTCCGTTTCGGTATCGGTAGTTTCAACTTCGGCTGTTTCTGGCTCTTGAGCCATCAACGCTTCAACTGCATTTTCCATGCTTAACTCGGTAGTCGCTTCCACGGTGCTATCCTTTTATTTGATGCGTTTATCTCGAAAGTCTTGATCCGTTATTGCACGGGTCAAAACATTCTCAATTTCATTTAAAGCCCTTAATATTGAGTGGGCCTCTTCTCTTACTTCAATGTCATCCTTACCAGAATGTAAGAACTTGTTACATTGAGATGTTCGTATACTAACAAAAATAGCCAAAAAAGTCTCGTCTGCCAATAGCTTTTGGGCTTGATTCTTTAAAATCATTGCACATTACCTAGCCTGGGAGCGGCCTGCAGAGCCCTTACACGCTCAACATCCACCGCTGTTCCGTATTGACCCAGTATTTTTGCGGCCTCAACTAACAAATCTTGGTTCATTTTGTCACGGTTTAGGTCATCATTGGATTGCAACTCTCGGTATTTAAGTTGTAAATCAGCCAGTTCTTTACCCTGTGCGCTTTGCATTTGAGCCGCCTTAACTTGCATTTCTGCTTGGAGCTTAATCTGGTCTCCTTGCATCTTGCCCTGCATTCGCATCTGATCGCCCTGCATCTTCGCCTGAGCTTTGATCTGTTCACTGGTGATCATTGCATCAGCCACTGGATCGCCCTGCTCAACGGACTGTGCTGCCGCCTGTGCAGCCTGTTCAGCCATCTGAGCCATTAACTGAGCTTCACTTTCTGGGCTCATAGGAGCGTAATAACGATCAGCATTCTTAATGCCGCTTAAGGCCAAAGTATCTGCTAAGGTATTACGCATCATGGTCATGGTAACCAGGCCGTTAGTAGGACCGTAGGTTTGCCATATCTGCTGCTGCGTCTGGAAGGTCTGCATTAAAGCGGCTGCTTTAACATCTTCTTGGCCTGTGCCTAACCCGACATTAATTTGCATGTCCATAGAACTATTCCACACCTGTGGGTCCACGCTGATAAACTCACCGTTCAAGCGCATCATTTGCTCGTCTGGGCTGTTTTTAATGGAAACGTGTAGCATGAGTTGAAATAACCGTTTCATGCCCTCAGCGAGGTTTCTCGCCATGACTTCCACATGGCCTGCTGAGGCCTGCTGAGTTATCGCTGCTGCAGTCGCAGTGGTGTTCTGCAAAGCGTCTGCGTTAAGCCCCATAGACATCTTAGAGATGCCTGTTTTCTCTTCTACGAGCATATCAAGGTATTGGAGTGCTGGTAGGGTGGACCCTGCTACAAATGGCACTACAAGGGGGTTAACTGACCCTATTTGCTCACTGCGAATCACGGCTCCGATTTCGTTATTTAAAACGTCATCCATGATAACCAGGTCTTCGTTAACTTCTAGGCGTGGGGTGTTTACTAAGGCCACGTTGTCTAGAATGCCACGCAGTACACTAGTCGTAGTGTCCTGATCATTCATGACCAGTTCAGCCAGGCTTCTGCCGTAAAATGCATGGGGCTCTGGGTCCACATGAAAATCAGCAAAGGGTGCTTTGTCCCAGGGCTCCTGTTCTAAGATTTCATAATTAGTGCCACCGCACAAAAACTTGTGCAAAGTGGGTACGCCATCACCCTCAATGTCTATTTTTAAATACGCTTCTGTGACAATGATTGCGCGCATCGATGGGTCATTAACCGCCTCATCGTCAGAGTCTGCGTTCTCGCCAAAGCGCAATAATTTTTCCTCTCCTTCATTATTAGAGTCATCATCTTCGCCAACCAGACCGTCAATCACATCTTGATCAAAGCCCATTGCAATCAAGTCGCCTGCACGTTTCTCAGACTTGTGACAGACAATGTAAGCATCATCAATCGATTTAGCCGACCCATCGATGAAAAACTCTTCCGGAGGGATGCCTTCGATGACCATTTCGCCCTCTTCGTATTTGTGAGAAATTAACATAGAGTGGACGTTTCTAGACACCTCAATGCCCATTTCATCCATTTCCATTGTTAACTCTTGCGAGTGTTCAATAACCTCAACCTCATCATCTGCAGTCAGCATTTCAACTTCTTCATCTGACAAATTCTCATAGGTGTGAGATTCAGCAACGGTGGCGTTATTCCACCACACTTTCACAATGCCGACTTTCTTTACTAATGAGTCATGTATCGCATTGCTTAGTACGTTGTAGCCGCCTACCTTATCAAACACCCAGTGTGTATATGCCGTGGCCTGCTCTGCATTAGTCACATCTTCGCTACTCTTAGGAATAAATTCCACAAACTTATCGTTATTCAAGAACACGCGCATGAGGCCAGGCTTTGCCCCTCGCACAACATCCCTAACTTTAGTCGAGACAACCTTTGATCGGCCCTCTTCGTGGCTCAGGTCTACAACCCCATCAAAGTACTTCTGAGCGCGTTCCCGATCTTCTCTTATGTCAGTATCAACGTAATCAATTGCGGCTTCTATGGCGGCTTTAACTGCCCCCTGGATCTCGTCTTCCTTCATCTGTGTCATTACCGCTCCTCTCTACTGAATAAACTTTCTGACATGTTGCCGCCAGCATTACCAGCAAGTACGACTGCAGGAGCTTGTGTCCCTGCATAAACCGATTGGTTTAATGTGGCTTTTAATCCCGTGGCAAGGGAGGCCAAGGCCGACTCATCAACTAAGGCTTTTCTTACCTCATCAGGATCGGTTGACAGTAATACTTGAACTACCTTTGCCTTGTCTTTTTCGCTAAGGCCTATGCCCATCTTTTGCATCAACACAGCGGCTATCCTGGCAGCTGCTGCAGGGTTGCCATTTCCTAGACTAATAACATCTTCTGCCATGCCCGTACCCATTCTGCCTGCTGCTGCATCAACAGACTGAGTTGAAGAGCCCGTAAGCGCAAAGTTTTCAATGTTTTTAGCCCCCTGAGCAATCTCTAGCTTATTGACTAAACTATCCAGTGAGTCTTCTGGAAACAATTGTTCAACTAGGTCTTTTAATTTAGCGTCCTCTTTTAATATCTTCCTGATTGCTGCAGACTTGCCGCCTGCTTTAGACACATCGTTTTTAATGGAAGCCATCACACCAGATCGAAGTGCATCAAGCACACTTGGGTCCACACTTTCATTCATCATTCTTTGAATCAGAATATTGGCCTGTTCTGGCGATTTATTGATTAAAGTTAAACCAGCTTTAAACGCATCTTCTTTAGAAAAGGTTAATGCTGATATGGCCCTAATCTCTTTCATTCCTTCGACAGATTCATCGATTTGCTTACGAAGCGAGTTCTGGACCTCAAACGCTGATGGGGCCAACCCCTTAGTCATTGTCTTCTCAGAAAACGATTGAGCAATTCGACCTGAGTGAGCCATAATTGCTTCAGCTTGAGCCGCTGTTGGAATCGTATTAAACACCACCTCGCCTGCTTCGTTAATTTTATAAAATGGTGCGGCTCCGGTTCTTTGCTGCATTTCTTGTGCGGCTAATTCTGCTGCTTTTGGCATCCGCTTAATAATGTTTCTTAGCTCAGTTAACAACTCACCACTGACTTTTTGTGTGTTATAGGGGGCTCTTGCGCCTGCTTCAATAACGCGCTCGGCATCAATAATTTCACCCATGCCTTGTGTGATGTTAGGGTTATCAATATTAGTCATGCCAGACCGAAGCTCATCAAAAGCTGCAGCTTCAGTTTGTTTAGTCCTTTCTGGAAAGCTGGTTTTTAATCTTGCGGAACTAGGTCCACCATCTGCAACCATTGCCTTTACAGATTCACGAAGCGTGACATTTTCAACCATAAGTTTGCCACTAGCTACATCAGCAACAATCTCATCAACAGTTTTACCGGACTCACTAGCCAAGCGTTGTATCTCGGTTTCAACGGCCTTACTGCCCCTGTTGCCAAACATGCGCCTAGCTTTGTCAATGACAGCAGAACCAAAACCTGTCACTACATCACTCACTCCCTTGCCAGAACCGCCTGTCAATGCGCCTATAGTTGCTCCACCAGGGACTCTTGACACGCGGTCACCAAGATCACCCTCGCCCGTATTAAAGGCGTAGATACCGCCCTCAGCCATGCCTATCTTAGCGGCCTGCCATAAGCGTGGAAAGAGCTTTGCACCTGTGGCTGCTGTGGCTGAACCGCCTGTAAAAAACCCAGCTACAATGGCTGGTATTGCAGCCCCTGCAGTTTCGTACATGATCGAACCTATCGCGTCACTGTCTTGGTAGTCTGATAGTTTTTTACGGACTTCGGTTAACGCATCATCGTAACTAACGTCACTAAATATTGACTCATAAAAGGCCTCTGCCTCGTCAGCACTGCCAAAAGTTAACCCTTGAAACAAAGCCCTGACACGCTCTGTTTTCTCTTCTATGTCGTTGTCAGTGCTAACCTGACTAGCATTTAGCTCTGCCATTAATTCTGCTGTTGTAGCCATTATTTCGCCCCAGGTTTGAGTGAATCCATAAACTCTACTTTTTTCTTATAAGGTAGGTCTTTCCATTGCTTTTGAGTCATGCCTATCTGTGCAGCAGAAAGTGCTGGAGGAATAATCCAAGGTGGTATTGACATAGCTGGAACAATTGCAGAACCCATGTAAATATTGCCCTTTGGAATGCCAGCTTTTACGCCTAAAGCGTTATATTTCTCAATGGAGTTAATGGCTTCAACAGACCTTTCCTTGTATAGCGAAGTGGCGGCTGTAGCAATGTCGTAACGCATTTTTGGGTCCATTGCACCCGTTCCTTTTATTGCGTTATTAAACGCGGCTCGATACGCTGGAAACTTTGCGCCTGCATTAGTAACAGCTTTAACCTCGCCCTCTCTAGCCACAGAGCCTGGGTCAAGAACCTTGGCAAACGACACCGCCATTGCGTAGTCAGTCACCTGGTTAGGATCTTTAAAGAAGGTTATGATGTTGTTGTAACCCTGCTTTATAATATTGAACTGCCCAAGCTCTTGACCTAAATCATCTCTAAGTACGTTAATGTTGGCTAATTCTTCTTTATCAAATACTCGGGTGGCATTGGGGTCAACTGAAAACGCAGGCTTACCGTCATCCAAATAACGCAATACACCAAACTTATCTTTGGCTGTTTTTCGCTCAGTGGGCTTGTCACCTAACTGTATAAATTTTCCAGTAGAGCTTTGTTGCCATTGTCCTGCTGGCAGTGTTTTTAATATCTCAGGATCAGTGATCATTGAAAAAGTCTCAGCAGGCGTTTCACTGGATTTCTTTAATGCGTCCGTACCGGACATAGCCCCACTGTACACAGCTTTAGCCAGTTCAATATGCCCGTTTCTTTCCAGCCATGCGGCAGTAGCGTTTTCTTTTTTAGTTAAAAGGTCTTCAGCATTTTTGGCCTTCCGATCCTCTCTTAGCGCAGCCTGATCTGCGTATATACCTTGCTGAATAGAGCTTGTGTTGGGGTTACCGCTCATGCCAGCAAACCCAGAGGCTAGGTTAAGTGCTAGGTTTTTCTTGTCATAAAGATCCATGTTTGAAAATTTAGTGCCAATACTGTCAAATAAACTCATTAAATTAACCTCCGAAATTTGAGCCAGAAGCCGCTTTAGCACCAAGCGTTAAATAATCAAATAAGCCTGGGCTATAACTTTCAGTTTGTGTTCCTACATTAGGTGCGCCACCAACTGCTTGAAGTAAATACTGCAGGCTTTGCGCTGGTGCGCCAGTAAACCCTTGGTACTGCCCTTTAGCTTCGTTAATCAACTGCTGGTTTAATGCCTGCTGTGCTAAACCTTGCTGGTCCATTCGATCTTGGATCTGTTGTCCCATGCCAAATCCTAAATTAGCCATAGAGCCCAATTGGTTGGCTGCGTTTAAACGCTGTGATGATCCTGCTAGACCAGCCTGCTGATTAGTCATGCTTGCCTGTCGAGCCATGTTCTGCGCGTTCTGGTATCCAGTTTGACGCAATCCTGATGCCATTCTGGATGCTTGGTCTGCATAACCTCGGTTAGTTTCAGCTTCTGCTATACCGTGCCTTGAACCACCAAATGCATTGGCGGCATTTGCCTGGGCTCCACCCACATTTTGAGCCATTAGCCGACTCCGTTCTAAATCAGCCAGTGATTGATTAACCACCTGATTTTCATACGGGTTGGTGTACTGTGCTAAGTTTGCTTGAGTAGGCGCGCCAATAGGCATAGGCCGATAACCAAGCTCTGAGCCCGTTGTCATGCCTGCTTGTTGAATGCCTTGTGCTGCTGCCTGGTTGACGTTAAAACCACCGCCTTGTGCGTTGCCTGCCATAATCTTATCCTTTATAAACCGAAGCCGAAGCCGCTTTTAGCATTACCTTGTCCCAATGAACTGGATGAACTGCCACCACCACCGCTGTAACCCTGATTGCTGTTATTGTTGCCACCACCATTGCCACCGCCATAGCCACCGCCACTACTGCGTTGAACGGCTGCTGCTCTTGCTGCTGCGGCTTTTTCTTGGGCTAGTAGTGCTGCCCTTGTATTAGCCTCCGCTATTGCGGCCTGTCTATTTGATTCAATTTGCCGCTCTCTTTCTATCTGCAGGCGAATAGCGCGTTCACGCTCAATTTCATCGTTTTTAATTCTTTCAGCTTGCTTTTGTTGTTCAATTATTTGCTGTTGAACAATGGCTTCTTGTATTGCCGCTTGTTGCGCTTGCTGTTGTTGTGCATTAATTTGATCTTGCATCGCCCTAGCTTCTTGTAACCTTGGGTCCACTTGCCCTTGCCCATAATCCAACAAGCCGCCAAATCCTTGAACACCACCAAGATTATCATCGACATATGCACCTTGCATGGAGGGTAATGTTTCCATTGGCCCAGACATCGTGGCTGGCGTAGCTTGAATGCCGCCAAGGTTATCATCTACACCATTAATGCCTTGAACACCACCAAGATTATCATCGACATACATGCCACCTAATCCATCACTTTTTATAAAAGGTCTGGTCCGGTCCATTGTGTTGATGTCAGTCACAGGGACACCACGCGAATTAAACATGGGATCTCCAGTGGCGCGCTCATAAAGAGAGCCTATTAATCCACCGCCTATGTAATTTTGAACAATGTTACCAAACGCATCAACACTGCTTTGAAGCTGGTTGCCAGAGTTGGGTGGTATCGAATTAGCCAAGCCACGATCCACCTGTCCATCACCATAACCCACGGTGTAGTAATTCCCATCGTCACCGCTAAAGGTCTCACCGCCTGTCATGTCGCCCGAAAAATTCTGACGATAAATAGAGTCATAGGCATTATTTTGATTTGCTGACATGCGATTCAAATGGTCAATGTTGGCATCATTTCCATATGGGCTGCGACCATTATCACCACCACCCATATTGCTAACTGTTGGGGTGTAAGAAGTGCGCGGTCCAGAAGAGCCAGAGAACGGGTCCATGAACTGAGAGCTTAAAGCGTTATACTGGGCAGGCGCGTTGTCATACAACTCATCCAATGCCTGGTTGTAAAGGGGTGCGCTGGAATAACCCTGCACCCCTCCAGTAAACGTCTGCTGCTGTGGCAGGCCAGACATGGCGTTAAATCCCTGTGGTGCTAGGCCAAACGCGCTTGCGGCATTTCCTGTGGATTGCATTGACTGTTGCTGCATAGGCGAAAACGCAGCCACATCTGGACCATAATATGGCACATAGCCAATATCACTAACGCCCTTGGCTTTGTTAATGTTTTCAATTGCAGCACTTTCTAACCAGGCTGGAATTTCTGTAGAACCGCTTGTAGTGCCGCCTTTTGACATACTTAAAACCTCTTTTCTAATAAAACTAGCTGTGACTTCCAGCCGATGTCTGCTAACGCTTTTGACCAGCCTTTGCGACCACTCATTGTTAAACTTTCACACTCTTGGGCCTTTGCCCAACTAATTAAATCTGGCTGCATACCCTTAATTTCTTCTAAGTTACCGCCACCTAAAAAAACGTGTAAAACCTTCTTTTGAGGGAACCGCGTAATCTCTGTAACTAGGCAAGAATTAGCCGCAGGCCATAGCTGTGATTTGCCCTCAATTATACCATTTTTAACATCTTCAAAAGTGTGTGTGCCGCCCGAATATTCAAGCGCATCCTCTATCCATTTTCTGCATCTTTCTAACTCGTTCATCCGACAATCCAAGCCGTGGCATTTCTAAATACGGGTATAACAACTACACCTCCACCTGAGACTGCTGCGCCAAACGTGGGTGAGGCCGCATCAGTGACATAAGCCCGTTGACCAACTACACCCGTAGGCAATGCCGCCACTGTATAACCACGCGCAATCTGTACAGGAACATACGCACCATCGACTGAAACAACAGGGTATTCGCCCGTTTGATTCCATAGCAATACACCATCTTCTGCTGCTGATTCGCCCGTACCTCTGTGACGTAATGCACTGCGAGTTAATGCTAACCAGGCTGATGTTCTTTGCGCCCATTGCAGCCAGTTAAGGTTAATCAGTCTGGGTGGCTGGTCCAATATGCTCAACGCCTGCCCCCTTGTTTAACTTCAAGTCGATTAATTCCCACGCGCCAATCGTCAGCATTAACACCCTCAATTCTAATTCTGACTTGCCGCCCAGTGAACCTTAAACTAACGGGGTTTGACATATTAAATGGCCCATACGACCTTTCAACGTCATTGGGATAAAATCGAGTTTTAAAGGTGGCATCAACGTCCCCTTGGGATTTTTCATCGGGTATCATCTGGGTGACCGACATTACATTATCGCCATTACCAATAGATATTGGGCCTGATTCTGCAAATGGTTCGCCACCATCATAGTTAAAGCCGATCTCATGCTCGTACAATTTCTTGTCGGTTGCAGAAGCAATAATGGGCTGACGATATACGCCTGCGTCCACACCAGACGTTCTAGCTAGAACCCCTATAGCCCAAGTGTTATCGTTGTAGTTAAACACAACATAGCGGTTATTCTCATTAGAGTTGCCCGATGGGTAGAACCACCAAATCTCACCAAAGTTAGCATTAGATACTGCGGCTACTTTGCTAATCTGGCTGTGGTTAATGTCTGAGAATACATAGTCTGCAACCTCGCAATTAACCTCGCTAACTGCACCGCCACTGTAAGTATAGAATGAACGGCTACCCATCCAAACTGCGCCCTTGTCTACTGTAGCGACAGCCTGACTAGATACAATTCCACATGATGTTCCAATGCGCTCAATACCGAAAACGTAAGGTGGGCCACTGTAAGTCGCCACATGAGCATCAGTGTCAGTCAATATCAATGCTTGGTTTTGCACTCGCACACCGCACTGAATACGGCCTGTCGTTTGTAGTTCTAAACTGCCAGCTTCATTAGTCGCGGCTGGTGTCCATACTGTATTATTTTCCCTGTCAGACCATTGCACCAAGCGAGGGTTGCCGCCTGCACCAAGACACATTAAGAACCTTTCTT
>Ga0209534_10000814_pt1 | contig 34351 bp, 30 predicted proteins | sample COG_07_FD_184751 | JGI IMG/M metagenome (GOLD analysis project Ga0209534, IMG submission 184751) | Pelagic Microbial community sample from North Sea - COGITO 998_met_07 (SPAdes) (version 2) | ecosystem: Environmental > Aquatic > Marine > Neritic zone/Coastal water | place: Helgoland, sampling...
GCGTAAGACCCCTGTACAACATAATCCTGCCATGAATGCTTAGAAGTTCTTATATTATTTGGAAAACGAAATACTCTTAATATATCATTATAACTTAATATCTTTATAAAATAGGAAGGCACCAAGGCCCCAGTTTCTAATAGCAAGCTGTTGGCGTCAAACTCCAACACTATCTTTACCTGTACAGTATACTTTTCGGATAACTTCCTTTCGTATTTCTCTAAGTTTTTCCAAGGACCTCTATTGAGCTTTCGTGTTGTAAGGCACAATTCAGAAAATTGAAAGTTTGCCTTAATTTTTAAAAGCTACAGTTAAAATCAGCAGCTGCGCTAGGTGGCCTTTGTGCCATAAATTTTTGTAATAATCTGCATTATCAGAAGTAACACCAGTAAAGGAAACATCCTTTTTAAAGTTTAGGCCTTTACAGCTGAACCCTCCTGAATGACACTCCACTTCATAGCTTAGCCAAAGGGGTTGTTGCTTTTTGGTGGAATAGCAAACCTCAAATATATCCGTTGGTACTAGCTGTTGTGCCGATAGTAGCTATACAGAAAAAAGGAAGATGAGGGTTTGTTTCATTTTATTTAAAAACGGTTCTACTCAAAGCCAAACTATTTTCAAGTTCTAACTTATTCAATCCTAAATCCTCAGTAAAATAAGTGATTAGTTTTTCAGTTGGCATATTCCCTACCAAATCATCCTTTGCCATAGGGCATCCGCCATAACCTTTTAGGGCAGTATCAAATCTTCTGCAACCATTCTGGTAGGCCGACTCTACTTTTTCCTCCCATTTATCAGCAATAGTATGGAAATGTGCTCCAAATTCAATAGTTGGATATTCTTGTATTAATGTACTAAAAAGTGGTGCAATATTTGTAGGACTGGAAACTCCAATCGTATCTGATAGTGCCACTATTCCTATTTCTAGTTGATGTAGTTTTTCAGTAAGTTCCGCAACTATATTAGGGTGATAATTTTCTGCATATGGGTTCCCAAATGCCATTGACAAATACACGACCAATTCCTTGTTATTCTTAATAGCTAAACTCTGGATTTCTTCTAATGTATTAAGTGCCTGAACAATGCTTTTTTTAGTATTCCTTTGCTGAAACTGTTCAGAAACCGAAAGTGGGAAACCTAAATAATTGATTTCTTCAAATTTGCAAGCATCAGTTGCACCCCTAGTATTTGCTATAATAGAAAGTAATTTACTGCTAGTGTTTTCCAAATCCAACTTTGCCAAAACCTGTGCCGTGTCCTTTAATTGAGGAATAGCCTTAGGCGAAACGAATGAACCAAAATCAATCGTATCAAAACCTACCTTAAGCAATTGATTGATGTATGCTCCCTTAATATCAGTAGGAATAAACTCACTAATAGCCTGCATTGCATCTCTTGGACATTCTATTATTTTCATCTTTTAAGAATCGCTTTATTAATTCTTTTCACTAGTAATGGACCCTCATAAATGAAGCCCGTATAAACTTGCAATAATGTTGCTCCTGCATCTAGTTTTTCTAGTGCATCTTCAGCACTATGTATACCACCTACCCCAATAATTGGGAATGCTCTGTTGGACTTGTCCGACAAGTACTTAATCACGGCAGTAGATCTTGCTCTAACAGGCTTACCACTCAAGCCACCATTACCGATAGCATCAACCTTTTTTTTATCCGTTTTAAGCCCACTTCTGTCAATTGTTGTGTTAGTTGCGACCACTCCATCAATTTTGGTGTCTGCTACAATTTCTATAATATCATCCAATTGCTCATTCGTTAAATCAGGGGCTATCTTAAGTACGATTGGCTTTCTTCTCTCATTAACATTGTTCAATTCCTGCAATCTGTTAAGCAAAGCAGTAAGGGGTGCTTTCTCCTGCAAATCCCTCAAACCTGGGGTATTTGGCGAACTTACATTCACCACAAAATAATCAACATAAGGAAACAATTTCTCAAAACAGATTTCATAATCGACTACTGCCTTTTCGTTTGGTGTAACTTTATTTTTCCCAATATTCCCACCAATAATAATGTTTGATTTTCTTCTTCTTAAGCTAGCCACTACTGCTTCTATCCCTTGGTTATTAAAACCCATTCTGTTGATAAGGCCACCGTCATCCTTTACACGAAACAACCTTGGTTTAGGATTTCCCTCTTGTGGCAAAGGAGTAACCGTACCAATTTCAATAAAGCCAAAACCAAAGGATGCTAATTCATCAAACAGTTTTGCATCTTTATCAAAGCCTGCTGCCAAGCCTATAGGGTTGTCAAATTTTAATCCGAATACTTCACGCTCCAATCTAGCATCCTTTACTTTAAAAAACAAACGAAAAGTCCATAATTTACCAGGAATCATTCCTGCAATTTTTATCATCTTAAAGGTGATATGGTGTATCGCTTCAGGGTTAAAAAGGAATAAGAAAAAACGGACGATTCTGTACATAGATATATTTTTCACAAATGTAAAAAATATAGATACAAGATATGAGATAATAGATATTAGATTACAAACAGGAAACTAACAACTACTCACCTACTTCTTCAAAGGAATTATCATCATAAAACACAACTACTTTCCCTATTTTCTTGGAAACAAGCACCTCTTTTTGCTCCATATTGTCCTGCATATAACCAATTCCGGTAATTAACCAGTTGGCATTTATGTTAGGATAAGCATTCACCAACTTTTCTAAAAAGTCGATACTTGGCTTATTTCGGCCAGAAAGTATATGGGAAATAGTAGCACGATTCACACCAATACTATCCGCCAAAGCTGAGGATTTTAAGCCTTTTATTCCCATCCAATTTTTGAGTCTTGCGTGCATTTACTTTACTATTTACAATTGTTAACAGCAAAACTACAAATTTGTTTTTACATTTTAAAATTATTGTTCTGAATTCTTTATCAAAGAACAAAACAAACATTACATATAGAGTCAGTAAGTTACTGAAAACAAATAGAATACATTTAATTTAATAAAAATTCTGTAAATTACAAAACACTCACCTTAAATTATTCCTAATTTTGTTTACAAAAGTTAATTTACACATAAAAAAGCCACTTATTAAGTGGCTTTTAAATTTATATTTAAGTAACTAATTAAAGAGATTTTAGCACTAATCCAAAGTAGACTGTTATTGGTAAATTAGGACCGTAAACAAAGTTACTATCTCTGTCTTTTAAAGTATCAAGATTTTGCTGATAATCATTAGTTAAATTCTTAACCCCAAAACTGTATGCTAATTTAGCTCCTACTCTACTCAATTTCTGTATATAAGTTGCTTTTAGTCCAATTACATTAAATGTAGGTGATTTTATGAATTCATCCTCAGTTTGCTCAGGAGCGCCAGCTAAATGCAATATATCCATAACGCCTGTAAAAATTAAATTAGCAGAAAAACTTAATTTCCTAGACGGATTATAAGAAAGAGTTGCGTACCCATAATGATTTGGAGTTCTTAAAAATTCTTTTCTACTCTCAAGCTCATCAGAATAACTTACCGCCACATCATAAAATGACTTTTGCATAGTTAAACCAGATTCTATCTGCAGTTTTTGCTCTAAATTTGCTCTAAACTCAAAAGTAAGACCTTTTACAGTAGCTATAGCTCCATTTCTTTTTGTAAAAATCTCTCCAAATTCATCTTCTCCAGATGGATCTTGATAAAATGCATCATTTAAATGCGTGTAAAAACCCTCAAAAGTAAAACCATAAACATAATGCTCAGTTGCTTTATCATAATTAACAGATGCGCTTAAACTTTTTGAACGCTCTTCTTTCAAATCATCAGCCAAAATAATACGAGAAATTCCACCCCCAGCAAATGCCATATGCAAATCAGTATCAAAAGCTTGTGGTGCCCTGAACCCTGTACTGTATGATATTCTAAATTGAGTTTCTTTCCTTAATTTATAAAGCAATGACAACCTAGGACTAACCACCATATTATCTAATAACGAATGCTTATCAAATCTTGCCCCACTAAGTAGATTGAAGTTTTCTGTCAAATCCCAGTCGGACTGAACAAAAGTACCAAGAGTTATTACTTTTTGATCAATTAAATAATTATAAGCTGAGATTTCATCCATTACATCATCAGAAACATACTCAGAACCAATTGTAAATACATTTGACCGAAACAACTTATTTATCTTATGATTCAACTGAAAACCACCTTGCTTAGTTGTATTTAATGAAGTTCCATAAGGAGGATTAGCCAAATGTTCTTCATCAGCACCAGCCTCTGGCCTGATACCAGTATAATGCTCACGCTTAGTTTGTTGTACCGCTAAATAAGTAATAAGAGATGAGTTGCCATCATTAAAATTAAGCTGATAATCTAAATTCCCTAGCAAAATATCATGCACTCTTTCTTCTGATTGCATCGCAAAATGTGGCGCACCTGTAATCATTTCTCCACCAAAACGATACTCATGCAAACTACCCATATTTACTTCTATTTTTTGATTTTTAGATGGTAAGAAAAAGAAATTAGCTCCAAAAGTATTGTCTTTTAAAACAGGTAATTCTGAGTAATTATCTCCATTATGATCGTACCACATTCTATCACGATTATTTACAAATAATGTAGCTCCTGAATTTTTATTGTCAGATACAACAGTTGCATTTCCATGAAAAACCTTATCATCAGCCGAGCTATTGATTCTACTATAATCATATCCAAAACTAAAATTATTAGTAGTAGGTAATTTAGTTATTACATTTACTATCCCTCCAATTGCTGATGAGCCGTAAAGCGAACTACCTCCTCCTCTTACAATTTCAATCCTATCAATCATATTAGTAGGGATTTGCTCCATCCCATACAACCCTGTTAAAGGACTAAAAATTGGCCTTCCGTTTATAAGGATTTGAGAATAACCACCAGCCAATCCATTCATTCGCAATTGGGTATAATTACAAGTTTGACAATCAGTCTCTACCCTTAATCCTGGCTGAAAATTAAGACCTTCTGCCAAATTACAGGCTTGAACACTCTCTAATTGCCTGCTATCCATCACATTGACAATTACAGGGGATTGTGTTCTTCTCTTAAATGTTTTAGTTCCTGTAACTACCACTTGATCCAAATTATATACAGATGCTACTAACTCAATATTAATAGTATTTATTCCATTATTAACAACATTATGAGACTTCTTAGTTATCATTCCAACTGCTGATGCAATAATATGATGATGACCTAATGGTGCATTTTCAATAACATAATTTCCATTTTCATCAGCCGAAACACCCAATTTTACTCCCTCAATAATGATATTTGCAAAAGGTACGACTTCATTTTTTGATGTTATTTTTCCTTTTATTGTTTGCGAATTTGCTGTTACAGAAATCATTAAAAATGCAATTATTACTAGTTTAATTATTCTATTCATTTATTGGTTTTTTTATTTTAGTTAAGCTGTGCAAATATCTAAATTTTTAGATATGTCTAAATCTTTTTTTATATTAATTTAATTATTACTTTTGCCATATGATTACTTTAGCAGAAGAAAATTATTTAAAAGCTATTTTATCCATTAGTTTAAATTCTGATGGAAAGGTTTCGACCAATGCTATTGCAGGAGAAATTGGAACATCTGCAGCATCAGTATCAGATATGCTAAAGAAATTGCAAGACAAAAAACTTGTAAAATACAAGAAATACAAAGGTGTGTCATTAACAAAAAAAGGAAACTCTTTTGCAACATCAGTAATAAGAAAACATAGATTATGGGAAACTTTTTTAGTGAATAACTTAAACTTTGACTGGGGAGAAGTACATGATGTAGCCGAACAATTAGAGCACATAAAATCAGAAGAACTTGTAGACAGATTAGATGCCTTTTTAGATTACCCAAAATTTGACCCTCATGGAGAACCTATCCCTACAAAAGATGGGGAAATCCCAACAACAAATACTATACCTTTAAATAAATTATCAGAAGGAACAAATGGAAAGGTTATGGGAGTAACATTAGATGAAAAGCCATTTTTAGATTACTTAACAAAGTTAAATATCAGCATAGGGACAGAAATTAAGCTTTTAGAAAAGATATCTTTTGATCAATCAATCAGTATCAAAACAGGAAATACCAAACAACACATCAGTAATGATGTAGCAAAACACCTTTTAATTAAAACAAATTAAACATGGAAAATTACGAATTATACAAATGGTTTGTTCAACAAAGACCTGTAATGCAAGCTCTTTGTGCAGGATTTTTTACTTGGGCGCTAACTGCACTAGGTGCATCTTTAGTATTCCTATTCAAAACATCAAACAGAAAGGTACTTGACATATCATTAGGATTTACTGGAGGAGTTATGATTGCTGCTAGTTTTTGGTCGCTTTTAGCACCATCAATTGCTTATGTTGAAATGCAAAATGAAATGGGAATATCAGATTCACCCGTATGGCTTGCTCCTGCTATTGGTTTCTTTTTAGGGGCTGTTTTCTTGTTTGGGTTAGATAAAATTATACCTCACTTACACATATTTGCTAAAAGAGAAGAAGCAGAGGGAGTTCAAACAAACTGGCGTAAAACTATTCTTTTAGTACTAGCAATTGCTTTACATAATATTCCTGAAGGATTAGCAGTTGGAGTTGCATTTGGAGCATTGGCTAATCCTGAAATATTAGGAATGGAAGGATATTCAGTATTTACAATAGGATCAGCAATTGCACTAGCAATTGGTATAGGAATACAAAACTTCCCTGAAGGATTTGCAGTTTCAATGCCACTTAGAAGACAAGGTGTTAGCAGATGGAAGTCATGGAAATGGGGACAATTATCAGCAATAGTTGAACCAATTTTTGCAGTAATTGGAGCTGCAATTGTAATGACAGTTCTTCCTATTTTACCTTATGCCCTGGCTTTTGCAGCAGGAGCAATGATTTTTATTGTAGTAGAGGAAGTAATTCCTGAAAGCCAAAGAGGTGGAAATACGGATTTAGCAAGTATGGGGCTAATTGCAGGATTTATTGTAATGATGGTGCTTGATGTAGCATTAGGATAGATTTTAGCATTTAGACATAAAAAAAAATTCTGATAATCTAATTTCTAATTACTATCTTTGCCCTCATGTCATCTAATGTAAATATCAAAAATCGTAAAGCAAGCTTTGAATATGAGTTTATTGCTAAATTTGTTGCAGGTATTTCTCTAGTAGGAACAGAAATTAAATCAATTCGTAATAATAAAGCCAATATTTCTGATGCTCATTGCGTTTTCAATGGTGTTGAATTATTTGTAAAAAACTTGCATATTGCTGAATATCCTAATGGTGGCTACATTAATCACGAGCCTAAAAGAGAAAGAAAACTATTACTTAACAGACAGGAACTAAACAAAATGCTAGCTAAAGTAAAAGAAAAAGGAAATTCTATTATTCCTATTCGCCTCTTTATTAACGAAAAAGGAAAAGCAAAACTAGAAATAGCTTTATCCAAAGGAAAAAAGGTGTACGATAAAAGAGAAAGTATAAAAGAAAAAGACCAGAAACGAGATATGGATAGAATTAGAAATATGAGATAATGAAAAAACACATTCTTTCTCTACTACTTATAACAATTCTTTTTGCTTGCAAGAAAGACGATATAAATAATGACAACAGCAACACTGCCACACTTCATTTTTCTACTGACACCATTACTTTTGACACTGTTTTTGCATCTATTGGTTCAATTACTAAAACACTTACCGTTTACAATAAAAATAATTTTGATGTAAAAAGTAATATTGCACTTTTAGGAAATTCTGCCGCTCATTTCCGAATGAATATTGATGGAGTTTCAGGAAATAGTCAAAATAACATTGAAATCCCTGCTAAGGATAGTATTTTTATCTTTTTAGAAGTAACAATTGATCCATCACTAAACACCACCCCATATGTATTGACTGACTCTTTAGTATTTACAACAGGAACAGAGAAACAAGATGTTGATGTAGTTGCATGGGGACAAGACGCGCACTTTCATACAGCAAATTCATATGGAGCTATTATTGACGAAAACGATACTAATCTATTTCCTTATCATCAGTTAGATTGCTCTGAACCTTGGGAGAATGACAAACCACATGTAATATACGGCTATGCTGTTGTTGATCCAGAACAAACACTTATTATAAATGAAGGATGTAATGTTTATCTTCATAAAAACTCAGGAATACTTGTTGGTAACCCTTTTTCTGATCAAAGTGGAGGGAGTATTAAAGTAAATGGAACACTAGGAAATGAAGTTACATTTCAAGGTGACAGACTAGACTCTTGGTACAAAGATTTACCAGGACAATGGGATAGAATTTGGCTAATGCCAGGCAGTATTGATAACGAGTTTAACTATGTAATAATCAAAAATGGAAGTATTGGCATACATGCCGATTCATCAGCCAACAGTAATCCAACCGTAACAATCAACAATACTATTATAGAAAATATGTCCTCTATTGGCATTTTAGGACAGGAAGCTAAAATAGCAGCTTCAAATACAATTGTAAGCAGATGCGGACAATATACAGTTGCCTGTAACATTGGAGGGTCTTATAACTTCACCCATTGTACTTTCGCTAACTACTGGAACTTTAGCAACAGAAAGACGCCATCTATCCTGTTGAACAATTATTATGAAGGTGCTGACGGGAATATTTACATTAGAGATTTGGATGCAGCTAATTTTACCAATTGCATTATTGATGGATCTCTTTCTACCGAGGTAAGTTTTCAAGAACAGGAACTAGGCGAATTCAATTATACTTTTGACCATTGCCTTATCAAGCTAGACCCAACAATTGATATTGATAATGAGTATTACGAAAACGTAATCATTAATCAATCTCCAAAATTTGTAGATGCATACGAAAATAACTTTCATTTAAAAGAAAACTCTCCTGCTATTGATGCTGGAATTGGGCCAAGTGATATTGATATTAACGGAAACCCAAGAAACTCTCCTGATTTAGGAGCTTATGAGTTTGAGTAATTATAAATCTCTTAAGAATTCTACTGTATCTACCCCATCCGCATAGTCCCAAAGGTTGGGCTTTTGCGTATTTCCAAAGGGAATATACTTTTTTGAAACAACACATTGCAGTTGTTCAGCATTTTCTTCCACAAACTGCTCGACCGTATGCATATCGTTATAGAATTCATAATACAACATAGCAACTGGGGAAAGTAAGGATTTATCCTCTTTCATAAGTAGAAATCCATTTTCAATCAAATCATTACTTCCCATTAGGAAAATGGCTTTATTATAATCGTAATTATTACCATATTTTTTATGATTTATCACATCAGAATAGCGATAGAATGCTTTAAACAGATTATCCAAGTCAAACCCTTTTGGCAAAAATAACTTGGAAACATTACGGCAGCCTAGACCAAAATAAGCAAACACATCATTGGCCAATCCTTGCAATTCCATATCCGATTCACTGCCGTCCAACACAGCAACTGACCTTCTATTTTTACGGATTATCTTTTTAGCCCCTTTAAAATAATACTCAAAATACTCAGCAGAATTATCACTTCCTGTAGCAATTACGGCATCAAACTTTCTGTTTTTTACTTCTTCAATAAAGGAAATACGCTCCTTAAATTCAGGGGCAATACTGATGAGTTTATCAATAAGTAACCTCAAAAGCACATTATCGGTACTTGACATTTTAATCACTACTTTATGTCCTGAAATAAGCACAGTAAGAAAATCATGAAAACCTACTAAAGGAATATTACCTGCCATGATGATAAGTATCTTTTTTGGGCTCGCTACCTCCTTTAGTTTATAAGGACTCAGCCAAGCGGAAAACATATCTACTCTTAACTGCTCGTTCCAAGCGTTTAGGGCTTTATCAATATTTTCCTTGGTAAACCAAGGGTTGAGCACCTCTGCAGAGAACAATTTTTCAGCTGACTCTTGCTGTATCTCCGTTTTTAAATATTCCCCTAAATGAGTAAATGCCAGTATTCTTGCTTGTAAATTCATCAAATAATTATCTTTGTACAAAAGTAATTTTTTGTCACCATCTTCTAAATGAAAAAACTAATATTAATTAACATTCTTGTATTTTTATGCTTTTCAGCATTCGCCCAAAAAGGAAATGCTACCCTATTTGCTGAGTATGAAGACACTTTAAAAGTGATGGCTCACATTATAATGAATGCTGATACTGAAGAAGCAAAAAGAACAGCAAATACAGCATTTATTGAAAATTTAACTGAAGTACTGCAATATGAAAAGTCTTTTAAATTCCCTTTCGACTCTTTATTAACTACAGGTAGAGTTTACTCCCCAGATAATACTTTTAGGATCTTTAGTTGGCTCCTTAAAAAAGACAATGGTACTTATGAATATTATGGTGTAGTGCATTATCAAAACAAAAAAAGAAAACGATTTGAAGTAATTCCTTTAGTAGATAATTCTGCAAATATTAGAAACCCAGAACAAGAAGATTTAGATGCTACAACTTGGTTTGGAGGTCTAGTCTATAATATTATTTACATCAAAAAAAGTGGTAGAAAATACTACACCATACTATCATGGGATGGGCATGATGGATACAGTACGAAGAAGATAATTGATGTAATGTATTTCTCTGGTAAAAACAAAATTAAATTCGGACTTCCAATCTTTAAAAAATCAAAAAAAGAAAGTCAGAAAAGAGTAATCCTACAATATGATTCTAAAACAGTAATCAGTGTTAATTATGAAGAGAAAGAAGAACGTATAGTTTTTGACCATTTAGTTGCTAGTCGTAAAGATTTAACTGGACTTTATGAATACTACATACCTGAAGGAACATTTAATTCCTACAACTACAAAAAAGGGAAATGGTGGTTGGAGCAAGATGTTGATATAAGAAATCAAACGAAAGTAAAAAAATACAAAAAACCCAAAAGAGGGTTAACACCAAATTAGATAATAGACAACTACTTTTACTGATAATAGAAAATAGACAAAATCTAAATAATTAAAACTTAATACACACATATAATTTATGTTAAAACACTATCAATCAAAGCTAGTTATAGCAGGATGTGATGAGGCAGGTAGAGGTTGTTTAGCTGGTCCAGTAGTTGCAGCTGCTGTTATACTCCCAAAGCAGTTTAATAACAATATACTTAACGATAGTAAAGTCCTTTCAGAAGAGAAAAGAGAGTTACTCAGGCTAATAATAGAAAAAGAAGCTATTTCATGCACTGTAGGAATTGTAAGTCCAAAGGAAATTGATAAAATAAATATCTTAAATGCCTCCTTTTTAGCAATGCATAGGGCAATTGAAATATTAAATACCAAAGCAGAACTTTTAATTATTGATGGAAATCGTTTTAATCCATATCCTAATACTCAGCATGAATGTATCATTAAAGGTGATGGGAAGTATTTATCTATTGCTGCTGCTTCAGTTTTAGCAAAAACCTATCGTGATGATATTATGAAAGAGCTAGATAAAAAACACCCTAATTACTTCTGGAAAAACAACAAAGGATACCCTACAAAACAACACAGAAAAGCAATAGCAGAATTTGGAAGCACTAAGCATCACAGAAAAAGTTTTCAACTACTTACTAATCAGCTGAATTTGTCTCTATAAATTATTAATTTTGCTTTTTACCATTTAAGTCATATGTTCAAAACAATATTGAAAATTTCTATTCCAATTTTATTAATTGGAATCATACTTTTTATTGCGTACAATACTTACCAAAAAACACTAAATTCTACTGAAGATCCTATTAAAGTGATTCCAACTAATGCTTCAGTAATTATAAAAATTAATGATGTAAGGAATTTAAGCAGAAACTTAGAGCTCACAACTCTTTGGGAGCAATTAGGGCACATTGAGCTCATCAAGTTTAACAAAACTCAAATTAAAGTGATAAGCGAGTTTTTTACTTCAAACCAGGAAGTGTTTAAAAGCAACACTCTTTTTGTGTCTTACCATAAGGTAGGTGCAAATAATAGCGGAACACTGTTCAGTACTACTTTCAACAGATTAACTGCATTAAATAACAAGACCATTATACAGTTATTTGGAATTGGTAAAAGCACATCAGAATATGACAATCAAGAGATTTACTTTTTAGATAAAACTGGAATGTATTACTCATTTTTAGATGATATTTTATTCTTTTCTTCAACTAAGATGCTACTTACGGATGCTGTAAGAACTTCAAATAAAAATACTGACAATTTATATGTTAATGATGGTTTTTCAAAAGCATACAACACTTTAAGTTCATCTTCTGATATTAACCTTGTTTTTAATGGAAACAATTTAATAGAGCTTACAAATACCTTTACAAAAAACAAAAACCTTACAACCGATTTATCTAACTGGACTGCCACAGATATTAAGCTAAAAGACAAAGTGCTCTTAGCAAATGGTATCAGTTCAATAAATAGTAATATTACTAATTATTCTGATATTTTTAACGGACAAAAAAGCAGTAATATTGATATTATTGAAATAATCCCTGAGAATACAACTGAGCTTTTAGCTTTAGGTTTTTCTGATGCAAAAGACATATTTGATGGCAAGAACAAGATTCTCCAAAACCAAAATAGCTTTTGGAGTTGGGATAAAAACCGCAAGAAGATACAAGATAGTTGCAATGTAAATTATAATGAGCTTATCGGAGAGATTGATGATGAAGCAGGTAAATTCAACACATCAGTACAGCTAAATGCTGCAAATACTTTTACTTACTTTAAAGTAAAGGAATCTATCAGAACTTCATCTTTAATGCAAGGGATGATTGAAAAATCTAGTGAGTACAATAGCTACCAAATTAATAAAGTTTTTGACCATTACTTAAGTGCTAATTTGTTTGGTGATTTACTAAAAGTAAACAATCCATATTTTACTGTAATTAACGACTATTTCATTTTCGGGAAGTCCCCTCATACTCTAGAATATATTATTGACAATTACAGCTCTAACAACACACTTTCTAATAGTAAAACTTACACTAAATTTAGATCTTACATTTCTAATGACGCAAACTTCTATTATTATATAAATCCTGGTAAAACTGCTGAAACTCTCCATACTAGCTTTTTAGAGAGCTATGCAAAACAATTAGCGTTTAATAATGATTCTACTGTTAAATTCACCGCTTTTGGTTTGCAGATGTCAGTAAATAAAAATCTTTTAACAAGCAATATTTGTTTGTTTTATGATGAGGATTACACAGAAGATATTAAAGAGGAATGGTATGTAGCTCTTGATACTATTTTAGTGCTAAATCCTCAATTTGTTAAAAATCATTTTACAAAGGAAAAAATGGTTTTAACACAAGATTACAACAATACACTTATTGCACTGAACACTAGCGGAAAAACTCTGTGGAGTACTAATGTTAATGGGAAAATACTTGGTGAAATCAATTATATTGATGCTTATAAAAATAGTAAATACCAAGCGCTATTTAATACAGCTACACACTTATATTTAGTTGATAGAAATGGAGAAAATGTAGATGGATTCCCTAAAGAATTACCATCAGCTACAAAGCTTGGCCACTCATTATTTGAGTATAGCAATAATAGAAATTACAGAATTTGTATAGTTGGAGAAGATAACATTATCTACAATTTAGATAAAAAAGGGAAGAAAGTAAAGGGTTGGAAATACTCAAAAAAAGCAAATAGAATTACTCAGAACCCTATTCATTTTATAGTTAACGGAAAAGACTTTATTTTAAACGCAACTAAGAACACAACTTCTCAATTATTAGCTAGAAACGGAGCTTCTAGAGTAACTTTTAAAGATGCTCATGAATTTACTAATAAAGTTCAGATTAATGACAAAGGAGAGCTTTATGCAATTACAACTGAAGGTGAATTATGGCTAGGAAATACAAGTGGGAGGTCTAAACTTATTGAAATTTATGAGTTAAATAACAACTCCCAAATACTGTTTCATAAAAACCATATTTATATTTCTAATAACAACAAACTCTTAATTTTGGATGGGAGTTATTCTCAAGTAAATAACATTACACTTGATGGTGCGATAATCTCCTTAAAAGGATTTGGAAATAAACTTACTATTAGTACAAAAAATAGTTTGTACTTAATGGAAGATGGTTTGATTATTGAAGGATTCCCAATAGATACTGATGGCTACTTTAATATATCTGACATTGATAATAATGGCAAGAGAAATATCTTAAACATCAAAAACGGGATACTTTATAATTATGAGCTTGGAACTAGTCCAAAAAATAAGTAAATGTTAGATAAGGAAATAATTTTACTTTCTTAGAGAGCAACTGTGTTTCTACTAATGGAAACTGAACTCCTCCCCTTATTAAAATAGTTTTATTCTTATCCCTTTTAATCATAAATTCAGGAGATAAATAAGGTTTTATACAAACTTCCTCAATTGGTATATATACAACACCTCCTTTTGCCCCTATATAAAATTTATTTATCAAATTATAATGATAACCAATACTAGCTTCACTAAAAGAAAATGATGTATTTATTTCAGTAAAGTACATTGATTTCTTATTAAAATAGTAAGCCCCTAGACCCATTAAAAAAGGCAATCCATAAGAATGTGCGAAGTATAAATTTTTCTTTCTTTTTGCTCCTTTATCAAACCTACTCAAATCATATTTTTCTATTAAATCAATAAGTAAAGTTGGGTATTTAGGATTAGTAGCATAACCTGCTTTCTTCAATCCATTAGCCCATTTCTTGTAGTTTGTTTTATTGTATTCAAACAAAAAAGAATAACGACCTCTTTCTGTTAAAAAAAGGGAATGATCTCTGAATGATTCTGACACCTTACTATACTTTCTGAAACACTCTCCTTTTTCGTCATCATCCACAATAATCGTTTTACCGTTCCAATTACTATGGCATTTAATTCCAAAATGATTTTTACCATCTACTGCTAAACGGCTTTCTCCATTTCCACTCTCTAGAATCCCCTGAGCCAAAGTAATAGAAGCAGGAATTCCGTATATTTCCATTTCAGCAATTGCAGCACTGCTGTACTTATCAATATAGCTTTCCGTTTTATTCTGAGCCACCACTAAAAAGAAGGGAAAAAGGAATACAATTAGTAAGTATTTTTTCATATCACTAAAATAGAAAAGCCATTCAATCTATTTACACTTAAAAAATATATATTTGAACACTAACTTTTAATAAATATATTTTGAAAAGAAAAGCCTGTAGAGATTATGAGGGAAGTTTAACTCCCAACCTTTCAGCCATTCCTTTATTGCCTTGCAAACCACCCGTATGTATGGTTAAAATATTACTTCCTTTCGGAAAAAAATTTTTACTAATCAAATCTAAAACACCCATCATCATTTTGCCTGTATAGATAGCATCCAAAGGAATATCATTTACAGTATTGAATTCGCTTATAAACTCAACTAACTTTTCACTTACTTTAGCATAACCTTTTCCAGTATAGGTATTTATAAACTTATAATTAGTTGAACTCGTCCAATTTTTTATATCCTTTTCTATGCAATCAATTCCTTTGATAGCTGGAAAACCAATTACAGTTTGTTTGGCAGTTGAAGCATTAATAATTCCTGCAATTGTACCTCCAGTACCCACTGCACAACAAATATAATCTTGTGTATCATTCGCCTCCAAAATCTCAGCTGTACCTTGAGTTGCTAACTTATTTGTTCCTCCTTCAGGAATCAAATAAAAACACCCAAACTGTGCTTTTAGTAGTTCTAAAAATTCAGGATTTGTTTTCTTTCGATAATCACTCCTACTCAAATAATGTAATTCCATACCATTTTGCTTAGCAAAATGCAAAGTAGGATTTAAAGGCAAGTGCTCCTCACCTCTTATAATACCTATGCTTTTAAAGCCTTTTTCCTTTGCAGCATAGGCAGTAGCAGAAATATGATTGGAAAAGGCTCCACCAAAGGTCAATAGCGTATCAAGATCTTGCATTTGAGCTTCAATCAAGTTATACTTTAATTTGAACCATTTATTGCCAGAAACAAAAGGATGTATCTTATCAATTCTCTTAATAAATAAGCGCACTTCCTTCTCTATTAAAAGTGGAATTGATATTTCCTCTGTTTCTATTTTCATTCGTGCAAATATCGTAAATTTGCCAACTCTATGGAAGGATTTTCAAAAATAGACAGTCTAGATAAGGATGAGTATTATCATTCCAAAGAAGGCTATGTTGTTTTTACTGAAAAACACCATTTAAAAAGAGGATATTGTTGCAATAATAACTGCAAACATTGTCCGTATAAAAAAGAAATAAAGCCGAAAAATGAAAAATCTTAAGCAAGCCATTTTACAAGGGATTCCATCGGAAATTCCTACAAAAAAGAACATTAATCCTAGTGTTAGTCATGCGCCTAACCGTAAGGACATTCTTAATAAAGAAGAAAAGCAATTAGCAATTCGTAATGCTTTGCGTTATTTTCCTAAGCACATGCATATCGTATTAGCTCCTGAATTTGCTGAGGAACTTAAAACTTACGGTAGAATATACATGTATCGTTTCATGCCTGAATATGAGATAAAAGCAAGGCATTTTGAAGATTTTCCCCATAATAGCAAACAAGCAGCTGCAATTCAAATGATGCTTTCCAATAACTTGGATGATGCTATTGCACAACATCCTGAAGAATTAATTACTTATGGTGGAAATGGGGCGGTATTCCAAAACTGGGCTCAGTACCTTTTGACAATGCAGTATTTGGCCATAATGACTGATGAGCAAACCTTAGCGCTATACTCAGGTCATCCAATGGGATTATTCCCTTCACACAAGGAAGCGCCTAGAGTTGTGGTAACGAATGGAATGATGATTCCTAACTACTCCAAAGCGGATGATTGGGAGAAATTTAATGCTTTAGGTGTTACTCAATTCGGACAAATGACTGCAGGATCGTTCATGTATATTGGACCTCAAGGGATTGTACATGGAACAACAATTACAGTCTTGAATGCTGCACGAAAAATTGACCCAAAAGCAGAAGATTTAAGTGGTAAAATATTTATTACTGCAGGGCTTGGAGGAATGAGTGGTGCTCAGCCAAAAGCAGCTGTTATTTCAAAAGGAGTCTGTATAGTGGCGGAAGTAAATCCTCAAGCAACTTACAAAAGACAAAAACAAGGATGGGTAGATGAAGTTTATAAAAATATAGATGAATTACTAGATAGAGCAATTGCAGCAAGAGAAAACAAAGAAGCTGTTTCCATTGCTTATGATGGTAATATTGTTGATTTATTGGAAAGAGTTGTAGAGCGAAATATTCATATTGAAATTGGCTCTGACCAAACATCATTACACAACCCTTGGGCAGGTGGCTACTATCCTGCTGGAATTTCATATGATGATGCCAATGAAATGATGGCAAACAATCCTGATCAGTTTAAAAAGGAAGTTCAAAAAACTTTAGTTCGCCATACTAATGCAGTTAATACTTTAAGTGAAAGAGGCATGTACTTTTTTGATTATGGAAATGCTTTTTTACTAGAAGCAAGTCGTGCTGATGCTGATATACTAAAACCGAATGGAGATTTCAAATACCCATCCTATGTGCAGGATATTTTGGGTCCTATGTGCTTTGATTATGGCTTTGGTCCTTTTAGATGGGTTTGTGCATCAAATGATGCTAAAGACTTAGCTATTACTGACAAAATTGCTTATAATGTACTAGAAGAAATCATGCAGCACTCGCCTGCTGAAATTAAATTACAAATGATTGACAACCTCAATTGGATAAAAGCAGCTGGAGAAAATAAAATGGTTGTCGGCTCACAAGCTCGTATTTTATATGCTGATGCTGAAGGAAGAATTAAAATTGCTGAAGCCTTTAACAATGCTATAGCTAATGGTGATCTTTCTGCTCCTGTCATTTTAGGACGTGATCATCATGATGTATCAGGAACAGATTCTCCATATAGAGAAACATCTAATATTTATGATGGTTCACAATTCACAGCCGATATGGCAATCCATAATGTAATTGGGGATAGTTTCAGAGGTGCATCTTGGGTTTCTATTCATAATGGTGGTGGTGTTGGATGGGGTGAAGTAATTAATGGTGGTTTCGGCATGTTGTTGGATGGTACAGCTGATGCGGATAGAAGATTAAAATCCATGCTTTTTTGGGATGTAAATAATGGAGTCTCAAGAAGAAGTTGGGCAAGAAACAAAGAAGCCAACTTTGCAATTGAAAGAGCTATGCAAAAGAATTCTGACCTAAAAGTAACTATGCCTAGCACTGCTGATGATTTTTTAATAAATTCATTAGATTTGTAAAATGTCAACAATTGTAAATCCATCCATATTTAAATTCTTAACTGACCTAAAGAAAAACAATACTAGAGAATGGTTTGCAGATCATAAAGATTACTACCTTAAGGAAGAAGAAAAGATAAAAGATTTCTTTACTGCCATAAATGAAGAGCTATCCAAAATAGACAATATAGGAGGAATGAAAGCCTATAGAATCTACAGAGATATTCGTTTTTCGAAAGATAAAACTCCTTACAAAACCTACAGAAGTTGCAGCTATAAAAGAGCAACTAAAGCATTAAGAGGTAGTTATCATTTAGAAATCACTACAGGTGGAAGTTTTTTAGCAGCAGGGTTTTGGCAACCCAATAAAGAAGATTTATTCAGAATTAGAAAGGAGTTTGAACTAGATAGATCCTATATTGATGAAATCCTTTCTGATAAAAAATTTACAAAACTATTTGAGGGTTTTCAAGATAGACATTCACTTAAGGTAGCCCCAACAGGTTTTGATAAAAACCACCCTAATATTGACTTAATTAGGAAAAAGGATTTTATCGTATTGCGTAAGTTTTCGGATAAGGAAGTGTTATCCAAAGATTTTCACACTAATGTAATTAACTCCTTTAAAGCAGTTCGACCTTTCTTTGATTATATGAGTGATGTACTTACCACTAATCTAAATGGAGAATCTATTTTGGCGGAATAATTATTTAATAACAATCTTCTTTTCTACTGTTCCATCACTATAAATATAAAATAGAGGTTTATTTCTGCTGTAAGGTGTTTCTTGGCCTAATATATTAGTAATCTTAACTAATTGTTTATTATTGATTAACTCAAAAACTCCTGTTGTATGTATAATAGTTAAATTAAGGTATAAAATGCTATCACATCCTACGAAATTGATTAGAGTAGCTGAATAATCCCCTGATACACTTAGTGAAGAGCCATTCCACATAATACTAGAAGTAACAGACAATGTATCATATGAAGATGTATTCTCGTCAATCATTAAGTAAGTGTGTATTAGACTATCACATCCGTCAGAAGTGCTTAATGTATCCATATAAGCTCCTGCCGTATCATAAACACTACTTCCTATTACAATACTATCTCCATCACATATTAAGTGCGTTTGATACCATATTGTAGGGGAAGCTACGCTAATATTTGTATATACAATACTATCGCACCCAATTACTGTATTTAATGTGTCTGTATAATATCCTGTAGTATCATAAATACTGCTTCCTACTATAATACTATCTCCATCACATATTGAAAAGGCTTGTTGCCAAATAACAGGTGGTATTATACTAATGTTAGTATACATAATACTATCACATCCATTTGAAGCATTTAAAGTGTCTGTATAATATCCTGTGGTATCATAAATACTGCTTCCTACTACAATACTATCTCCATCACATATTGAAAAGGCTTGTTGCCAAATTAAAGGATAAATACAAGTACTATCATTTATTGTAGTAAGAGAGTCATAATTGCACGCCAATGGGTCTGTACAACCAGAGCCAATAAGAAAAAGCTGAGTATTTAATGTAGTCATAATACCATTATCTAACAAAATAGATAAGGTATCTGATATATATCCCGTTTTAGAAAAGACTACATCATAAAGCCCTGAATCTACAACAGCAGTTTGATAATCTCCTATAATATTAGTGATTGCAGCTATAGTAGTGCTTAGAATTGTAATATCAGCTGAAGCTAAATTATTGCCACTTATACCATCTGAAACATTTCCCATTAAATAACAGGCCTGCTGAAATGCTCTACCATAAATATTTAAAATACCCTTTCCATTATAACTATTCCTGTCAGAAGAAATAATTTTCCCAGAAGATAGAAAAGGATAGGTACCCCAACAACCATCAAATCCATCACCACTTCCAGAATAAGAATCATAATATGCTACCTGTACCATATGGTTTGGATAAGTAATATCGTGCACAGTAGTTCCATCTCTATAATAAGAAGTAATTAAGAAATTCTCATCTACATGTACATTATGAGGAATAGAGTTAGAACCAGGATTAGATTGTATTCTATCTACCTCATATATATTATTCATATCTGAGATATTATATGCTGCAAGATATGCGTCTGATTGCTCATCAGTGGTGAATACATAATCACCATCATCACTTACCCATGCATTATGAGTAAAATTATTTGGAGTAGTATGTTGTCCCAAAGTTTGAGGATTGCTTTTATCACTTACATCAACAATATGCATTTTCCCACCATAAATGCATCCAGCATACATAGTGTCGCCTCTTACCATTCCATCATGAATATAATTTTCTTGTGAAGTTAGAAGTGAATCATCCCATTCTCCAAGGTATTCAGGGTTAGTCGGATTATTTGCAACATCTAAGAATATTGCACTATTTGGAGGTGCAGGCCATCCGTTTGGGTTAGAAGCGCCAAAGATATAAGCAATTCCATTCTCGTCAATATAAATATTATGAGCTCCCTCCCAATGCAGGGTTATTCCTGTTGTATTATTTGTAAAATCTTTTAAATGCCAATAAGTATTTCCAGTCATATCCGTTAAATCTACTACTAGCAAACCAGCATCTGCTTCAGTAGTGATATAAGCATAATTACCCCAAGTCTTAATATCTCTCCAAATAGAGTTAATATCTGAAATATAAAACATCTCAATAGGAGTAGATGGGTCTGTAACATCAACACATGAAAAACCACTCTCTAAACCTACTAATGCAAATTCATTTCCATTATCATCCTCCCATCCCCAAATATCATTACATTTTGTATTATGATTAGTATCATAGTCAAATGAGCCAAGCAGATTCATATTCCAGCCGTTTTGAGCTGAAACAAAAACAGGTAATAGTAAAAATAAAATTAATCTATTCATTATTTATTATTTTGCTGCTAATTTATAAATAATAAAAACATGCACTACCATTATTAACTCTAAAAAGATAATATAAGTTGGCCACTCTCCAATTAATAAAGGGTTATCTACAAGTGGTTTTGCTTTTAGAAACATGTAGTTTGAGTCAATTAAAAAGTTAAAAGGCATAATAAGTACAACTGGGATTTGAACTCTTAAAAGTGTTTTCCACCAAGCATCTACGCTAGTTTTCATATCCATTGCAATAGTTAAAAATAAAGGGACAAAAATTAAACCAGCATGTACAAAGTAATATTCAAAATAAAACCAATCACTAACTCCTTTTGTGAGTTCTGGCGTTAGTATAGAATGAAAACCTGAAGGTATTGCCAAAAATAATACCCACTCATACATCCACTGTTTTCTTGTAAATAAAACTATTATGCTAATAATAAATGAAATTCTACAAAGGTGTAAAGGTAGATTATCTTTAATGTTCCAAGTTCCATTATAAATCCCAATACTATTACTAATTAAGAAGGCAATAATGAAAGAAAACCCTAACACTTTTATGAATTGTGCTTTTTTTTCTACTTCCTTTTTCTTATAAAATATTAATAAAAAAGAAATAACTACAATTGAAGATAGCAATCCAATCCACCAAGTACTGCTTAAAGGTTGAATAAGATGATGTTCTATCATATTATCTTAACTCTGCCCCTGCATTTTTAGAAAGAGATTTAGTTAGTTTCTCCATAACCTTATCCACATATTTATCTGTAAGGGTTTTAGTATCATCAGCCATAGTGAATGATAACGCATAAGATTTTTTACCTTCAGGAATTTTATCTCCTTCATAAACATCAAACAAGTTAACAGACTTTAAAATTTTATTATCAGCTTGTTTAGCAATTTTACTTAACTCATCAAAAGTAACTGATTTATCAACTAATAAAGATAGATCTCTTCTGACCTCAGGGAATTTTGAAACTTCCTTGTATTTAATTTTAGTATATCCTGTAAGTTCTAGTATTAAATCCCAATCAAAATCAGCAGCATACACATCAGATTTAACACCAAATGCTTTGCATAGTTTTTTATCTAGCTTACCAAAACAAACTAATCTTTTCTTTCTGAACTTATACATTAAACCCTCAGAAAAACCATGAGTAGAAATAGCTTCATATTTTAGTTTTGTAATTCCTAAACGAGCAAGAATATGCTCTACTTTTTCTTTAACAAAGAAATAGTTAGCTTTTTCAGAAGAAGTGTTCCAATTTTCAGCTTTTACATTTCCACTAACAAGTATTTGTAAATGCTGATTCTCTTTATGCCCCTCCTCCATTTTATGATATGTTTTACCAAACTCATAAAACTTAATATCCGCATTCTTCCTATTTTGATTGTATGCTACATTCTCCAAACCTGCAAACTTTAAAGTTTGTCTCATTACATTTAAATCTTGGGAAAGTGGATTTAAAATCTCAACATTAAGTTCTGAATCAATTTCAGGAATAAGAGCAGTATATTCTGCTTTAGTTAAGGAGTTATTAATAGCCTCATTAAAACCAGTGCTAGACAGTAAATCAGAAATAATATTACTTAATTTTTCAGTATTAACTCCATCAGAATATGAAATAGTAGTATTTAATTTAGATGGAATTGCTACAGTGTTAAATCCATAAATTCTCAGAATCTCTTCAATAACATCTACCTCTCTTTGCACGTCAGCACGAAAAGGAGGGACTAATAAAGAAAGTCCTTCATCAGTAGTATTTGTAATCTCAATTTCTAAATCTGTAAGAATATCTTTCACTACTTCTCTATCAATAACTTCACCAATTAAAGCATCCATCTTAGCATAAGTCAATTCAACTTCAAAATGTTCTATTTTAGTTGGATAAATATCAACCACTTCTGAAGAAATTGTTCCACCACAAATTTCTTGAATTAATAATGCTGCTCGTTTTAATGCATAAACCGTACTATTTGGATCACAACCTCTTTCAAAACGGAAAGAAGCATCCGTGCTAAGTGTGTGCCTTTTAGCGGTTTTACGAACACTTACAGGATTAAAATAAGCAGATTCTAAAAACACATCAGTAGTACTTTCGGAAACCCCAGAATCAGCACCACCAAATACACCAGCAATACACATTGGACTACTAGTATTAGAAATCATCAAATCATCAGATGAAAGTTCTCTTTCAATATCATCTAAAGTAGTGAACTTAGTTTTATCATTTACAGTAGCAATAACTACTTTTTTGCACTCAATTTTTGCAATATCAAAAGCATGTAAAGGTTGCCCAATTTCATGCAAAACATAGTTTGTAATATCTACTATATTATTGATTGGCGTTATACCAATTGCTTTTAATTTATTCTGAATCCACGGAGGGGAATCAGCAACTTTAACATTACTAATACTCACTGCAGAATACCTAGGGCAAAGTTCATTGTCTTTTACTTCAACAGCAATAGTTCTATTTGTGTTGTCAACCTTAAAATTCTTAGTTGAAGGCTTGCACATTTCTAATTTACTACCTCTATGATTCAAAACGGTAAGTAAATCACGAGCCACACCAATATGCCCCATAGCATCCGAACGATTTGGAGTTAGTCCAATATCAAAAACTATATCAGATTCTAATTGAAAATAATCACTAGCAGGCATACCTACTTTTGCTTTAATATCTAATACCATAATACCATCAGTATCTTCTCCAATACCTAATTCATCTTCTCCGCAAATCATACCTACTGATTCTTCTCCTCTTATTTTCCCTTTTTTAATCTTAAATTTATTATCGTCATAATAAAGCCAAGTACCCACTGTAGCTACAGGAACTTTTTGCCCAACAGCAACATTAGGAGCTCCACAGACTATTTGTAATGGCTTATCTTCTCCAATATTAACAGTTGTAAGACTTAGTCTATCAGCATTTGGGTGTTGTATCTTTGTAAGTACTTCACCAATTACCACTCCCTTAAGGCCACCTTTTACAGTTTCTATTTCTTTTATTCCCTCTACTTCTAATCCTATATCAGTTAATAAAACAGAAACTTCCTCAGCTGGAAGGTTAAGATTTAAATAATTTTTAAGCCAGTTGTATGATATTTTCATAAGGTAAATTGAATTTCAGCAAAAATAGTAATTGTATTAATATCTAGAGTTTACTTTCTTACTCTTTTTAAATCAAGTAAATTCATAGCATTGCTTTCAAAACCTGTAATATTTATATTCATAAAACGCAATACCCTATCATAGTACAAAGGCATCACAACAGCACTTTCAATAATCAGTTTATCCATTTTCTGATAATAAATATGTCTAGTTTCAACATGAGTTTCTGAAAGTGCCTTTTCATATAAAGCATCGAATTCTACACTTTTAAAGTGCGTATAATTTGGTCCGTTAGGGCAAAAATTCTGACTATAAAACAAAGAAAGATAATTTTCTGCATCTGGATAATCAGCAATCCAACTTCCTCTGAAAAAATTAAGATTGGAAGTAGCAACCATTTGCCTATGAGTAGATGACGGATTAACCTCAATAATAATATTCAATCCAATTTCTTGCAAACTATTTTGAATGTACTCGCATAAATCCAGATAAGAAGATGTAGTTGAAAGTAAAATTTCTTGTTTAGTATCAAAATGACTATTCAAAATCAACTTTTTAGCTTTTTCAGGATTATAATTATAGCCAATTACATTTGTATTAAATGAAGGTAAACCCATAGGTACAAATCCATTTATTGCAGGCGTTCCAATATTATTTCTTAAGTATTTAAGCATTTTTACCCTATCAAAACCATAATTAATAGCTTTCCTGATTTCTAGTGGTAGAGGATTATTATCCATCAAAAAACCTAAGTATTCTGTATTTAAATACGGCTGAGATTGTAAATTAACAATATCCTTATACTTAGTTTTTAATTCTCCATTTTTAGTAAGTATTTCATCTTTGTAAGAAGCATCAATTCCTGATATAAAATCTAAATTACCTTTAATAAATTGCAAGAATGCTGATTGCTTATCTTTTATAAATGTTATGGCTACTGCATCTAAATAGGGTAATTGCTCCTCTCCTTCTTTTTCAAAGTAAGAAGGGTTCTTTCTGAAAACTAACTTTACTCCATCTTGCCATAATTGAAACTTAAAAGGACCTGTTCCTATAGGATTTCTATTAAAATCAGAACTATCAATAATTTCCTTCGGAACTACTGAGCAGTATTGCATACTCAATAATGATAAAAATGCAGGAAAAGGTTTTTGCAATTTGATTATAAAGATGCTATCATTTAAGGCAGTAAAAGAATCTACATTTCCTAAAACCCAAGCACCTGGAGCAGCAAAATCTTTATCTAAAAGCCTTTTAAATGAATACTCAAAATCAGCAGCATTTACCTTTCTTCCTTTACCATTTTTAAACAACTCATGGTCGTGAAAAAAGACATCATTACGCAAATTAAAAGTATAATTTAGAGCATCAGAAGAAATATCCCAACTTTTTGCAACAGAAGGCTTTACATTTAAATCAAGATCCAACTGAACTAAACCATTAAAGAGTTGATTAGTTGCCCAGATTGTTGCTTGATCCTTAGAAAATGCAGGGTCTAAAGTATGTATTCCTACTGATTCATTATACCTAAATATCTTCTTGTCAGAATTATCAACATCAATTCCACAAGCTGTAACAAAAAGCAATAAAATAAAAAAGCCAACTCTCCATATCATAATTAAGTTTTAAGTTGGCTAATTTAGGTAAATATTATTACCATTTCCATAATCCCATAACCATGATGATAGGCTACCAGCAGATAAATCTTCAAACTCTATTACTAGAGAGCCACAACCTGATGTTGCAGAGTTTGTCGTAAAATCAGCAGTTACTTGTGGGGTTGCACTAAAGGATACAAGCATAGCTATTAGGACTAGGAAAAGGTATTTGCATTGTCGAGCTATTTTTAAGCTAAACTTTTTTTTAAAAAAGAAACTAAGAAATAATAATATTGTCATAATTTTTATCTTTAGGCAAACAAAAGTTTTGGAAAACTTACTTTATATTACGGCATCAAAATAAATTTGGTTACAAAATGATAATTTCTTTTTGCGTTTATATATTTTTGCAAGATGTTTAAATTTAAAAAAGCAGCATTCTACACATTAGGTTGTAAACTCAATTTCTCAGAGACTTCCACTATTGCTAGACAGCTTGCTGATATTGGTTTTATTAAAACTGAGTTTGAAGATGCAGCTGATTTATATGTAATTAATACATGTTCAGTTACTGAAAATGCAAATAGAGAATGCAGGAGAATAATAAGAAAAGCTAAAAAAAAATCCCCTTCTGCTTTTATAGTGGTGACAGGTTGCTTTGCTCAGCTTAAACCAAAAGAAATATCAGACATTGAAGGAGTAGATATGGTGCTTGGTGCACATGAAAAGTTTAATTTACCTCAACTTTTAACCAATTTAAATACGGTTGAAGAAACTGAAATACATGGCTGTGAAATTGAGGAGCTAGATTATTTTACTTCTTACTCTTTAAATGAAAGAACCAGATCATTCCTTAAAATACAGGATGGTTGTGATTACCCATGTACTTATTGCACTATTCCACTAGCAAGAGGAAAAAGCAGATGCGATAGTATAGAAAATATCATTAAAAGTGCTAATGAAATTGCAGCTAATGATATTAAGGAAATAGTAATTACAGGTGTTAATATTGGAGAATTTAAAGATAAGAACAATAACAAAAACTTTGGAGAACTCATTGCTGAACTAGAAAAAGTAAAGGGTATTGAACGCTATAGGATTTCATCAATAGAGCCAAATTTAATTACTGATGAAATTATTAACACTGTAAAGCATTCTAATAAATTCATGCCCCATTTTCACATCCCTTTGCAATCAGGTTCTAATCAAGTTCTAGCAAGAATGAAGAGAAGATATCAAACTAAATTATATCGTAATAAAATCAACACTATTGTAGATAAAATTGATGATGTATGCATAGGTGCTGATGTAATTGTAGGTTTCCCTGGTGAGACAGATGAAGAATTTAATAAAACACTCAACTTTATAAAGGACTTACCTATCTCTTACTTGCATGTTTTCTCTTATTCTGAAAGAGAAAACACTCCTGCTATTGGTTTTGAGGGTGTAGTAAGCAAAAAAACCAGAGCTGATAGAAGTAAACAACTTAGAATACTATCTAACAAGTTGCAAAGAGCATTTTATCAAAAATATTTAAACACAGAACATACTGCACTTTTCGAGCAAGACAATAGAGATGGAATGATTTACGGATTTACTGACAATTACATCAAAGTAAAACTTCCGTTTAATTCAGATATCTGCAGAACAAAAAAAAGAATTAAGCTTTTAGAAATTGATACAGATGGCATGATGAAAGCTCGATTGCTAACAACCAAAAACTAAACTATGTACCCTACTATTAGTCATTTACTTTTTGATTTATTTGGAATTAACATTCCACTTCCAATACAGACTTTTGGTTTTTGGGTAGCGATAGCATTTATATTTGCATCTTGGATAATTAGCAATGAACTTAAACGAAAAGAAAAAGAAGGGTTTTTAAGCAGTACTAAAGTTAATGAGATTATTGGGGAAAGTTTAACAACATCAGAAATAATAAGCAGTTTAATTACTGGATTCTTTATCGGATTCAAGTTTATTGAGGCTCTTTTTCATTATACTGATTTAGTAAACAACCCTCAGGATTTCATCCTTTCCACTAGAGGAAATTTATTAGGAGGTCTTCTTATTGCAGCTATTTCATTTTATTTAAAGTGGACCGAAAACAATAAAACTAAACTTGCTACTCCTAAAACAATTGAAAAAACAGTTCACCCATTTGAGTTAGTAGGAAATATGACAATGATAGCAGCTGTTTCAGGTATTATTGGTGCTAAAATATTTCATAACTTAGAAAATATGGATACCTTTTTGGCGGATCCTATTGGGCAGTTAATATCATTTAGTGGACTTACTTTTTATGGTGGACTTATTGCAGGAGCTGTATCAGTAATATGGTATGCTAATAAATATAAAATTAATACCAAACATTTAATTGATAGTGCTGCTCCAGGATTAATGCTAGCTTATGGGGTTGGGCGAATTGGTTGTCAAATGTCAGGTGATGGGGATTGGGGAATTGATAATTTTGCTCCTAAACCAGAATGGATGAGCTTTTTACCTGATTGGATGTGGAGCTACACTTTTCCTCATAATGTAATAAATGCAGGCGTTCCGATTCAGGGCTGTACTGGAAACTTCTGTATGGAATTAGCTAACCCTGTATGGCCTACTGCGTTCTATGAGGTGATTATGTCTCTTGCAATTTTTGGTATTCTTTGGGCTTTGCGTAAGCACATCAAAGTCCCAGGAGCTTTATTCTTTATTTATTTAGCATTTAATGGTGTGGAACGTTTCTTTATTGAAAAGATAAGGATTAATACTGAATACAATATATTGGGAGGGATTACTCAAGCTGAAATCATCTCTTTTAGTTTGATTCTTACAGCTATTATTGGGGTAACTTACCTTTATAAAAGTAAAAAGGCTATTTAAGTTGTTGGTTGATTAGCTTTTATTAAAATCCTACATAACTTCTTGTTTTAAGATAAAAATCAATATTATTTTTTTAATTGCAGTTAGTAATTTTAAGTTTTTTATTTGTTTAGTTCTAAATTGAGGAGCTTTTGGCTCCTCTTTTTAATTTCTAATAATAATTAACAAACCAACAAAAGTAAGTGCGCCATTCACAATTAGCAATTCAAAACCAAATGGAATAAACAATTGCAATACATAAGCAGTTACAGGAGAAATAACTGCAACTAGGGGCACTAATTTATCTTTTACGTTTAGTTTAGTAAAAAGCCCAAAAGCATACATTCCAAGCAATGGTCCGTAGGTATAACCAGCAACCTTAAATAAGGATGCAATTACACTATCATCATTTATCTCTTTAAAGATAACAATAACTACTACCAATAATGCCGAAAAACCAAAATGAACCAATTTTCTTTGCTTTACCTTCTTAGCCCCTGAATTATCATCAAACCCTAAAATATCAATACAAAAGGACGTTGTAAGTGATGTAAGAGCAGAGTCAGCACTAGAGTAAGCAGCAGCAATCAATCCTAAAATAAAAAGTACCCCCACTCCTACTCCTAAGTTGCCACTTAAGGCAACAGCAGCAAATAAATCATCTGCCTTATTAAAGGTTATGCCATTATTTGCAGCATATATATAAAGCAATGCTCCTAAGGATAAAAACAACAGATTAACAAACACCAATACGATACTAAACCAAAACATATTCTTTTGCGCATCTACTAAACTCTTACAGCTAAGATTCTTCTGCATCATATCCTGGTCTAATCCCGTCATTACTATAGCCATAAATGAACCTGCTAAAAACTGACTAACAAAGTGTTGCTTCCCTTCCCAAAAAAATATTTGCGAGTAATCCGATTCCTCTATTGTACCAACCAAAGCACTAAAGCTCAAATTCATATCTACTGATATTAAATACAGACTCATTCCCACTGCAATTAGCATAAATAAAGTCTGCAGAGTATCTGTCCAGATAATAGTTTTTATTCCGCTTCTAAAAGTATAAACCCATATTAATAGTATAGTTGCTACTACTGTTAGTTCAAAAGGAATTCCAAAATTATCGAATATTGCAAACTGTAATACATTAGCCACTAAGTACAACCTAAAGGATGCTCCAATTACTCTACTTAATAAAAAGAAACTAGCTCCTGTTTTGTAAGATGAGTTCCCAAATCTTTGCTTCAGATAACCGTATATTGAAGTTAAATTCATTTTGTAATACATAGGCATAAGTACAGTTGCAATTACCAAGTAACCTAGCAAATAACCCAATACCATTTGCATATAAGAGAACTCACTTGTAGCTACCCAACCTGGAACGGATATAAATGTAACTCCTGATAATGATGCTCCTATCATTCCAAAAGCAACTACATACCATGGTGATGATTTATCTCCTATAAAAAATGAAGAATTACTATCTGATTTCCCCGTTAGGTAGGATATTAGTATCAATACTAAAAAGTAGGCTACTATTACACCAATAATTAATGATGGAGATAAGCTCAATTGCATAAATTTTGTTTTTTACAAAACTATCAGAATTATTGATAATACATCTATATTTGCATTTATGAATTTTCCATCAAAGCTTGTTGAAAATGCGGTAGAACAACTATCAAGCCTTCCAGGTATTGGTAGGAAATCTGCCCTGAGGTTAGTGTTACATATGCTAAAAAAGGACAAATTAACAGTTGAGCAGTTTGGTGATTCTTTCATTCAGCTTATTAATAGAATTAATTATTGCACTAGGTGTTACAGTATTTCAGATTCTGAACTTTGTGAGGTGTGTGCTAACTCAAAAAGGGACAATCAAACAATATGTGTTGTGGAGGATATTCGTGTAATGATGGCTATTGAAAACACAATGCAGTATAAAGGAGTTTATCATATACTTGGGGGTTTAATATCTCCTATGGATGGTATTGGCCCTACTGATATTAGAGTAGAAGAACTCATAAAAAGGATAGAAAACGAAAATGTACAGGAAGTTATTTTTGCACTAAGCACAACTATGGAGGGCGATACTACCAATTATTATCTATTCAGAAGATTAAAAGATAGTGGCATTAAAATATCATCAATTGCAAGAGGAATTGCTATTGGTGATGAGCTAGAATATACAGATGAAATAACACTTGGTACTGCTATATCTAGCAGAATGCCTTATTCTGAGTAAGTTACAAAACTAACAATCTGCAACTAAAAACTAAGCTCCAAAAATGAATAAATATCCTTACTTTTCTTAATTTTGTGAAAAATTTTAAACTATGGCAAGAATAGAATTGATAATGCCCAAAATGGGTGAGAGTGTTTCTGAAGCAACTATTATTACTTGGAGTAAAAATATTGGTGATATGGTGGAACTTGATGAAACTATTGTAGAGATCGCAACTGACAAAGTAGATTCTGAAGTACCCTCAACGCATGAAGGAAAACTAGTTGAAATGTTATATGAAGCTGATGATGTTGTTCTAGTTGGTGAACCTTTCGCGATTTTGGAAACTGAAGGAAGTGATGATACAACTGATATATATGATGCTACTCCAGCACCTACTGTTACTAAAGCTGTTGAGGAAGCAGTAACTAAAGCTTTTGAAACGACTACTGCAACTATAACAAATACTAGCGAAAGATTCTATTCTCCTTTAGTAAGAAGCATGGCAAGTCAAGAAGGAATAGAAATGATTGAGCTAGAATCTATCCCTGGAAGTGGAAAAGAAGGAAGAGTAACAAAGTCAGACATGGTTTCTTATTTGAAAACAAGAGGATCAGCACCTGCTACAGCTCCAGTTACATCTGAAACTATAAAGACTACTCCTGCATCTAAAACAGTTGAAGCAGCACATACTTCAGTAAATGTTCCTAATACAGGTGGTACTGAGATTGTTGAAATGGACAGAATGAGGAAACTTATTTCTGCTCATATGACAATGTCAAAACAAACTTCAGCGCATATTACTTCTTTTGTTGAGGCCGATATGACAAATATTGTAAACTGGAGAAATTCAGTAAAAGCTGACTTTAAAAAGAGAGAAGGACAAAACATTACCTTCACTCCTATTATTATTGAAGCAATGGCAAAGGCCGTTAAGGATTTCCCTATGATTAATGTTTCTGTTGATGGAACTAACATCCACATTCATAAAAATGTAAATATTGGTATGGCTGCTGCTTTACCTGATGGAAACTTAATTGTTCCTGTTATAAAAGAAACTCAAAACAAAAACCTTATTGGCATTACTAAATCAGTAAATGATTTAGCTACTAGGGCTAGAGGTGGAGAATTAAAGCCAGACGATATTCAAGGCGGCACAATTACAATGACAAATGTTGGTACTTTCGGAAACCTTATGGGAACTCCAATTATCAATCAACCACAAGTGGCTATAATGGCATGTGGTGTTATTAAAAAGAAACCTGTTGTTTTAGAAACAGCTGAAGGTGATGTAATTGCAATTCGTCATATGATGTTTTTATCATTATCATACGATCATAGAGTAGTTGATGGTGCTTTAGGGGGACAATTTGTAAGTAAAGTAAAAGATTACTTAGAACAATTTGATAATACTCAAGAGGTTTAACCATATAGTTTCTAGGGACTAGTTAGTAGTTTCTGGAATTAGTATTAGAAAAGGAAGCAATTGCTTCCTTTTTTTATGTTCAAAAACTAGTTACTTGTCTCCATTATCTTTTAACTAAAAACATTATTTTAGCACTATGAATTTAAAACTAGAAAAACCAATTGTATTCTTTGATTTAGAAACAACAGGAGTGCAAGTAGCAAAAGATAGAATTGTAGAAATTGCCATTCTTAAAGTTTTTCCAAATGGAAATAAAGAAAGTAAAACTTGGCTTGTAAATCCTACTATTCCAATTCCTGAAGTAACAACTGCAATACACGGAATATCTGATGAAAAAGTAGCAAACGAACCTACTTTTAAAGAACTTGCTCCTGAAATCTCTGAACTTATACATAATTGTGATTTAGCAGGCTTCAACTCCAATAAATTTGACATTCCATTATTGGCTGAAGAGTTTTTAAGAGTTGGAATTGATTTTGACATGACTAACAGAAAGGCGGTTGACATTCAGAATATCTTTCATAAAATGGAACAAAGAACTCTAGTAGCTGCTTATAAATTTTATTGCGATAAAGATTTAACAAATGCTCATTCAGCTGAAGCTGATACAACTGCAACTTATGAAGTTCTACTCTCTCAACTTGATAAATATGAGGAGTTAGAAAATAATGTTGATTATCTAGCAGATTTTTCACAAAGAGGTGGAAAGTTTGCTGATATGGCAGGCTTTGTTCGTTTTAATGATAAAGGCGAAGAAGTGCTTAGTTTCGGGAAATACCGTGATGTAACTTTAGCACAAATCTGGAAAGATAATCCTGGGTATTTCTCTTGGATTAATCAAGCAGACTTCCCTTTATATACCAAAAATGTAATGCATAATTTTGCAACAAAAATGAAGTTAGAAAAAAAGTTTAAAAACTAATGTTATCTGATTTAATCGCAGGGCAGCTCGCGTGCGGACCCTTAATCTTATTTTTTAGTTTTATTTACTCAAAATACCAAACTAAAGAAATCAGTACTATTTATGGATACAGAACAATAAGAAGTATATCCAATAATGATATTTGGAAATTTGCAAATAAAGTAAGTTCAAAGTATATGACTATAGCTTCTTTAGCTACAATTATATTTCAACTTTCAGGAATTATTTTAAGTTACAATAGTGAAGATTTTCTTCTAGTAAGTTATGGTTTTCTTATTATTTCTCTTGGATTAAGTATATGGAAAACTGAAATTGAAATAAATAAGTTCTTTGATAAAGAAGGAAACATATTAAAAAATTAACACATGAAAATAATTTGTATTGGTCGTAATTATGTAAATCATGCTAAGGAATTAGGAAATGATATTGCTAGTGAACCTTTATTTTTCCTTAAACCTGATACAGCCATACAACCAAAAGGTCACCCCTTCTTTATCCCTCACTTTTCTAATGACATTCACTATGAGGTGGAATTAGTGATTAAAATAAACAAGACAGGAAAACATATAGAAGAAAGATATGCACACACATACTATTCTCAAATTGGCTTAGGAATTGATTTTACTGCAAGAGATATTCAACAGGAATGCAAAGGTAAAGGATTACCTTGGGAAAAAGCAAAAGGCTTTGATGGTTCAGCACAAATTAGCAGAAGTTTTATTGATAAAGCTGATTTGAATTTAAACAATATTGTATTTAGTTTAAATAAAAATGATGAGCAAGTACAGCTAGGAAACAGCAAAGACATGTGCTTTAATTTTGATGCTATTATTGCTCATATTTCAAAATTCTATACCCTAAAAATTGGGGACTTAATTTATACGGGAACTCCTGAAGGAGTTGGGTCTGTGAAAGATGGAGATAAGTTAAAAGGTTTTATAGGAGAACAAGAAATGTTTAAGGTAGTTATTAAATAGCCTACCTAGCAAACCTCATTTTATAAGCTGCATTTACTTTTCCTTTGCTTATATCCATTAATTTTCCTTTTAT
>Ga0209534_10000819_pt1 | contig 34301 bp, 47 predicted proteins | sample COG_07_FD_184751 | JGI IMG/M metagenome (GOLD analysis project Ga0209534, IMG submission 184751) | Pelagic Microbial community sample from North Sea - COGITO 998_met_07 (SPAdes) (version 2) | ecosystem: Environmental > Aquatic > Marine > Neritic zone/Coastal water | place: Helgoland, sampling...
TGACAGAGCTGTACAACCGTTAAAATAATGTCGTAGTACCCAGCGCGCCACATAAACGATCTGGCATCTACATCGCCCTCACGCTCAACGTGGTCAGACGCCTGCCACTTCAAAATAGCATTTGACAGCAGCGGTACTAATGCCGCGCTCTTCTGTGCAAAGAATGCGTTGGAGTATTGTCCAACCATCATGTGCCATAGAACGTGGTCTAAATCCTTTCTGTCTACCTTGTCGCCATCGGCAACGTCATCAAAAAATTGTATGGATCGGTAAAGGTCGATTAGCCACTGCGTGGCCTCTTCTGGTAGGCAGAACACTTCAACGAAATTACGCCTTAACCAGTCAACATCTTCCATCAAGCAATCCTTTTCACCCCATTGTCTCACATATTTGCGTTAATTCAATTCTTATGCTATCTCGCTGCCGGTCGCGCTCAGGACCAAAGAGTTAGCGGTTCCAGCCTGCGTCACAATCGCTCCGCCATCGGGTATCACCTGACCAATCAACTCTGGGCAGGAATAGGTCTCCCGAGGCGCAATTGTCCTAGCGTTAATCACCGTATTAGACGCCAAAGGATTACCGGCAGAGTTAGGGTTGGGCAGGTAGACAGTGATAAAGGTATTGCTTGCGCCCACGTTTGTAACCGTGAACTTGTCAATTATCGTCGTCACGCCGGTCGCATTGTACTGAATGGTCGCCGCCGTCTCTGCCAGCCTTCTTGAAATAATGTTTGTTACTGTAATAGCCATAATAAACCTACTGTTGTACCTGAGTGACGGCGACCAAGACCGCAGGGGCTGCTGGAGCAAAAGCCGTTGCCGCACTAGCGTCTAACCATAAATTCGTATCGTCAACGGCAAACATAATCTCAACGTAGTCACTAGCGTTTAAAGAAATAAAATCCGTTTTATGCAAAATGCTGTATTCGCTGTTAGCCGATAGAGTAAGTCTGTTTGATGAGTCAGCTATGTCAACACCATTCTTGCGGAACCAGAACCAACCATTCTTTGAGCTTGCGCTGTTTGACAGCACCTGAAAGTTTACCGCGAAGCTGTAAAGCCCTGAATTAGCCGCGACCAGTCTGGATGCTGGCGTCCCCAAAGTTATTCCGTTAGCGACCTCTGTCGTGTCGAATACAACTGAAACCGCAGTATTGATTGACCCAGCAACCTGATCAGTGGTCCGGGCAAACTGACCGTAATACTTCTGCTGCTCAACAATTGGGTTAACGAATATCTCGCCCTCAGTCGCGCTAACAACGACCACAATCGCAACGGGTATCGATATATTCGGGGCCGTTGGCTTCACCTTCGTAAAGGCTCCAGCCGTGGTTGGGCTTGCGTATAATTCGTCACCCTCAGCCCATGACTCGCCCTCTGCGCTGCCGGTAGTGTCAATGCCTCGAACATTGCCGAAGGTCGTTACGAACCCTATCTCGCCATTTAAAATGTCCTGAGTAGCCACCCCAAAAAAGTATTCAGACCGATACGTCCCGTCTGCAATGTAGTCCAGAAACTCAAGCCTGTTCTGCCCGTTTACCCCAGCAAACCCAATCGTTGATCCGTTGGTAATCGTGGATCCTGTGTTGTTGCGTCCGTAGATATAGGTCTCTTGGCCTACCTGCTGGACTACACCACCAGAATGATGGAGGTTTAGAGTGTCATCAAACGCATTCCAAACCACGCGAGCATCTTTGTCCGCGTGTGGTGCGGAAGGATTAAAGTCGATGTAGTCGGTCTTGAGGTGATTAGTGTCTACCGCCTGATTCGCGGTGTTGGAGGCCAACTGAGCGATGATCTCAACGTCAACAATCGTGTTATCGCTGCTGCCAGCGTCCACAGTGTCAAACAGCTTTTCAAACTGGATGATCTGCTCGTGATCCTTCAGGAAAACCGCTAACTGATCCCGGGTTAGTCCTAGTCTTGACTTTCTAGCCATCTTAGTAGGCCAACGGCTCTACCTGAGCCTCTAGTCGTGCAAATGATATGTGAGCGTCAGACTCGCCCCTGAAGCGTTGTATGCGCCAGTTAATCATTGACCCCTGTTGAAACCAAACCAGACGCTTGTTTCGGTTGCCCTGAGTACCAACCTTGATTGATCTCGATTGTGACCAATTCTCACCGTCAACAGAGTAGCTTGTCGTGATCACAGGATTAGTCCCAAACGCAACCCGCCCGGTCAATGCAACCAGCTCTAGTTCGTGGAATATCGCGCCCCGACCCTCGTTGTAAACAATGTTCGTGCTGAACTCCCAGCTAACCTTCTCGTCATAATGCGATCCGATGGTGTTCTCGAAGTAACCTATCGTCGATGACGTTGGGTCACCAATGAGCCACTTGTTATAGCACCAAACAATGTCCCGGGCCTTATACCGCGCCAATCCAACCGTTGAGCTGGACAGTACAAACCAGACGGGAGTATTTGTCGCCTGCGTAGCCGTCAGGTCGAACACAATAGTCTGATCTGGAAGATGAACGTATAGGTGCTGATGGTTTCGGTCGTTTCGGGCCTCAAGCTTCACCGTAGATAACTGGACCTCGGTGTAGTCGGTCAAGACCTCGTCAATTTCTTTGGTGGATATTTTGTTGGCCTGAGCGTTAACGCCCATGAAGATACCCGGGCTTTCGTTCCTACCGCTGCCCAAAAACGCAATTGTCTCAACAAAAACACAACACGCCTGAGTGCCTATGACGCCCTTCTGAATCTGAGCGCCCTCAACCCTTTGGAATGGGAACAGATTGCCGCCCACGTTATCAAACACCTCAATGGTGTGCCGGTTGAGCGCGTATATCTCGTTTCTAAGCTTAACCAAAGCCACCACGGGGTCAGGATCAATTTCAGATGATCCGTACTTCAGAGGATTGACAGCAAACGGGTCCAGAAGCTCAGTGACCACTAAGAATTCACCGTCCGTGGTCATGAAGTAGCCGTCAACCCAAACGACATCGAGAACCGGACCCAGATCTGGATCGGTTACCTGATCAACCGTGGTGCCGTTCCAATAAAAAAGCTTTTGACCGCTGGCGATTGCTAAAAGGTCAAACGAGTAGGTCATCGTGACCAGATTATCATCAGTACCACCTACGTCACCTAAGACCGTAACAGCTCCGTCAGCAGCGATAGAGCAGAGCTTGGTGCCCATAACCCGGTAGCAGACGCCGTCTCGTTCGATTCCACCGCGATTAACGCCCGGACCCTCACCGTTCTTCACCAGACCGTCAGCGGGGCGCAGATAGCCGTTGCTGATCCCTGACTGCTTAGGTACAGGAATTAAGTTTCTAGGATAACTTGTGCGGATCTCTGCCTGAGTGTCATCAGTAAAAATACCGTTAAGGATTGGTATCTGCATTTTTTCAACTCAGTAGCCGGGTTTAGGTTTAGGCTTAGGCTTTCGCTTAATTACTTTCTGCTTGGGCCACATTACTTTTTCTTCGCGGTCTTAGCTGCCTGCTTAAATGCCTTAGAAGATGGAGCGCCTTTAGCGCCGGGCTTCCGCATCTTCTCACCTGAACCTGCCGCGATTCTTTTCTTCTTCGCCGCGATGTTTGCGTACAATCCTTTACTAGCCATTACGATCTCCTTGACTTGGTGCCTGAGCACTTCCAACGCTGCCGAGATAATCTCAGCGGTGAGTTTGGGTTTGCAGCCGCCTTCGGGTTCTTCTTCATCTGACCGGCAGATCTAGCGCAGTATGCGTCACCCTTCTTAGTCCCGGGCTTAACTCTAGCCCCGCCACCGCTGGCCTGACCGGCCTGACCGTAGCTGACCTTCTTGCCTGCTGCGGTTACCTTGACCTTTGCCTTACCCTTTGCCGGTGTAACCATTTTACAATCCTGCGGTTACGCTCATGAAGATGGATGCAGACGCCAAAATATTTGAGAGAACCGCTGTCTCTGCAATTTCAATAGTGTATGTGCCGTTTGTATTTCCTACCGCCGTCCGCTCAAGACCCCAATAATAATCAACACTCAGAGGCAACCATGTCCCGACCAAAGCTGATCCGCTTTCATTTGGCCCAGTGCCACTGGCTACCGTCAAACGTATTGAGTAATTTGAGCTAGTGCCACCTCCAATAAGCCAAGTGTACGTTTCACCGCCAACCGTTGCAGTCACAAGTATGCTTCCGCTGGCGTTAGCGCGAAAATTAGCTGTCGCCGTAAATGGCGAAACTGCAAGCGCCGAGTAGTTGTTATTCTTTAGATACGCGGCCAACGCACCAGAGGATGCAGTACCAGATGCTGTGCGAGCAGCAAAACTCATGAAAGATCCTTGATCATCGAAGCGTACCAGTCCGTCCCTATGTAGGTGATGACTAGCAAATCAACTGCGTTTGAGTTAGTTGACAGGACCGATGCCGTACCGCCGGGCCACTTAAAGCTCGCAGGCCACGCCATCGTTCGACTGCCGGTTGCGTCCTGAGTGAACAGAATATTCACGGTCTGACCCTGAGCCGGGTTATTCAAAGTTAGCGTTGTTACGTTCTCAGTTAACGTGCTGGTGAACACGTTGCTCTCGGTCATGTCTAAGGTCAAGACCCCACCAGTGCTTGAGCCAGCCACTGGGGCCGTCTGAGCGTGTCCAGTGAAGTTAGCCCCGTCGATGGTTGGGTTTGTGTTAAATACCGCCGAACCAGTCCCAGTTTCGTCTGTGAGCGCAGTCGCTAAGTTCGCGCTGCTTGGGGTTGCCAAGAATGTTGCAACTCCTACGCCCAGTCCACTTAGTCCGGTCGTTGGTAGGCCCGTACAGTTCGTCAGGGTGCCCGAGGTGGGCGTTCCAAGAAGCGGAGTGACCAATGTAGGGCTAGTGTTAAACACCGCCAGACCAGAACCAGTCTTGTCTGAGAGCGCGTTAAATAACTGCAACGAAGTAGCTGAGAAGGTGTTGTTGCCAAAGCTCATCGTCTTGTTGGTAAGGGTTTGAACGGCTGTGGTCGTTACAATGTCGATACCAGCAATTTGCAGGCTGTTTACGATGGTGTACCACGTTGACTGTAGTTCATTGAACCGAATCGTGAATGAGCTACCCGCCCCCAAGGAGGCAGGAACACCCACCAACGTCCCGCCATTGCCGTTGATCGTCAGCGCGCTAATGGTTTGGGTTGATATGATGATGATCTCTTGACCATCGTAGCAGTCAGCTACCGGAGGCAGTGTCACCGAACCCGCAGCAAACGTGCCAGTTGGGTTCATGATTAGCCAGATCGATTGAGATGACGCAGCCAGCGCAATGTTAAAGCCCGAGTTGGTCGGCGCATTAATTACTACCGTGTAATTTGGGTCGGCAAAGGTCTTCTGAAAGTAATCAACCAGAGTCGTAATGGAAGCCTTGCGAGCGTCACCGTTGCTTGTCGCGTAAACTGGTAACTGATCACCACCGGATAGGGTCGTAATCGTTGGCAGTTGGTTAATCGTGGGCATCTTAGCCTCCTAGTTGTAAATCAATACGCCGTCATCGCCTGCAAGTACAGGGTCAACGGGTTGTGGTACAAACGGATCGTCATATCGTCGCCAAGGCTTGTTGCCTGCGCCCAAAGGCATAGTCCGTGGCAACTGCTGTGGAATCGGTCCCGCAAACGCCTGAACGACCGTATTATACGCCATCTTAGCGATGCCCTTGGTGTCAGGCATAATGCCCTTGCCAAATGACGGTGCGATCCGAATACCTAGATTGGTGTAAATGGCCTCATTCGCCAGATCTGGGACGTAGGTCTGCTCATCGAGCCTGCTGTCCTGAGGTGATGACGGCAAAGGATAGCCAAGTCGTAAACCCTTGGCGTTCCACTCAGCCATCATGGCGTCAAGCTTTCTGAGCGCGCTCTGGAGCTGCTCTGGGGTCAAGTCAAAGACGTATGCTGCTAAACCAACCTCTTCGAAGGCTTGCTCAATGTACTGACGTTTCGTCCATCCCATCTTGTTGTCCTAGTGCGTCAATGATTCTTTGGCCCAGCTTACTGTCTGAGGTTCTTCCGTCAAACTTTAAGCCCAACTGACCGGCCTTCTCTTCAAGCTCTGAGCGGGTAGGTGCTGAGTCATCTGCCGGGATCTCTGGCTGCTTTTCCTTGGGTGCAATGGCCTCACCTAGTGTTAGGTGCCAACCGTCTGCGAGCTTGCCGTCCAACTCCTCTTGAGTCTTGACGCCAACCCATGAATATGTTTTGCCTTCCGGTCCATGCTGATCGCCGGGGGACTTGTATACCAGTTTAGGTTCAAACATTATTTCTTCTTTGCCTTCTTCTTAGCGGTCCGAGCGGTGCTCAGTGCAATGGCAATGGCCTGCTTCTGCGGCCTGCCTGACTTCATCTCGGTCTTAATGTTCTTTGAGATGGTGCCCTTAGAATAACCCTTTTTCAACGGCATATCACGCTCCTAAAAAGAAACGAGGGGCCGAAGCCCCCCGCCATTTTTTACACCTGTCCGAACAACATGATTCCAGACATTTCTGGCTGCTTGTTCACTACACCGAACAACGTGTCGCACCGATACTTGGTGGTCATCGTGTTGATGTCGTAGAACTTCTGCATAACCAGCTCAATGCCGTTATCAGTGGTTCCGCGCATTACCGCAGTGCCTGCGTCAGAGGGTACAGCGTACCGTCCGGGGAGCAGTTCCAAAGCGTCACGCTGCCAGAACGGGTTTGCGTAGGCAGTGGTCGTGTTCAAGAACACGATTGCCGCAGCAGCCGCTGGGGTAACGATACAGTTTTGGTACTGAGCCGAGGCATCAGATGCTACTTGGTTTGAGATGATCCCGGGTGAGATCACCATAGTCGTGCCGTTGGTTACCGAGATAACTCGGAACGTCTTGAGCTGACCAGTACTCTGCTTAGTGATGTGATGAACGGCTTCAACCCCAGCGATTGTGAACGCGTCACCAGCGGCTACGTTAGTAGTGCTAGAGACAGTTACAGTCTGGTATCGGTTGTCAACGTTGATCTGACCACCAACCGCGTTGCTAGTTGCAGCAGGAACGAGGTAGTTCGTAGCAGCATTTTGCGTGTCGATAGTGATCGCACCACCGCCAGCAGCAGCAGTGATTCGGTTAGCGTAGTCAAGCTTTAACGTATCAAAGCCAGCTACCATGCCAACACGGCTGCGCTCATAGGCTGAGTCAGACTTTTCGTTGCCGAAAGATCGTGAAGCCTTAGACAGATCGTTTGCCATACCGTTGTAGTCACGGCTAGACAAAGCCAAAGTCCGCTCGTAGTCGGGCACACCCTGCTCGTTCATGATCGCGTCAGCTTGTGCAACGTCATCATAGCCAGAGGCAGCAGCAGTCCGCTTAACAACCAACGTGCCCTGCAAAGCAGCAACATTCATAATTGCTACGTTGATGTCAGAGGCAAGCTTGTTCTTAGCAGCCGCACCGAGTCGGTCTTCTTGCAAGGCATCGCGCAATTCCAGAGCGTTCATTGTGAACGGTACTGCTTTGCTGAAGCCAATGGTAGAAGGCACTGACAACTGAGTGAAGTTTTGGTAGTCAGCAGCAATATCTACACCGGGAGCGGCATCGATAGAGGTGCCGATGTAAGGCTGAGGGCGCCAGATAACGTCATTGGTGCGCTCCATCATTACCTGATCGGTGGTGTAAATACCGACGTTTCTGCTTAACACTAAGGCATCGTGGAAACCTTCCAAGATGTTTTCGAACGCTACGCGCTCTTCTTTACTAAACGAATTAGCCATGATTGGCTCCTTTTAATTTATTTCGCCGCTCGTTTCTGCGCGCGCTTATAGGCCATGACCTTATCCATGTTACCTGTCCGCGCCGCTTCTTCTCGCAGCCGTTCTAGGGTTGAGTCCACAGCTCCGCTCGATGGTGCCGTTGCCGATACCGTTCTCTCGGGCTGTGTTGCAGCCTTGCGATTTCCAATCTTCAAATTACTCTCCAATTTTGCCACCGCAAAGGCAAACTTTACGGGATCGTCTATTGCAGCAAGCTCTTTAGCCTTCTTGGGGTTCTTACCCAAAGCGTAAATCACTAGCGCAGGGTTCTCAGCACCTTGAATTACAACGCCCTGTTGAACTACGTTAAACATCTGCTGCGCGACTTCCTCAGCATCGTCATAGTCCCTGACCTTTAACTTGGTCTTGGCCTCAACGTAACCCTCCAGCTTCGCGTTCCAAGCCTGTTGCTGCTCCTCTTCGGCGCGGCGGGCTTGGCTCTGCTGCTCATCGACGAGTTTCTTACGCTCGTACCAGTCAGCCAGCGACTGCTCGTATTTCTCGGTGTCGTAATCTAAAGCTTCAAGATTCGGCTTCGGTCCCAAGTTAACAACTGGATTGGTCTCAGTTGACTGGTTTACCCGGCTCTCTAATTCTCGATTACGTTTCTTCAACTCCCTGTGTTCGCGTCTAAGCTCTCGGACCCATTCGGGTGCGGCTTGCTCTTCTTGAGGCGGCGGTTCCTCACCGTCAATGGATACGACTATTTCGTCAGGCTCTTCTGATTCAGCTTCTTCTTCAGGCTCGCCCTCATCGACTTCATCGATGGCTGCGTCCTCAATCTCAAGCTCCTCTTCAACGTCCTGCTCTTCTTCGTATATCTCCTCGACTTCTGCCATTTTGTTTGATCCCTGTTAACTCACCCAAGTTCTCGGCTGGGCGGTTGCCGTAGACCAATTATCACCCTTGTGCAAATTATTTCAACTTTTTTACATTAAGGGGGTTGTTATCTTACCAGTAAGATGAGATACTCTCTTTGTCGTCGGGGTTCGGCGGCACTTAACCAGCAAGGAGATATACCAATGGCAACACGAGCAACTTATCAATTCATCAGCGAATGGTCAGGCACTCATACGGCTTACATTCACCATGACGGCTACCCTGAAGGTGCGGCGGAATACTTTTATGGCACTTCAACAATTTTAAACATCAACGCTTTTATTCGGTCGAACATTAGAGCTGAGATGACCGCTTCGCACGAAATCCACGGCGACACTGAGTACCGTTACACAGTTGAAGGCACCCGCCTTATTGCTCAAAATCGCGTTGGTTTCACCGATAAATTTGACACGTTTTTTGACGGCAGCGTTGCTGATTTTGTCCAAGGATATCGTTTATCAAAGAGCGCCTAATCACACAACGGGGCTTCGGCCCCTTAACCTAAACCTTTAACGGCCTTCTTGTGAGGTCCAGTCTGGCATTAACCCGGTTTTTTGTTCTGCGAAAACCGTACCCTCTAGCTTGGCTGTCCTGTTTTTGTCTCCATAAGGACCGTAGTTCAGCCAGCTATTTTGACCCCTAGTTTCTGTCGTCAAAGCTTTTAAAGCATCGCCTGTAAACAACCTAGCGTGAGCCTGCCAAGCGTTCTCTTCTCCTCTAGCCCTAAAGCCAGCCCCTTCTAAACCATGACCGAAAGCGTCATGAACAGCCCTAAACAAGTCGTTAGCGGTAACCACTTGCTCTACGCCATCCTGATCCTTCCAGCGTAGCCCGGTATCTTTTAGCATTGGATTCTTAGCAATCGCTGCGCCTGTGATGCCTTTCGTTCCATATCCATCATAAGTGCCATAAACAGCCATGCGCTTATTTTCTCGCAAATCGCGCATAGCATTTAATGGATTCCCGTCATACGGGTCGCTGTTTGAATCAAAAAACGAAAATTCATAACCGTCATCTGCCAACGCCTGATATTGATAATTCGTTTGCCGAATCAAATCTTCGTAAGCGGCTTTGACTTTCGGGTTGGTTGGGTCATGCGGCATATCTTCGTATGCTTGAGCAATCCTTTCTGAACGCTCCCTGTTTACTTTGTAGTATTCCGGTTGTCTGGAGAGGGGGATCCCGGCTGCCTCTGCATATTTTTCTGCGACTGAGACTAGCCTTGGGTCGGGTCCGGTCGCTCCTGAAATAACCGGCGCACCTTCAAGCGGCGCAAGGCCTCCGCTCGAATAGCGTCCTCCTCCGTTTCCGGTCCGTTTGGATCCCATTCCATCTCTTGCCTCAAGTCTCCTCTGGGCGCGGACGGATCTCTGACTGGGGCTAATTGCTCTGAACCCGCTGAGCGTTGCTCCCGGTTCAGCCGAAGTTTCAATGCCATCGCTTCGGCGAACTGCTGGTCGTACTCCGAGTTGCTCATTAACCTTCTCCATACCTTTTGAAAATGATCCGGGTCTTGATACCACACCAAGATCCGTAAATAGGTTCTGCTCATAGAACCACAGAACAGCCTGTATATCCTGTTCAGACAAGCCTGTATCCTCAAGCTTGGCTTTCATCGCTGTAGTGAATTCTTCCATCCTACGGCGTTCTGTTGCGCTTCTAGGGCCGCCCATCGGCAACCCTTTGTTGTCTTTCATATTGCCAAAGTGACGGTTGTAGGTTCGACTAAACCAAACGTCCTTTGTCGGACCCTCATAACCGTTTAGGTTTAACGAATATTTCCCGGTCTTGTCACCGAGAACCATTGCACCTAAATGCATACTGTTCTTGCCGCCACTTAAACCTGAAGGGGCGCCACTTAAACCAGCAGCTTTTCTGACTGCCGTCAATTCTCCTAAAGTGTGAGGGGACAACCACCAATCGGCAAAGCCTTCTTCACCTAAATCTGTGATCAGCCTGTCGATTACTTTCATACCAGCAGCAACTGACTGTTGCTTTGCGCCCCAACCGGCTCCCTTCAACCCTTCGGTGACTGCGCCAGCTTTTGGCGGAGAGGTGGGTATCTTACCAGTTTTTTTGTATTGAAGCATCGCTGCTGTTGCAGCTTTTGTGTTTAGGTCTACGTTATTACCGATTGACGTTGGTGCTGCAATGGCGGTCCAGATCACTCGATCCGTTTCGTTGTTACGCATACTCTTCAGCGCGGGTATTTCTGCCATCGACTCAAAAGTTGTTTTAACGTCCGTGTCATACCAGCCAGCGCCTGTTTCAGATTGTTTTAGCTGGTAACCGACCTCGTCTGCTGCGGCGTCTATCGCTGTTCTAAAGTCTGTTTCATCGTATGGATCTAACTGCCGACCATATCGAGCCAAATGATCTTCTTCAAAGTAATCAACTAAGTCTTGAATTTTAGGTTTTTTGTTGCCCCTAGCCGCAGAAATATTTTTGACCTTCTGAAGCTCCTGCTCTCGGATCGTTTCATCGAATCGTATGGGGGCCGAACTGCCGGGTAATTGCGCCCCCAACATCGCTTCTTGTTGAACCTGAACGCCGGGAGTTGATGGCATTTCAAAGTTGACAGGTTGTGCTGTTTCAACAATGCCGGTTCCCTCGAACACCTCATCGCCTGACATCAAAGAGGTTGGCTTTTCCGCTACATCAGCAGTTGATGAACCTTTACGCCCAGCTCTGCCTATTAACGGGGCCATCGCGCCCAATCCCTTTAAACCTAGCAAGTTTAACGGGTCACCGATCATTTCAACGCCTGTTGCGTACAGCGGGCTTCCTGTGATGTCCATTGCCTGCTGGCCCATGTATTCTGCCGGGGCAGTTAGCGGTGACAGTGTTTCACCAAACCTTTGGACGTATTCTTGGCCTTTCTCTGATTGCGGCATGTAAGTCATAGCGCGCTGTACGTCTTGAACTGCCTGAGCTGCCTGAGCAGGATCTCGGGTCATTGCCAATTGACCTAAGCCAGCCAATCCAGCAGGAACTGACGCCGGGAGTGCTGTGCCGATGGTTGCAGCAGCTTCGCCCAATCCGGTCATTGAAGGCGCAGCGTCACGCCGAACTGGTCCGTAAGGCGTCATTATGTAGTCTTCTGTTCTGCGATCAGTTAGACCGCTCGAACTCAAGATCTGCATCGCTAGTTCGCGCATTGAAGCCATTTAGTAATCCTCTGGATTCAAGTAAAAGTGACGGCCCGGTACCAATGACTCTGGACCACCCTCGCGCATTGCAGCTTGAGTCTCATAAATCACGCCCAACATGGCCTCTAAAGCTTCTTCTTCGGTCATTCCTTGCTCTCGTAGGGCAAAGCCAACCTCGTTGTTCATGCGGTCTATATACTGCGTTCTTGGGTCTCTGCCAGACAAAAACTCTTGGCCCTGTTGCAAGTATTCTTTGCCCTGCAACAGACCACGCATCATTGGTGAGTCTCCGTACCTGTATGACAGCAATCCGTGATTGATTGCATTGAAGTAGTCACCGTAGCGTCCGTCCTCAACCCGCTCGCGAGCATCAATTATGCCCTCATCGACCTGACGGTTTATAAAGTTCTTTGCAACCTCGCCAATATCTTGACGCTCTTCACCCCTGATTCCAACCATATTACCCGCAGAATCTATGACATCGTAAATGCCTCGGTCAACCGCCTGCATTATCGGTCTTAAAAACCGTTCTCGCGGGTCTTGGGCCATCAGCGCATGTCTCGGATCATGTCTTGCAGCAGCCGGGCGCTTCTGACGGACTTCTCTTCAGTCTCGTTCTCAACCCGGACGTTGGACTGCTCAATACCGGCTAGGGTTTCCATCGTTCGCGCCTGCTCAAGCTCAGTGCTAGCGCCGGTTTCTAGGACTCTGGCCTGCTGTAACTCAGCATCTGCAATAGTCTTCACAACGTCCGCCCGGGCCTTAGCCGCCTTAGCCGTGGCCTCTTCAGCCGCAGCTTGTAGGAACACCGCGTTTGGATCTGGCTGCTGATTCTGCATCGCCGCCATCATTTCCTCTGCCTCGGCCTCTGTGGGCTGTACAACGCCCATTCTGATCAGCTTCTGACGGAAGAAGTCACGAACCTCACTGATACCTTCTCCCTCCATATTCATCATCGCCATCGAGCCTAGAACTGACTGCATCTCAGGGTCGCCAGTGATCTGCATCATCCCGGTCAAAGCCCTAACTGTCGCGCTGCGCTTGCTAGATGATGACGGACCAACGTCAACGTCAACGTCAAAGCTTGCCTTAGTAAGATCGTTCTCAGTGATCACCTCGCCAATTTCACTGATCGCTGGGGTCATCAGGGTGATCGAGTCAACCGTATCGGTCACATCGATGACCTTCATTCGGCGGTCCTCTTCGACGTACAATTCTTTTGCCATACTCAGCCAAACTTGACCACAGCGCCGCATGGCCTTGGAAAAGTTGGACATATAAATAAACGTCTGCATGTCTAAACGCGTCTGGATCAGCTCTACGGCCTTACCACTAAGGTTTGACGCCATCTCGTCGCCCTGAGTCTGGTTGCCCATGATTTCCATCATATCCTGCTCAGTAACTTGCAGTAGCGCAGCCAGTGTCGGCGGAATAGCGGGTGGCTTCGTGTATCCAACGGGACCGGCAATCGCCTGCTGACCATTCGCGTCAGTGATTGGGTTTACCAGAAGGTAGGGGTAGTCAACCAAGTTATCTTCTGACCACATCACCTGATGACCGGCGACCTGTTCGGGTAGCAGAATTGGTTTTTCAATGCTTGAAAGTGCTGAGATCTCTGCGAGCTTGGATAGCTGCATGTTCTTCAGCCTCTGTGCGTCCTTAGCCAAACGAACGTGTCCCATACATCTTTCGACGTTGTCGATGTACCATCTCTTTCCAAAGGTCGGGATGATTGGGATGCACTTACCAGCAATGTAGCCGCAGTCCTCAAGGATCTTAGCGCCGCTCATGACGTACTTGTGAACCTTTTTCTTCTTGACCCGCTTCTGTCGAATCTCGCGGGTTCCAACTGCTGCGAGCATTTCTTCTAGCTGCTCGTCCTCTTTGAAGTCGTAGGTGGTGTACCGCTCTTCGGATCCGTCTAGCGTCTCAAAGATTCTGACCGTCTCGCTGATCGTCTCGACCTTGTAATACTCGGCAACGTAAACAACGTCAGGAGTTAGCCAGTCGAACTCTGATTGGTGAACCGTCTTAGGCCAGCTTGCCGGGTCATCACCATAGGTCTCGATGTATGATTCATACGTCATCGCGCTGATCACGAAACATTCCGTGGCGTCAGCCTTGTCTTGGCGCTTGGCGTTCAGGTCAAAGAATACTGAGGTGTCGGCATCGTATATCGGCTCCATGCGGATCCGCTGCCGGTCGTCTTCGTCGTTCTCCTCGTCCTCGTAACAGGCTCGCAAACGCCAAGCACCAAAGCCACCACCCACGGCCTCCTCGAATGCATTGTCGTAAGCTTCGTTAGCGGTTGAGTCCTTCTCATCCGCCCGGTATAGGCCATCACAGACCTCAGCCAACTTATCATTCGGCTGACCGTCCTTGCTTGTGAAGTCAACGGTGACCCGGTTGTTGCGGTACTCGTTGATGATCCGAATGACACTCAACGCAATCTTGTTGACCTCAAGCTTAGGCTTGTTTTCAAACTGGCTGCTCAATGGGCCTTCCCACTGGGCACCGTTGATTGAATAAAACCGGCGGTCCTGCAAGCACTGCAAACGCTCGTCGCGCAGGGCAGACTGGATGGTGTTAAAAGATTTGAGTGCGTCAGCGTGTACGTTGGATAGCCGCTGATCGGTTGTCATTCGAGCCATGATAAGTCCTCGGTTGTCAAGACCATTATCTACCAGCGATTAGCGGTTGGCAATGGCACAAAATCTTGGGCTGGCGTGACCGGATTGGCTCGCCTAATAGCCTCGCAAGCGTATCTTAGCGCATCGATCACATGATTCTTCTTGTCCTCAAGAATCGGCAGCACCTGATTGGTTGATGGGTCGGTCTTGTAGCTGTACAGCATAAGCTCGTCGATTGTGTGAACACACCTTGGGTGAACCACGATATCGAATGACTTCAGCCACTCGATGCCCTCCTCGACCGACTTCGGACCCTTCACCGCTGACATGATCTTAGGAAACCCATTTCTCCGCATGTGGCTAATCGTCTCAGGTCTAGCCGAGTCAGCCACGATGGGCCACTTCTCGGATTCAGGGATCTGCATGAACAGGTCAGGCGTGTCAGTGATCTCACACCCAACCATATACGCCTCAAAATCGACGTAGAGCTTTCTGCCCTCGATATGGCACCGCACCAATACGGTTGGGTCAACTGCGAAGCCCCAGTCCGCGCCAAGCCTGTGGATCGCATCAGGTGGTGCATCAAACTCCTCAATGCACCAATTCCTAAACACCCGGCTCTGGCTGTTTTGCAGGTAGGCACCCTTCCAGACGTGCTGGAATTTGTCAGGATCCCGGCGCATGTCGTATTCCATCTCGTCCTTCAGGACATCGGGGAACCAAGGGTTGTCTTGAAAGTTGACCTCAATAACGACAGATTGAGGCGGCGGATTGTCACCACGCAACAACCAGTTGACCGGGTCGTTTTCGTTTCTGGGGTTCCAAGTGAACCAGAGTTCGCTGCCGGGCTTTCTGATCGTGGGTCGAAGTAAGCTGAGCGAGGTTTCAGAAAAATTTTGAGCCTCCTCTACCCAAGCCCTGTCGTAGCCCTCAAGCGATTTTATGGAGTCTGCGGTGTGATTTTGCATACCTTGGAAGATTATTCGCCCGGATCCGCGCCTAGATTTGATGACCGCGTCTTGAACCTCAAAGAACTCACCCGCGTTAAGCTCCTCAATCTTCAGTTCGAGCAGCCGTTTAACGGATTGGTTCAGGGATTTTTGGATCTCACGAACGCAAACCGAACTCTGATTCGGGTTCATGATGTGCTCTTCAATCAGCATCTCAGCGAACATATGCGACTTGCCTGAGCCTCGACCACCAAACGCGGCCTTGTACCGGCAGGGTTCAAACAGGGGCAAAGCCCACTCAGGCGTCTGGATTTCCAGCGTTTTATTTTTTAACGATGACACGCTCAATCCTTTGGATTGAAACGGGAGCCTGCTCGTCACCGCTCAACTCAAGCTTGTCGCCGTACTTCTTGGGTGCCAGCTTGGACAACAACCACTTGCGGGTATCAACCCTAAGCCGTTGTTTCTGGACCATCGCGCTGTCAACCTTGCCCTCGCCGGTCGGGATTAGATCCTCATCGGCAATTGTCATGATGTCATCAGCGATTTTGTCGATCATCGCAGCTCTCGCGTGTGCGTAGTGTCCGGATAATTCTTGATCTTTATCCACCCAATCCAAAAAGGTTTGCCTTGCGACTCCTGCCATTTGCGAAGCCTGTCTCAAGCTCTTGCCTTCTCTCATTTGAGTTAGGACTTCAGTAATCTTCTGCTGTTTGTCTGTCTTCGTTGTCATGTTCACTCTCTTTGATTTTTGCTCGGTACGTTTTGACTAATCCTTTGAGGTCGTCAATCGTGTACTTCACTGGATGGTGAGGCCCATCCAACCGTTCTAGTTTTTCCAGCCCAATTCTGTACTCCAGTCTGGGTCGGTACTCCATGATGTTACCAGATTTGAAATTATTACACTGCGCGCATTGTTTGTGTACGTTTAGCTCTTCAAACCTTAATTCTGGGTGGCCTCCAACTGACTTAAAGTGACCCGCGTGCCACTGGCATGGCCCCCAAGTCCCGCAGCTAATGCAGGGCTGTTTGTCATCACGAAGCCGAATCCATTGGTTAAACACCTCCTGAGCCTTCTTGACCCAGTAACTTCGATCCTTGTCTCGCACCCGTTTCTTCATCTCCCGGGTCTCGGCCTTGACCTTCTTGACTTTGTCTTGGTTAACCAGATCAATCGAACAGGTTAGGCTGCACACTTTTTGCATCGGTCGCCGGGGTTCAAATGGTTCCTTGCAGGCTTTGCAATTTTTCATAATTCTAGGTAATCCAAGTACCAGTCCGCATCGGTTTCGTTCCAAAATACAAAGTCGTCAATGGTCTCGTGCGGCTGCATTGATTTTAAAACAAACCAACGCTTGTATTCTTTAACGCACCAGAGCATTTGATTCTCAGCCATATCCTTGTCGCTGTAAAACCCGTCGATCAGGCCAGAACGAATATCCTCGATGTACCAGTCGCTCACCCGAACATCTCATCGGTGTTGGTCAGGACGAACCCTTCGGACTCCAGCCAAAACCTTACCGCGTCCAACCACTCAACCATTTGTTTTTTGTTGAACGCTGAACTGACCGGGAATTCCATTGGCTCGACCATCAGCTCGCGCTTAACTGGATAAGGCAAAGGTTTAACAATGCGGTCGTATTTTTCTTTGTAGCTCTCCGAATCCCGCCGCAGAATCGGCACACCAAAATGTAACTTGGCATAACTCCGGTACTCCCAAGCTTTCATCGATCCCTGCTTCTCGGCATCACGAAACCATTGCCAGACCATCCGGTTCTGCATCGTTGACCGGTCTTTGCCGACTGGCTTGATTGATACCTCCATCGCCTGATCGAAATCAACTTGCTTCAACAACGTCCAAAGCTTGTCCTTTTCACTGGCATTGTGGATGACAATGTGAAGCTCCTCTGCGGTTAGTCGGTCTGGTAATGGTAAACGTCTGATATTGCTCATGATTATACCTCAATGAAAGTGTGATGGCATTAGTTCTGGCAGATTTACTGGTGCCAGATCCCGACTCTTCTGCTCCCGGGTTCTAAAAAATCCATAGTGCTGTGGGTACTTCCGCATAAACGCCCTTGCGTAAAATGCTCGGTAGTTGTTGTTCAGCTTAAAGCTGGTAACCCCATCGCCACCGGCATCGATTTCCCATCGGATCCGCTCAAAAATTGCGTTGACACTGTAATTCATAAAACCCCGGTTGATCATGTCAAACGTGAATCCGCAGAACAGCCTCCAAACATCGGGGTGCTTTCGATTAAACTGAATAACGTCCTGCCGCATTTCTTCAAATCGATCTACCATCCTAGAAGCTCCGCTAAGGCCTTCCTAGCCTCTTTCGGCTCAACCCTTGGGAAGACCTCTGGTTGGACAGAACCCGTCTCACAGACATCGTGGTGGCGCTGAGTGATCGTATATGACCTGCACTTTGGGCAGATCGGCAGACCTTGAGGCGGCTTCTCAGCAGACGCCTGTCCTCTGCACAATTTCTTAAACTCACCAACGGTCGGAGCAAACTTCGGATACTCGTCAACCATGTCGCGTAGAGCCTTCTCGATCTTGACCGGGTCAATGTTCTCGATGTGGGTCCACCAAAGCCGCTTGGCGGTTGTTTCATCTTGGTCCCTCAAGAAGTTTGGATATGTCACCTTCATCATCCCAAACACCTTGTTGATCAGGTTCAGTTTGAATGAATCCGATTGCCCAGTCGGTGTTCGTTGCGAGTTGTAGTGCTGTGGGTTCATGCTTTTCTTCCTTTGCTGAATAAACTGTTTTCCAACCTTGCGCGTTGGCCTCTTCGATCATGCCTGTAGCGTCTTGACCTTGCCGAACTAATTTTTCAATGCGGTTCAACAAAGTGTTAACACCTCGGCTTGAATTGTTTGCCTTTAACTTTTTTCTAACACCTAAAAATTCATTCCAAAGATCCATCTCGACCCCAAGCGCATTTATGCGCGCGGTAGTTTCTTTTTGGTTTACTTTTTCTTTATCTGTTTCTGTATCTGTATCTGTATCTGTATGGCATTGCGACTGCAATGCGACCGCATTAGTCGTTTCGTTGATTTTATTAGGTTTTTTAGGTCCAGATTGATCCGGTAAGTTCCACCGTTTGTTCGCGTTCTCAACATTTTTTTGAGATTTTTGTCGAAAAAGTTTCAGTTCTTCGCTCAAACGCGGGTTAAACCACTGTTCATTCTCAAGGTAAAAGGCACCATCTTCAGCAAATAAAACTTCTTTTATGCGCTTCCATTGCGATGGCTTGCACCGCAAAACATTACAGATCCAGCGATCATTGTCTGGCAATCCGCCGCCCATCTTCCAAGCTGCTGACAGCAACCGGATGTAGGCACCTTCCTGCTCAAGTGTGTAATTGAAGATCTGATGACTGTCTAACCAGTCGGTCGGATAAAACGGAAAATACGGACTACTTTTCGACATTACGACCTCACTCTAGGTATGTCTGCATATGCAGGAGTAACTGTACGTTGCTCTACGTCCGCAGATGAACTAGAATAGGCATAGTTAACCTTGCTGGATAACGCTCCGCCCATCCCTTTGTGGGCATAAGAAGGCCCCCTCGTCGGGGCTTTTTTATGCACGTTCGAAAACTTCTCGATGAATAACCTCAAGCTTCAACAGCTTAAAATCCTCGTCGATTGAAACCAAAAGTTCAGACCCATCTTTTCTTGATCGATTCCGAATCTTCTGCTCCGCAACACCCAACTCAAGGCTAATTCGCCGGATGTTGCTGTTGAACCGTTGCATGTAAACTTCGATTGGTAATTGCATATTTGTCACCTCCTGAGCGGATCCTAGCACCGAATTAATTTGAAAAAAAGCTTTTCTTCAGTTAAATTTTAATTTAAAGTTAGGTTTCCAGCAATTTAAGAGGTTGACAACATGCCATTAATTTTAAACCGCCGTCATTATTACTATGATGAAACTCAAGAGCCTTGGTACGCATTGTGGTCCCATTATGACGCCGTCAAAAGATCGCCATCAATTAAAAAAAGCGACCTTGATCCATTCGCTAAAATGAAGGCTAAAGGTGCGGCATTGAAATTTGCTAAGGATACATTGATCAATGATTATCCTGAATTTTTCCAATGGATAGAATGGGGTTTAGATGACTTAACTGGTCACGGCGATCCAATCGCTGACGAGTACATTGACCGGTATTTCAAGGACGGAATCCCAAAAGAATTTAAGTTTAAATTTGATTCAACTCAAAAAGATTTTGAAGATTATTGGGAAGAAACAGGCGCATTCACAGGAGAAATTTCATGAAGATGAGCGAACAAATCAACGAACTGGCAACTGCATTAGTGGTTGCCCAAGGTCTTATCCAAAACCCAACCAAGTCTGTGAAAAACGACTTTTTCAAATCAAAATACGCGGACCTCGCCGGTGTGATCGATGTGGTCCGTCCAGCTTTCACTGAAGCAGGCATAGCCGTCATACAAGCGCCGTCAACCGGCGCAGACGGTGAGATAGCTGTTACCACTACCTTAGTCCATACATCCGGTCAGTGGATGTCAGATCAAGTCTCAATGGCTATTGACCCGTCAGCCAAGAACCCGGCACAAGCTGCTGGCAGTCTTATCACCTACCTCCGCCGGTATTCTTTGTCGGCATTTGCCAATGTCGCGCAAAATGACGATGACGGAAACAGTCTTGCCGGGAACGTCAAAGCCGTTGAGCAGAAGCCGGTTGATAATTCGGTGCTCGATATTGACGCTTACAAAGAACTTTGCTGGAAACATAAAGACACCATTATCGCTGTCAAGGAAGGCATAGCTAACGATGACCTTAGCAGCGCATCCGAAGCTTGGTACGAGTTGACAAAAGATGAGCAAGAACAATTGTGGCGCGCTCAAAGTAAAGGCGGTTGTTTTACCACGAACGAACAAAAGACGATTAAAACGTCAGAATTTAGAATTTCACATTACGGAGTAGAAGCATGAGCACAATCGGCATTAATTTATCAATCGATGTAAGCAAGTTGGACAAGTCGCGCCTGTACAAAGGCGCTAAGGGCACCTACGCCAACCTAACGGTTTTCATCGACAGCAACCCCGACCAGTACGGTAAGAACGGTGGGGTCAAAGAGCAGGCCACCAAGGACGAGCGGGACCAGAAGGTCAAGATGCCGTTCGTTGGCAACGCCACAATATTCTGGAGCGACAATCCAGATTTTCAACAGGCCCGGGTTGAACAAGCTCAAGAGCCAGCAACCGACGAGTTCGACGACTCAATTCCATTTTAAGGTTCCACATGAAACAGCAAGGAAACGTCATGAGAAAAACATCAGTCCACTGGACCGCAAAAGAACTAAACCTTTTGTTCAACATGGTTGAGCAAAGCACTCCAATCTCTGAGATGGCAGAGCGGCTTGGTCGTAACGAAAAGGCTGTCAGCAACAAGATGTACCGGATCCGACAGCAGATGGCGCACAAGTCTATTCGCAAGCCCAAGGCCACGCTTGAGAACGTAATGAACGAGCAAGAGTGGATGCCGTTCTGGAAGAGGCTGTTTAAATGAACTCCTCTTCAACGCTCCCCATGAAAAAGGGTCGCCCTCGGATCCACAAGATCAGAGAAAAGCTTGGCCTGCCGGGGCGGCCCAAAGCCACTGGCATCTTTGAGACCCGGGCAGAGTTTGAGGCTGCTTGCTTGGACAAGCACAATCAGGGCTGGTCGCTGAGGCGGATTGGCGCGCGGCTTGGTAGCTGTTACCTCACCGTAAAACGCGCCATTTCTGATGCTAAAAAAAATTGCTAAAACATATTGTTTTCTTACTGGTAAGATGAGAGGATTGTTGTTAATTTAATCAGCAAGGCAAACAAATGAAGATTCTTGATTTATTCTCGGGCATAGGCGGGTTTAGTCTAGGGCTAGAAGCCGCCGGGTTTGAGACCGCAGCCTTTTGTGAGTACGACAAAGAAGCGCAAAAGGTGTTACGCAAGAACTGGCCTGACGTTCCAATATTTTCAGATGTTAAAACTTTGACCAAGCAGGAGCTCCACGACAATGGAATACAGGACATCGGACTTATTTGCGGCGGATACCCATGCCAACCCTTCAGCATCGCAGGACAACGGCGTGGCGCAGAAGATGACCGCCATCTCTGGCCTGAAATGTTTAGGCTTATCCAAGAACTCAGGCCCACTTGGGTCATTGGAGAAAATGTTGCTGGGCACATCAATATGGGCCTCGACGAAGTGCTCACTGACTTGGAAGCAGAGGGCTACACCGCAAGGACGTTTGTTATTCCAGCTTGTGCCGTCGATGCTCACCATAGACGAGATCGAGTCTGGACTGTTGCACACGCCAACAGCGAAAGCGAATCAGATGGCCCCAAGCATGAACAGCGGATGGTGGAGAACGCCAGCAGCGGATCAGGGCGGGACTCCGAAAGCATTATTGGAAGGCAAGACAACGAGGCCGAGCGGTCACAAGATACAGATACGATTACAAGATCAGGTGAAAATGTGGCCCACACCGCTTTCGGGATCAGCAAAAGGCGCTCCAAAAAACAGGTACCGGGGATCGGAAACTTCTCACGGGAATCTGGAAGAAGTGGTCAGGACCAGCCCAGAAGATGGTCAGTTGAACCCAACGTGGGTCGAGTGGCTAATGGGGTTCCCAGAAGGTCACACAGACTTAAACAGCTAGGCAATGCGGTAGTGCCTCAAGTGGTTGAACAAATTGGTAAGGCAATATGGAGCGTAGAATATGGAACCAACCAGAGTTGAGTTATTGGAGGCTTGGATCACAATCCAAAAGCTTCTGCAAACGGATCCGAAGCTTGACGAGTATCACAAGCAGATTCTGCCTGATGTTCTGAGCCTTCTGAACCACCGTCAGGACAAGTTAAAGGGGGTCGAGTGATGGTCAAGGTTAAACGGTTTGCGGGGCTGGTAGTGGCCCTGCTGTTCATCTGGCTAGTGAGTTGGGCCGGTAACGCAGATTACGAAGAGGCACTGCGTCAGGAACGCCAGTACGTTGAAGATGTCTGTTCAGGATTCAGGCCAAACTGGAAGGATCAACAGGTAACATGCAGGGAGGATTAAAGTTTATGACGCACCCGGACAATAATAGCCATCAAAGAGCTTACAAAGAGCGGATGGTCGAAAAGGGTTTTAGGCAGCTAACGATATGGGTGCACAATGACCTGCGTGAAACTGTTAAACAACAATTCCACAAAAAGGAGCCAGCCAGTGACATTGAACGAACTTAAAAATATTCTGCGAAACCACCAGCCCACTTGGGATCACATCGGAATTTTCTGTTTTGGGTTTGTCATCGGAGCAATAATTCTGTGAGCAAACTAACCCTAGAACTCGATGAGCGGGACATGGATATTGATTCGTTGCTCGACATCGTGCGGACCCAAGAGCAGATCTTGGAAACCCTTGAACAAATACTTGAAACGCTCAATAAGACCAGTGCATCGGGGTAGTCTCACGCAAATCAACGTGAACGAAAGTCTTGGCAGTGCCCACCCCTGAAAATCCCATTGCAAGCGCATGTTTAACAATAATAAACCGCTGCGCTCCACCGCTAACCGCAATATCCGCTGCAATCCCGAGGCAGTGCTGACCCGGCTGAGACTTGTTTATTTCGGCGCTGTGGCTCTGATCACGATACCCTGACGTTATTACGAACGGAAAGCCGCAAGCGTCTCTGAGGTCATCTAGGGCGTGTACAAACGACTCTTGGATCAGGTTGTTGCCGGTTTCTTTGCAGGCAAACTCTGACAGGTCATTCTTGAAGTATCGTAGGTTCATTTGTTGCGATTAACCCCTGAATGCTTTTCAAAGGTCCGCATCCCTCCAAGGCCCAACATGCCCAACAAAACCGGCATCATGGTCTCCAGAGGTATCAGGGGCACTTCAATCTCGGACCCGGCAAGTGCGAGTACAAAGTTTGCAAAGGGTATGGTAATGAAGTTTCCAAACATACCAAGTACACAAACCCAGCCAACAGCAGGACGCCAACCAGATACAAACAAAGATTTATGAGCCGCCTCAACCTTGTTCACCTCCAACTGTTCGCGTGACAGTTCTCTAGCGTGGTTTTTAGCCATTGTAGCGACTTCGTGCGCTAGGAGTGCCTTCTGGTCCTTGTCCTCAATAAACTTGTCTAGAAGGTTCGTAACTGGCCCTATAAGCTTGTCAAGCATAGCTACCTCACAATCGCATATATTATAGTAAAGCAGGCATACAGGCCGACAGCAACCAAGACGCAGCTAACTGCAAGTCCAGCATAATGCATTCGCTGGTTAATCTTCTGGGTGTGTGCATTCTTAGCCTCTAGTCTTGCTTTGCGAGCTTTAGCCTGAAACACAATAAAGTCGTCCCACAATCCAGCCCTGCCGTAATACACCATAAAATCTTGCAGCTCCTGCTCTGCCCGAGCTATCTGCTCCAAAGCCATAAATTCTTCGGCATCAGAGGCAAACAAAGACTTCTTGTTCTTTTGCTGGCGTGATTTCAGGTCTTCTTTTGCGTTGACCATCTGGCCGATCTGACCAAAGCAATCGTGCAGCTCTCTGCCGTTCGCGATGAAGCCTTTGACAACCCCGAAGGCGGCATTGAACGCTGCTAATTCAGCAATCATTTTAGTCAGATATCAGTTTAGCGCCGATACCGGCCCAAGCAGCCACGCAGAGGCCAACTACAACCGTACCGACGAACGCCATCGTCCCGTGGTCCGCCGCTTTACGAAGCTTGCGACCAAACCTGAGATCCTCTCGAAACTCCTCGATGGATTCGGGCTTGTCAATGTCAACACCTAGAATGGCGAAGACCTTCTTGACAGCCCGATCAGCAGCGTCCTGCTCGTTCACTACAACCCTTGACCGGGCGTGATGTATACCGTGGCAGTACCAGAGGTTGACTTGCCAGTGAAGAAGGCGTCAGGACTAAACCGCAAAACCTCGTCCGTACCCGGGAGCAAAGGAATCGAGGTTGCCACCGCGCCAGCATTAGCAATCGCATCAGCAGAGGTTGAACCAACGCCCAAGAACACCGTGACGGTGCTGTCGTTGATGATCCTGAACTGACCCGCGCTAGTGTTAGTCGTGGGGTGAACGGGTGCCTGTAGCGCGGTAGGAGCCGTAGGAGTTGCCGCCGCAAAGGTGATCGTGTCACCCAGTGGCGCAAATGGGATTTGTGAACTACTAGCCATTATTCTTCTCCTTCAGCAGCCTGAGCCGCCGCGTATGCAGCCTGTGACTCAGCCGTAAATACAGCTTGTACGATTGCCAATACATCTGGCTCTTCGTTCAAAAAATCATCGCCCGGTGTTACCACTCGACGGTGAAAGTTGCGTGAGATCTCTACGTCATCACGCTTGATGATCGTTGCAGTACGAACTTGGATTACTGGATAGCCAGCAGCTAGTTGTACTACTTCGATCTTGTCGTTCAATGTTACTTCTGTAAGTGCCATGTTTATTTCCTATTTTATCGTGGCGAAAGTGCCACCTGTCCACCCGCTAGGGGCATTAAAGATTACCTTCTGAAACCCAAGTTCCAGCATTTCCTGAAACTGTGCAATACCACCCTTTGGGTTGGCCGACAACAGGCTTGATCTTTTTAATGTATTGACCAGCTACGCCTGTACCATTTACAGGACTTATTTTATGTCTCCTATCACTTGCGTAGTGTGGGCCAAGATCAGTAACCGCAACTGATTCAGTAGGAACATACCCACCCGAATAAAATGCGCCATATAATCCAGCTGACTGGCTATCCCCAATAATAACCTGATTACCATAGAACTCTAGACCTGATCCGCCAACTGCCGCAATAGCACACACATTAAAATCTGTATATGCAGATGTATCAGTCTTTGAAAACAAGGATACCCTTACAAACTTAGTATCTGGGATATTGATAGTGTCTACTGTTACTAACGAAGCTAACCTGCCCATCTGAAATACTACATCTTCGCCACCTGATGTAAGTGATCGGACAAACACTGACCACCCTATAACTGTATTAGCGGCAGGAGATCCCATTAATGGAAATACATCTTGATACCATCTTCTATTGCCAGTGGGTGAAGTAAATTTTTCAATTAACCCTTCTTCAAATGGGCCTGTCCTACTTGGCGCACCTACTACTGTTGCTTGCGTTAGGCCGTCTGTAGTAACAGATGACATATCGGTACTTTCACTAAAGTAATTAGTAACAGGAAACTCTGACCAAGTTGTTTGATTATCATAAGTAAAGTCACTATTGTTGCAATTAATTAAATTATTGTCTCCGTAGTCCACCCATAAATTCTTTAGTATGGTATTACTAAGTCCTGTTGTACTAAACTTAACTTTGCAATTATTGGCCGATGCGGTAAGTTCAAGCACCCTGATCCCGGCACCCATTTCTATTCCATCTACTTCGCAACTCGTTCCTGTAATTTGCACAAGGTAAGTTTTGCTTGCAAGAGCCTCTACACCTAACTGCGTTACTAGGGGATGAATTATTCTGTTGCGATTACCGCCCAGAATTAAATACGGATTAGTGCTAGATCTTGCAGTACATGACTCAAATCGGGGTTGGATAAACGTATTTCCACTACCATCATACAGCTTAGTGCTTGCCATTTGCTCCGAGCCTTCAAATATACAGTTAATGAACGTGCTATCACTCATGCCATTTGTATAAAGTGGCACAGCGTTATTATCTGTATTGCCACCAAAGAAGTGCATACCAGTAAATGTTTGATTGTTGGAAGTTAACGAAAAGTTTCCTTGAATGCCTACCCCATACTGCCTGAAGAAAATATCAGAGAAAGATACACCAAAGGTATTGCTTAAATAAATACCATGCCCAACATCGTTAATTTCAAGCCCTCTAAAACTACCTGATTTAACATTGGCTAAATAGATTGCGTGGTAATTATTGACCCTATCCCCTGTAATTGACATATCTTCTATCCCAAATGACATGGGTAGTTTTGTAGTATTTTGAGCGCCAAGGTCTACATTAATAGCATACGTTCCAGCTAATGATGTATTGTTAGAAATTTGAGTTGATCTTTTCCCTGCCCCTTTAAGGATTATGTTGTACTGCGTAATTGTAAGCGCACACTTATAAATTCCTATTGGAAAGAAAACAGTGCCTCCAGAGGGAAGCGAGCTGATGGCATTATGAATAGCCGCAGTGTCATCTGTAGCACCATCGCCAGTAGCGCCAAAGTCAAGCACATTGACTAAAGCCCCTGAGATCATATTGTTTGTTGCTTTAGTTAATGCCATGTTTATTTCCCTTGAATAAAATTTATACTGCCGTAATGTATGTCAAGCTAACTGCATACTCGTAGGAATTTGTCCATGTAATAGGATTATTGGTTGCACCATTTATCTGAATGCTAGTGGCTAAACGTCCGTACCAATTATTGCCAGTTATTGCTTCTTCCCTAGCTACTCCAAGGTATACGGCGGTGGCGACTGGTGCAAATGGCAAGCTGGATATAAACATTTTTCCTGCGGCAGTACCTACATCTGTCAATACAACACCAGCTGTAATCGTCACGCTACGACCTATTTTGGTGTAGGTTCCAGATGATGTATACGTTGTTATTGCGCCTGTTTGTGAGGTAGCCGTCGGCGTCCATACACCCTCCTCGTAATCATCGAGCAGCTCAGAGGTGCCAGTGCCAGCGGTAGCAGAGAAGTCGATGCCTTTGCCAGATGTGCCTATTACTAGGTTGCCAGTGACAAGCTTTACATCTCCACCAGTATTAATGCGAAGCCTCTCACCACCACCATTTTTCCACTGGAATTGCCCAACACCAGAATCAGATTCAATAATTAAGGTATCATTGTCATAGCCGCCAACATTTGCTTGTTTTATGAAAAAAGTTCTAGAACTTCCGTCTCCAAGTTTGGCAATAGTTCCGTTAGATGGTGCGCGAACAAATACATATCCAGTTCCATTAGGCTGAAGATTAATAAGGCCATTGGTATCAGTACTGCTAATGGTGTTAACAGTTGACTTTATATTCCCAACGGTAGCTTCACCAGTTACGGTTAAATTAACAAAATTACCATCCGCACCACCTTCAACACGCTGCCATACGGAGCCGTTAAACGCTGCCCAATCGCCTATACCCCAGTTGGTAATACCATCTAGGTCTGTGGCCCCGGCAACGCTGACAACATAGTAATCGCCCTGAGTACCGACTCCAGACGCAAGGGTCGGAGTGTTGGTGCTTGCGTCCCAAGTGCCTTTGTAATTCAACGCGCCTAACGCGTTTGCAACGGATGAGACTGTCTTTAACATTTTATTCTCCTAAGATTCTAGTTGCTTAACGCGGTTGGCTAAATACTGAACAGCCGCTACTAATTCTGGCACCAGCTTGCTGTAGTCAACGCCCTGTGGCTCTATCTCGCCATTACGCATTGCATCCTTTTCTCCCGATACTGCCTTTGGCTTAACGGCCTCTAGTTCGTGAGCAATAACGCCTATGTCTTGACTGCCATCAGCAATCCACTCAAAGGTTTTGATAGGCCAAGACATTACACTTGCTAATGCGGCTTCACCGTTAACCTCAGACACGTTTGTTTTTAAACGATAGTCAGAGCTTACGGAATAACTGGTTGCCGTTCCATTGGTAGAAATGCTCCCTACCTGCCCATTGGCGTTATAAAAGGAAAATTTGGTATCTGCCGATGTGCCAGCTCCAACCATGTTTATTCTAGTATTGCTGCCAGAACCAGAATCACCAATTTGAATGCCAGCAGTTGTTGTATCAATAACGGTTTTGCCAACAAGGATTCCATTACCAGTAGTATTTTGAAAAATAGCAAGGCCATTATGATTTATCGAGAAACGATCAACGCCAGTATTTCCATCCCGCTTAGTTCTAATAGTAAATTTTCCGCCTGTAGTGCCTGATTCTTCAGCAAAGATTGCAGCAGATAGTCCAGCATTGGTATCAGCATAAAAGTCTAACGCTGGCGTACCACCAGATGCAAAGTTCTTAATAGCTAAAGCTTTATTGACCGCATACGCATCAGAGATATTACCGTTATGCTCTAGGATAAAATTAGCCGTTCCATTGTCTACCCATCCACTGTTAGTGGTGACAAATCTGTTTCCAATCACAAGGTTTTGATTAGCACCAGAGTCAATAGTCATCTCAGAAGTTGAATTTGCCTCAGTGTACAAGCCATAAAAGTTATGACCCCGAGCGTATTGCAGTAATTTAACGCCGTTGCCACCGTTGTTTTGGGCTACCGTTCCGTAAAACTTGTTATCAATAGCATTGTAGATCCTAAGACCATCACCACTATTCTGCCTCAAATCCAATTGTGTAGCGGTTCCAGCATTTACATCCGGTACACCTAATGGATATGTAGGAGATGGGCGGCTGTTTGTATGATGAATGTATAAACCGTGGCCTGTGTTGTAGATTGACATTACATTGTCTAGCCGCCACAGATTTACATTGATAGCATCATTGTTATCGTCACCAATTCTAATGCCATCCCCGCCATGCTTGTTTGATTGGATGTTTCTTAAAACAGATCGGCCCCCTAAAACCTGAATACCGTCACCAGTGTTTCCAGTATCACCCTCAACCTGAAAGTCAGATGCAACACAGTTACCACCAACAATTAAGCCAACACCGTTAAATGATTTTAATATAACAGTGGCCGCTCTAGCGCCTGTTCCATTTTCAGAAGTGTGTCCAGCGCCTTTTAAAGAGTAGTAGTCAGCAATAGTAATGGTTGAGGTTATCTTGTACACACCAGCGGGCATATACACTTGATTCTTCCCAACAGCAAATGCCGCTTGTATAGCCGCAGTATCATCCGTAACCCCATCACCAACAGCACCGAAGTCCTTGACCGATACTGACTCTTGCAGCTTGGCCTGTACGCTGGTATTGACCGCGCCAGCACTGCCCTCGTTGTAGCTAACATTGGACGAGTCAACCGTACCCAGCGATGCAATTGAAAACGTGACCACCTCAATCCCGCTGAGGTTAGGCGGTGCGGTGCTGAAGTTAATCGTGGCACCAGAAACCGTATAGGTGTCCTTCTGCTGGTAAACGCCGTCGATGTATATCTGCGTGTTGTTCTCAGCGACCGGGGCAGAGGCGAGGTTAAACGCCGTCTGTGCGCCGGTTCCGGTGAAGTTTTGAACTGTTATCGAGCCGGGTGATGACGGAACCCATGCGGTGCCGGTCCAAACCTTCAGCTCGTTAATCACTGTATTGAAGTACAAATCACCAACCTGTAGCGGTGTGCCGTCATTCCTAGCAACCGGATCCGTGGCGTGTGCGCCTTGATACTGCGTAATTTCCTCAACATTGTTGGTGACGTTCGTAATCACCGCGCTAGGCGCGTTGTAGACCGTTACAAGGTTCTTGTTCTGTACCAGAATGGAGTAAGCCGCCCCGGTGTAAACCGCCGCGGGTGAGCCGTCACGGACAACGTAGCCGCCTGACGTTCTTAGGGGTTGGTCAGCAGGAATCCGAAAGTCCTTGTCCCAAAACGCGGTGGTAGGGGCCGTGATCGGGTCTTGGTACTCTAGCCCAATGTAAACGTAGCCATCATTCAACGGCGACCCGTCAGTGTCCGCAAACGTGGGGTATCCGGGTGTTATGCTAATTGCGGTCATTCTTTGGCTCCTTCAGAGCGTCTCTAATCCAAGTTTACGATTTTTTATCTGCTCAATCGATTGTTTTATTATTCGGCTACTTCACTTCCGGTTGGCTCTTGTTCCTGCCTTCTGAGGATCTCCTCGATGGCCCTGATGGCGTTTTCTTCGTTTATGCCTCTAACGGCCTCGCCTAACTTGCCAACAAGCATTACGGCCTTCTCAGCGGCGCTACTGCGCGCAAAATCAGAACCCTTTTGCAATGCCTGCTCGATTTGGCCCTTGAATGATCCCGGGGCTACTGCGCCGAACATTCGGTCAATTTCGTTAACAAAAATAATCTGATTAATCAAGTCATCTTTGATTTGTAAGCCGTATTTTTTAGCAATCGTTTCAACCCTGTCTATCGAGTCTATGATTGTATTTCTTGACCCGTAGTTACTTAAAACCTTTCTTAGCGCAGTGCCAAACGCTTCGCCTGCCCGATCGCTTTCAAAGTTTACCTTCTTGCCAACAGCTTCCTGAATATCGTCTAGCGCCTGCAATGATTCGCTGAACCGGGTGTTTGCCTCTCGGTACTGAGGGAACGTATCACCTAACGCTGTGTTTAGGTTTCGACGTAACTTTTTAACAACCCTCTCGGCCTGCTGCGTTAACGGATTGGCCCGTCTTTTACCGTAATCAACCTGCGTATCAATGTACCTTTTAGCCGTATGCACACCATAAGCATCAGGCACATCAGTGTCACCCAATCTTTCAAGGACTCGGTTTAACAGGGTTGCTCCTGCCCGGTCGCCCTCAATGTCTGAGCCTTTCAAGTTAACTTTAAATTTGCCATTAGAACCGCGCTCTACCGCAACACCTATATCAGCCAAGTCACTAATGAACTGTGACATTGGTTGATCAAAATTAACAGGCTGTCCTCTAAGCTGAGTCTGGGCAATCCTATCGACCTGTTTACCGCTTTCTTTTCGTACATTCATCAGGAAATTGACACGCGACATCATTGAGTCGCCAAGAACCCCTGACGGCCTGTTCTTAGCGGCGAAGGCTGCGCGCTTCTTGCCCAGCTTTAAAATGTTAAGCATCTTTTGCATCTGACGCTTATCAAGATTACTAGACGCCTTTATTGACCCCAAAACCGCTGGATCAAATCCCTGTTTGATTGCTTCAGTTGCTTGAGGGTCTGCCTGCACCCGGTCGTTAACAAGTCGGAACTCAACAACCTCTGAGCTGTCAGGCTGACTTTTCAGCGTGTCTCTAGTCTGTTGCGTTCTGCGCTGCTGCATCGCCTCAATGTTAGCGGCTACAGCCTCACCAGCTCGTCTGACTGGCTCCATTGTCCTTGTCGCAGCGGCTGCAACGGGCTGAATAACGCCCTGCTGTACTGCTTGTCGAACGGGTGGCGGGACCATTACGTCCATAGCCTCTCGACCAGTTTCTTGAATCAGTTGACCACCCATTCTTTGAACAGCGGGTGGACCACCGGCCCTAGCAGCTTGAGCCGCACCTGCCAATCCAGCACGAATCGCACCGGCCTCAGCCGCGAGTGGAGCCATTGCAGGCAACTGACCTAAAACGTCTGCGGTTTCCTGAACGTATTCTTGCCCTAGCTCTGTGCGAGGCATGTAAGTCGCTTCACCAGCGCGGCCCATAGCCTTTTCCTGAATCATTTGAGCCGCCTGTGGCGTACCAAACTCACCGGAAAGTATTTGTTCAGCAAGACCCTCTAAGGTTCCCCGAACCATCCCGCCAGCGCCAACGGTAGCGCCTGAAGCCAAGGTCATTAAGACCTCTGCCGCACCAATTAGCTTGTCTTGAAGTGCGGGGTCAACTTGTGGCTCAGGAGGCGGTGGCATGATCGGACGCCCGTATGCGTCAAGTATCGGTGTCTCAGTCTGGGCGGCAAACATTTGCTCTTCTAAAGTGCCACCTGTAACGCCAGAAGGCTCGGGCGGAAAAACTTCATCGCCCCTCATCAGCGGAGTTGCGGCAGGACCAACGTCACCAACGACTTGCTCAGTCATAACCTCTTGAGAAACTTCTTCTACGGGTATGCCGCCAAATTCATCGCGCATACCGACAGAAACTTCAGTCTCTTCTTCTACTTCGATTCCACCAAATTGATCAGGCATTACGGCTTCCTGTATATTTTTCCATCAGTCCCTCGATACCTTTCTCCAGACTGTAATTGATCAAAATCTGTTTGCGTGGTAACGGTTATGAATACTTCTTCGCCAGACATCAAAGGCGTTCTGGGAGCGCCAGAAGCCACGGCTTGTATCTTCGACATATCACCATACTTGTCTTTAATCAAAGCTTGGTTATCAACGGCTAACTTTTGAATCTCAAGCAAATTATCATAAAACCTTTGGGGACTTTGCCTTAACTCTAAACTACGCATCGCAGTTTCTAACTTGGCACCCTCTCGGTCGGACAATGGACCCGTACCTCGCATCAACGCGACCTTGTCCAAGTAAATCTTGGATTTCAAGGTATTGATCATGGCCTCAAAGTTAACATTTGCTTGCTGAACGGTTGGCAATGCCCCAGCGTAAGATCCAGTCGTTTCGTGAAGCGCAGATCCTGTATCTTTAGGATCGCCACCAGCCTTTATAATTTTGTCAATAAACCCTATCAAATCTTCTGAGCCAGACATTGCGTTGCTGACATCGTTGACCTTGGTCTGAGCCTTCTCTTGCGCCGCGTCTTTCAGGTTTGCAATTTCTAGCTCTAGCTTCTCAGCGGCCCGGGCATTGCCAGCGCGCTCTGCTAAGTTTAACTGACCCTGCCGCTTTGCGATCTGCTGCAACGGTCCGCGTATCTCTGAGTCATCAGCGACCATTGCCATAATGTCAACGCCAGCCTCTGCAAGATTTTGAAATCCTTCAAACTCCTGAAATCTAACCTTGTCTGCAAGCTCTTTAATCTTTCCGGGTTGTAGTGCCGCTGCCCTAGCCTCTTCGCCTACAGTCTTCATCGTGGCGAAGTAGTCTTTACCGCCGGGTAGCGTAGCTATTCTTGTTCCTACCATCGCCTCAGCGCCTTCAGGGTCAAGCTTTGCAAGCTCTCTAGCGTCAACCCACATCTTGTTTAATCCGGGGTCGTTTCTAGTTGCCTCTACTCGGCTGGCAAAAATTTGATCAACAATTTCTGGGTCAGTTTCGCCTGCCAAAAAATTTCTGAGCGCAGTATGGATTTGAGTTGCATCCCTGAAGGCTACCTGCTGCCTTTCCGCTGATAATGCGTCAAATTGACTTTGCGCTAACTCAGCAATTTGAGGGTTGATCATGCCCAACCGTAGATAATCCTCAGATGTCCTTTGTTCTAGTGGCTTTTCAAAAAAACTTTCAACCGCAAGCCTTTCTGTTTCCCTTTGCGCTATTGCGGCCTCTCGATCTTCTCTAGCAAGCCTAGCCCGTTGACCGGCAGCGCCCACGTTAAAGGCTTGACCGAAAGCCTGCATCGGACTTGGTACGTTTAACGAATAGTTGTATGGTTGTGCCATTGTTAACTACCTTTCTAAAATTTTAAGAAATCGCCTATGCTCATTCCGGCGCCAGACGCCATACCTGCTAATTGCATTGGCATGTTCGCAAAGTTAGCAAAGGCCGCGCCCTGACCCAGCGCAGCACCAGCCCGAGCCTGACCCTGCTGACCGTACAAGTTAGCGATGTTTCCTGCCGTCTGCTGACCATATCCAGCCTGACCAGCCGCTGAAGCCTGACCTAACGAAGTTAAACCGGCAAGGTTTTGATATTGATTCTGAATCATGCTCTGAAGCATCTGGGGTCTAAATTGACCCAGAGCGGCTTGGATGTTTCCACCGCGTAAACCACCAGTTGCGGATGCACCGGCTAATATTCCAGCCTCGCCCTGCTCAACCAGAGACTGGAACATTGGGCCTTGTTCAATCCCGGCGTAGGCTTGTTGCTGCGCCTCTGGCCCTAACAACCCAAGAATCGCTTGCTGCGCCTCTAACGACCCAGTGCCAGCTTGAACATACGGGGCCATTAACCGTTCAGTCGCTAATCTTGCAGCCCTCTGCTCTTGAATGCCCATCTCAGCAGAACGCTCTTGCGCCCGACCAGCCTTTCTCGCTGCTCTTGACTGAATAGCTGAACTAGCAAGCCCCCCGCCTACCATAGCAACCGCTGGATGTGGCATTATGAAAACTCCTCTAAATAATCTTCTAATTTTTCGCCGTACATTCTCATCACCATGTGGGCGCTGTCTTTAGCAACCTCAGCCCCATGACAGAGCTGTACAACCGTTAAAATAATGTCGTAGTACCCAGCGCGCCACATAAACGATCTGGCATCTACATCGCCCTCACGCTCAACGTGGTCAGACGCCT
>Ga0209534_10000821_pt1 | contig 34280 bp, 31 predicted proteins | sample COG_07_FD_184751 | JGI IMG/M metagenome (GOLD analysis project Ga0209534, IMG submission 184751) | Pelagic Microbial community sample from North Sea - COGITO 998_met_07 (SPAdes) (version 2) | ecosystem: Environmental > Aquatic > Marine > Neritic zone/Coastal water | place: Helgoland, sampling...
GCCTGCCTAAATCTATTTTAATTATCTCCCTGAATTAATATTTATTGAGATAATAATTTTTACAAATAAACTAATTTAGGAATTTATTAATTCTTTTTAGGAGTTATAGTTCTTTTTTTTAAGTTTATGGATTTTCTTGGTATATTTATTTCTTTTTTAAGGCTATTTTATAGATTCAACAAAATAAAAAATTGTTGAATTTATATTTTTACACCTGTTAAGGTGTAAATTATATTATTATCTTCTCAGTTTTTGTATTTTCAGTAACAATAATTAATTTATTTCACAAATTAGATATTTTTGATTTCGTTACCTTGTATGGTAACCAAAAACAAAAGTAAAATTACATTATGTAGTCAATTTCTTGTTGGAATGCTTTCAACAAAAATACTCGTCAATACCTTACCTGTTATGCTGTAAATCTATAAAATTATTATAATTATTGCTATTAATTCACAGAGATAATTAACATAGATTTAACACCAAATTAGCTGATGGTTTTATCTAAATGCCTTATTAAAAAAGCAAAGGAACAAAAACTATCTTTTCACAGACATCCTATTCCATTGGAGACATTTTTTTATTTTTTATGTTTTTTACTATATTTTTAAGTCCTCAAAAAAATAAGTGGAGAGAATTTGATTATACATCTTGTAAATATAAATTGAATTTGTTTAAAAAGATAACACCATATCCATTTAATATATGCCAAGGAAAAACAAAATATCAAAGAAAAAAACCCCAAAGGATTATAAAAAACAAACTATTCCAAAAGCTCTTCGTGAACAATGCTGGCTTCATAATTTTGGAAAAAAATACGAACACAGCTGTTACATTAAATGGTGCTCCAATAAAATCAGTGTATTCGATTTCCATGTCGGGCATAATATTCCTGAATGTAAGGGAGGCAAATTGTGTCTAGAAAATGTTAAACCAATTTGTTCCAGATGCAATCAGTCAATGGGTTCTCAATATACTATCACCGAATGGATGAAGCTAGACGAAAATCAAACCCAATCTTGTTGTACTATTTTCTAACTATTTCAATCATAAATATATCGGTATAATATCTCTCAGTTCTTTAGTATTTAATGCATTATTTCCACAATATAATTCTATAAAACTTTTTGTTTTTTCGCTTTTTAGTGAATTTATTATCAATTTATATTTTTCTAATAACATATTTCTCTCCAACTCTTCCAAAGGAATTATACAAATTAAATGATTCTCTATCAGATATTCCTTTTCCGTGTCTATTAAACAATAACTAAATTTATACTCACCCTTTCCGTATCCTCTGTTTACAACTAATAATAAATCCGTTGAACCTTCTTGGTCTATAAAATTCTTCTTTTCAGGATTTTTATACTCTTTTATACTCAATTCGTTGTCTACTATATCGCTACTATAAATCAATCTGGTCTTCTCCGTGCAATTCGTAAGTTTATCCTTTACCTGATTCCATACTACATTTCCCACTTTTACTTCAAAATTCATATCCTTTAATGTTATAGCATTTTTGAAATACTCTCTCATTTGCTTGATTCCTGTTTTCGTATGAAATATAGTATTTCCTCTAAAAGTTAGGGTATATTTTTTATTTATAACTTGAGTTTCCTTTTTTTGTACAATTAACACTATCGTATCTTGTCCCGTTTCTATATAATTCTCTCCAGAATGGTCTTTTATACTCACGATTTTATAATTATCAATAATATGTTGTCTTAATTTATTGTAATAATTACAATTCAAGAAGTTTTTTGGTAAAACAAATGCTAATATACCATTCATTTTTAATTCAAACAAAGCCTTGATTATAAATAATATGAATATATTTGGTCTGCCATCAAAATATTTATGATATTTCGTGTCTACATCATTTTTTGGCATTACAAAATATGGAGGATTTCCTATTATCAAGTCATATTTCTCCTCCGGAACATATTTTAGATAATCTTGATTCATCAAATTTACAGCATTTTTATGTTCTAGTGCCTTTATTTCAGTAAATATAATAGTGTTAAATTCTATTCCATCTATTTGAATATTTTTATATGTTTTATCTATTTCGTTTATTACCTGACAAGAGCCACAAGAAGGTTCTAATACCCGTTTTATATTTTTATTATGTTTTTTACAAATATTTATCATATCTGTCACAATATTTTTTGGTGTGAAATATATACCATTTGATTTTTTTTCGTTATTATCTAACTTTTTGGTTAAATCCATAGACAAAGACGAAAACTGGTCGTTCATTTTAAATATATAAAACACACATTATATATTTAAATCAATTTCACACATAGTGCTTGTTTTTTAGTTCCCTTTTTTAAGTTTTTAAAGTGATGCTATCGCGAAACAAGTAAAAAAATTGATTTACACAGAATAGATTGAGTCTGAAATAAATTCTACATTTTCTTCTGGGTCTGATTCTAACACTAATTCTTTGTAAATTTTCATGGTTTTTCGTTTTTCATATTCTTTTATTGGATTTGACATTTTTTTGCATAATTTTGAAATTGAGTTTCCCATATATATTCAAAGCTATATTTTTTTATTTTGTTTCTTCCTAATTTACGTTATTTATCGAATCCATCGCTCCCTTGATTGAGGACAGTTTTGCTAGCTTTTTTTTTATAGCATTATCATATTTTTCCTTAATAGATGGTTCAGGGCTTATTGAGGATAATGATTTTTGCCAGGTATCTAATTTTTTTGAATCATTATTATAACCAGGATTTTCTTTTTCCCATGCCGACAAGGTGTCTACTAGCTTGAACTTCGTCTTTGACACAACGTTATTTAGCTGACTCCCGTCGTCTTTTATCCATCCTTCTTCATTTTTTACCATAAATTTCAATCTTTTCTCATCTGTGGAATGAATTGGTCTATCTGTAGGGCTTAAATCTCCTAGCGATTTTGTTAGTATGCTTGTCATACCTTCGACGTATCCGTTCTTGGTCGTGTAATCTAAATCTTTTAACGATAGATTTAGACTTTTTACAAAATCTTCCAAATTCATAGCATTTTTACAATGTTCATTCAAAAATAGATTTACGTTGATATAATTACTATTATTATTAATAATTTGATTATTGGTTATATGTTGAATAATCGTCTGTGGGTTTGATTTAGCTGCAACATTCGTTTTTTTACAATTCTTTGAATGCTTCCATAAACCATTTCTGCTCTTATATTTTTTACTACAGTTTTCACAAAAATAATATTTTGCTACTTTTTTAACGTTGTTAGCTAACGCTAGGTGACACTTTTCCAGATGTTTTTTGGTCTTAATATGTTTCAACCAATTACATTTTTTAGACGATATATAGTCACAACATTTACAATAATAAGAATTGCTACTTTTTGCTACTTTTTTTTCTAAAGGTGACAACATTTTTCCCTTATACATAAAATAGACAAAAATTTCTAAGTATTTTACGCCAAAAGTGCTTTTTTTTTAGTGCTCTTTTTTTTATGTAGGTAACTATTTTTTTTTAACAAATTGAAAATACCTACATTATGCTCTGAAGTGAAAAATACCTTATTTTGAGAAAAAACTTTTACCAAATTTCTCATTTTGGACATTTATATAATTGTCCAAAATGCAATATATAGGGAAAGATTTATACAAAAAAGTGGGAGTGCTCTTTTTTTAGTGCCTTTTTTGTTTCTATCATTTGATATTATTCTTTTATCGAATCCATCGCTCCCTTGATTGAGGACAGTTTTGCTAGCTTTTTCTTTATAGCATTATCATATTTTTCCTTAATAGATGGTTCAGGACTTATTGAGGATAATGATTTTTGCCAGGTATCTAACTTTTTTGAATCACCATTATAACCAGGATTTTCTTTTTCCCATTCTGATAAGGTGTCTACTAGTTTAAATTTAGTATTTGTCACAACGTTATTTAGTTGACTCCCGTCGTCTTTTATCCATCCTTCTTCGTTCTTGACCATGAATTTCAGTCTTTTCTCATCTGTGGAATGAATTGGTCTGGTTGTAGGACTTAAATCTCCTAACGATTTTGTTAGTATGCTTACCATACCTTCGACATATCCGTTCTTGGTCGTGTAATCTAAATCTTTTAACGATAGATTTATACTATTTACAAAATCTTCCAAATTCATAGCATTTTTACAATGCTCATTCAAAAATAAATTTGCGTTGAATGTATTTATATTCGTTTTTTGATTATTTATATTCGTTTTTTGATTATTATTTGTTATATTAGTTATATTCTGAATAATAGTCTGTGTTTGTGGTTTTGGTTTTTTACAAATTTTTTTGTGCCGATATATACCCATTCTGCTCTTGTATTTCTTAATACAATTTTCACATTCATATTTTTTTACTCCTTTTACTCCCTTTTTTGTTACGTTTTGGTTACACCTTTTTAGATGTTTTTTTGTATTCAAATGTCTGAACCAATTTGATTTTTGAGATGCTGTATAGTCACAACATTCGCAATAGTTGTAAAACTCGTTTTTACTCCCTTTCTTGTCTAAATGTGACATTTGGTTACAATATATATACAATGTCCAGAAAATTTCTAAGTAGTTTGCTCGAAAAGTGTTTTTTTAGTGCCTTTTTTTCAGTACTTTTTTTTTATGTAGGTGACTATTTTTTTTTAATAAATTGAAAATCCTTACAATATGCTCTGAAGTGAAAAATACCTTATTTTGAGAAAAAACTTTTACCAACTTTTGGAAAATGGACATTTATATAATTGTCCAAAATGCAATATATGGAGAAAGATTTACACAAAAAGTGGGAGTGCCCTTTTTTTAGTGCCTTTTTTTGATTTCTATCTAATTTACGTGCCCGATTTTATTCTCATCGCTTCCTTGAATAAAGCTAGTTTCGCTAGCTTTTCATTTATTGCATTGTCAAATTTTTCCTCAATAGATGGTTCGGGGCTTATTACGGCTTCCAACGATTTTGTTAGTATGCTTGATATATCTTCAATATATCCATTTTTAATTGTCCAATCCATATCTTTTAGTGATAGATTTATTCTATCTACAAAATCGTTTAATAGAGCATTTTTACAATGTCCATTCAAAAATAAATTTACGTTAATTGTATTAATAGTTTTTTGATTATTTTTCGTTATATTATTGGTTATATTTGGGATGATTGGTGCTTTTTTATTTTCTGATTCTTCTGCCTTTTTTTCTAAAACACAATTTTTTTTATGCCTCCATAACGTAGTCCTGCTATTATAAACGTTGTTACATAATTCACACGTGTGACATTTTCCATCCTTTTTTTTTAAATTTTCGTTGTTCTGTGGGTCCAAATTTTTCAGATGTTTTTTTGTATACAAATGTTTGAACCAATCGTTTTTTCGTGATGTAATATAGTCACAACATTCACATTTAAATGATTTGCTACTTTTGCGATTTTTTTTGTCTAAAGGCGACGACATTTTTTCTTATACATAAAATAGCTTAAAATTTCTAAGTATTTTGCACAAAAGTGCTCTTTTTTTAGTGCTTTTTTTAAGGTTTTGATATGAAATTACACAGGCAACGCTTCTACTTCACAACAAAATAAGAGTAAATCGTAAGGCAACGGAGGAACTTCAGGTTCTTGTGGTATAAAGCACTGTGCGAAATATATATTTCCAAAATACTCGGGTTTATGTGCTGGGTTTCGTGTAGATGTAAATTGTGACTTCGCTTCTTTGGGTTTGGTTCTGGAGTGCCAAATTTTTGCGTGATGACACGAGGAGCAACTTTTATTATCATCACGATGGTATTGTTGACAATTGCATCTCTTAAATTCACAATTAAATCTCGCAGGCATTTGTATATAATTTAACACGTTAGCTTTTCTCTAATCCATTTCAGAAAATTGATTTTAATTATATTATCTTTTTTTATCAATTAAAAAATGGCATCCTATTTAATTGATAAGCTTGAAGCACTGAAAGAAGATGAGAATAAACTCAAGGAACAGCAGCGTATTCTTATGGAAGAAATAGAATTAGAGATAGAAAAGAAGCGTAGATTAGAATTAGATGGTACAATTATCAAATTACGAGCACAAGTAGGTGAAATTGCTAAAAATATTGAAGGTGAAATTATGCCTGATAATCGTATATTTGTATTAAGATATGGTAAACATAATTATACACAAGAAGAACAACGAGAAATCTCACGGCCTGGCCATAGGAATCATCTTGAAATGATAACAGTAAAAAAATTCAAAGATAATTTAAGTAAATTTGATAAATGGATGAATAATAGTGCTTGGTCAATTAACGTCAAACTAAAACAGGCACACCAACTCAGACAAGATGTACCTTTAGTTCTTCCTCCTGAAATTAAGATTTATGATGACATTATACCTATATTTACAACAATGATAGGTATTATGAAAAAACAAGAGTTTGAAATTGATAATTTAAAACAAAGGATGGAGAATTCATTTATTGCCGGTCACACACGAACACCGGCAATAAATGAATTCTCCTGAGAGTCTTTAACACCTTCACTTATTTAAACGGCGACTTAATATTTGTCACATTTGGTTCGAGCACCTCATTATATATAATTTAACACGTTAATTTCTCCCTAATCCATTTACGAATATTGTCATTTGTTGGATTTAATATTTTTAATAAATAACTTATTTGCGTCTAGTTTTTCTAACACTTTTTTCTTCGTTTTCTTGTTGTTTTATTTCTTCGCTTTCTACGTTTTCTACGTCTTTTGGTTCTTCTTAGGGTTTTCTTTTTTCTGCCCCCCTGGCGAGATCGACTGCGTCCTTTCTTTTGTTTCCTCCACGCTTGCTTGGAATTATTGCTTTTGCCCTTCTTTGGAAAGTCATTTGGTACTCTTCTTCCTGATCTTTTAATTTCTTCTTTCTGGATGAAGTCACCCAACTCGCGCTTGAAAGCACCCTTACCAATTTTGTTTTCTAACTCTTCCTCCTGTATTTTAGATAGCAATTTTTCTGCAACTTTTAGTCCAATATCACTTTCAGTACATTCAACTTTTCTCATAAGTTCTAAGATTGTTTTGCTGTGACTTATAAATTCTATTGCTGCCTGCCCTTCAATCCAAGATTCATAACAATATTGACTATATATTGTCGCCACGAAACCATCATATTTGTCGTTTTCGCGTATTCGATCACTGTCCGCCCACCGCTGTTCATATAAAGGTCTAACGAAATTATTAAAGAGTTGTTGCCTTAAGTTTAAGTATTTGAGTGGTGGTTGTTGTTGAATGTCTTGCCCCCATTGCTGACTCGGCGCTTGGAAATAGGGCTCATCGTTTTCCCCTTCCACATGCATCACCGATTGCGAAAAATCTCCAGGGAATAGACGCCAACTAAACGTTGGCATTTTCGCCTCATTATTACCTGAATGCATCATACCACCCATCATACCACCACCAAATAAATTTGGGTATCTACTAATATTTATCCCCCATTCACAAAAATTCTTTTTCTGATGGAATGTTTGTCCGTCCTGTGAAAAACCAAATGAGTATGAATCTGAGGCTGTTGTTCGCAAACCATTATAACTTTTGAATAACATAAGTTTAAGAGAATCTCGGGTGCCTCTACCACCCCTTGCTGTATATTTTACATTTTTTACAACTCTTTTAATATAAGCTTGAGTTTTCATGGTTCTTATAAAGTTATTTACTACATCACTTAATAAAGTTGCATCAACAGGAAGATGGTCACGCAATATAGGACAAACTGCTTCCCACCAATTATCCGTGTATTCCTCACCAACCGGTCTTGTATCCCTAACCCCATAACTTTCTATATTTCTTCTGATAATTTCTTCGACGTCTGCTATCATAATATTCCAATATTGCTCTGGCAGTGTAACATTTTGCCCTCCCAGTTTAATACTTTTATTTGTTGATTTAATATCATTGAGGCCCTCTAAAAACACATAATTTTCCCTATGTATTTCATCTCTAATTTGAAGTATTTTTTTGTATAATGTTACAGTTGGATCACCGGGAATATATTCCAATATTCCGTACGCTCTTTTTTTGACAGGTTCATTATTGTCTGATCCACGTTTAAAATCAGGTAGAATAGGTTTCCAAATTCCATTTACTTTTTTTTCTGTTACACCTGTAAATATACAAGGAATTTGTAAATTTAAACATAAACAAAAAACCGGAAAATCATTTGTCAATAGTGTCGAATTTTGCATACCACCATTTAACATACAGTTCATAAAATGAGACATCACTTGCATTTTGTCACCCCATTCCTTTAAAACAATTAACTTAATCTTATCTTTGGTATTACTGAGGGTGGTACCCAGGAAGTTAATTTGTGCCTTCTTTTTATCATTTCCAATCGTATATCGTGAGAGGTGCTCTGCCGAAATACGATGATTTACCGGGTTCTGGATGAGACATTTATCATCTGCATTACAAGCATTTCCACACCCTACATTCATTCTATATGAAAATGGCACATCTGATTGGGTTGCACCTTCGCTTTTTGCAGTAATGTGCGAATCGCCTTTGAAACCTATTGCATTCATGAAACTTTGTTCAAAGGTAATTATATCGCCAACATTTGGAAAGAGGGTTTTTGTAGTTAAAATGTTTGATTCCGTTTTTCCCGCAGCCGGATCTATAAGTGTTGCTATAGACGCTAATTCTATACTAGGTGTTGTGCCGTTATTGTTTATCAATATACGATCTTTCGTCATACCAGCATCCCAAAAATGATAGTCATATTTTTTTGGGGGGTCAAGATAGTTATCACTATTTTTAAGTTTTAACCAGGTGGTGTATTCGATGTTAGCTTTATATTTACCGCTAAACATATTTCTCATGTGTTTTATATGAGAACCCGTTGGATTCCACTCGTCATTTTTCAAAGTGTCGTCGTGGGCCTTCTTATCAATCCCACCCTCTCTCATACCGTCATATATATTTAAATCGTTTTGTAATCGTCCGGGTGTCCCATCTTTAATACTATCAAAATAATTGAACTGAGTTTGTGATGTTTTAAAATCGGTTAATCCTTGCTGACCCGAATTGCTAATCTCTGTGCCTGTCATTTGATTACTAAAGGTAGTCCAGTCTCGCCTGGCGGTGATTGTTCCATTTTGTTCCTTTGTAAATATTAATCCATTAATATCAGCGCTGGCAATGTATTTTGTCATTATATATATATGTATATAGATGCTAAAAATAATTAATTAGAGTATGTATAAAGCTATTCAATTAAATTTATCTTTTTCTGCCCCCTTTCAACATCATATCTTGTAAAACATTATTTTTTATAAGATATAATTAACATTAAATATATTTGTTTAATTCAACTTAACACGTTAGCTTTTCTCTAATCCATTTACGAATATTGTCATTTGTTGGATTTAATATTTTTAATAAACCATCAATATAATATTGTTTTAAATCATCCGTAGTTTCAGGGTCTTCTAACATCAAAATAGTATTGAATATAATTTTTAACAGTCTGTTATCGTAAGTATCTTTAATATTTTTAAAAACGGTATCGATATTTACAGATTCTTCACCTGTTTCTTTAAATAAATTGGGAGATTCCAATTCTAATACATTTTTATATAAGGAAAGCGTGTGTGTAATCGAGGTTTGTTCTGCTGCGGAATAAGTAATAATTAATTTTTCAATCCCTTTTATAGCACTTGTTAAAATATGATTATAAATTTTATTATTTTCGCTTTTATACCATTTATAATAACGACGGATAGCATGAAATAAATAATATAAATCATCTTTTCCATCGCTGTTATACCATCGCCAGACCCCTTGTAAATAAGACGGAGGATGTAAGCGCAATATATTATCACTAACACTAACTTTTGTACCTATTGGTGATTGCGATAATAACGCTAATTGAACCATAACTTGTAAAGGTTCTAATATCATATCACTTCTTTCTTTTCTACTTGTAATATCCATATTATTATTACCTCTGCTTATGTGTTTATACTTTTTCATTAATTTATAAATTTGTTGTGTTTTTTTAATCCCTCCTATAACACTCCACCCCATATAAACATAATTCATATTTAATATTATACAATATTAAAAGTTATATAAAAGAACTCCCTTTGATTATGTAGTATGGATTTACAAGAAGAAGAATTAAAAGAGTTTTTATTTCCAAAAGATGATAAAAGAATAGAAAAATTTATTGGATTTAATACAGAACAACAATTAAACAGTATTTTTATTGGTAGTGTAATTAGTGAAATAGGGGAAGATAAATATATTAGATTAAAATCTGGAGAGAATCAAACTGAAAAGGATAAATTAAAACAGATGTATCAACAAGAAAATAATGAATTACATGAAAGATTAAAAAGAATAGAAAATAGTAAACGAGAAAGGGAAAGAGAATATATAAGCGAAAAAACAGAGATTAGAGAAAATATTAGAATTGACTTAAATAAACAGCACGCTCAAAAATATATTGATATGGAAGAAGAAATATTAAAATACAAAAGCAGATACGACCAGTATATTGAAAAAAGAATGGATCAACATACAGAAAATAACAATAAAATAATCTTTCAAAAAGATGAAATGGAGAGAAAATTAGACGTCCAGAGAAAAAGTTATGAAGAAAAATTAGACGAATTGCGAAATAAAATAGAAAATATGATTGTATTAACATCAAATTCTACAAAGAAAGGGCAAGAAGGGGAGGATTGGACTTTTAATCAATTATTGCGATTATTTCCAAAAGCACAAATAGAAGATTGTCATTCAACCAAACATAGAGGTGATTTTATAATTAAAGATAAATATATTGGAATGGTAGATTCAAAAAAATTCAAAGGTAATGTTGGTAGAAGAGATGTGGATAAATTTAAAAGTGACATGGAAACAAATAGTGATTTTCAATATGGTATATTATGTGCTACCGACCACGGTATTGCAGCAAAACAAGATTTGTCGTTGGAATTTGTGAGTGGCAAACCAATCGTATATATTCATCAAGCTTGTGAAAATCCACAAAAAATATTAATTGCATGTAATTTATGTAAATTAATATTAAAAAATATTGACTGTTTTGATGTAACAAAAGAAGAAAATCAACTAGTAATAAAGGAAAAAACACAATCAATTATAAAAATCAAGAAAAAAATGATAAAAAAAATTAATGATTTTAGTGAAAGTATGTTAGAATTAATGAATATGCAATGGACTGAACTAGAAGCAGTATTGAAACAAATTAATGTAAGGCATTAATATATATATGTGGTATTTTTGTAAATATAAAGATAGTTTAGGAAAGCCAAAAGAAGGCCTACATTCATATAGAGTGTTTGATATAGCAATTATAGATGTTTTATTTACATTTATACTAGCTAAATTTATACAATATCATTTATTAGAAGAATGGGACTTTTTATTAATATTAATTTGTTGTTTTTCCGTCGGAATTATATTACATAAGGTTTTTTGTGTCAAAACTACTGTTGATAAATTACTTTTTTCTTAATTTTTTTGTTTTTTTATTTTTTAAAATAAATAAATATAGTTTTTGAATTTTTGCTATTGACATTTTACCGATTATTTTGGTGATTGTATTAGAATTATATTTTTTTTTAGTTTTTTGTTTAAAAAGCCTTCTTGATGATGGAGAGGCTTTTAATTGTAATAATATTCTGCGTTTAAATTCTTCGGTTGCTATTTTTAATCTTTTTTTATTATAGTCAGACGCTAAACCTCCATTATCAATATGGTCACTAATCAGAAACCTTTGGATATCAACAACTTTTCTTTTTCCAAATTGGTCATTTCTCCACAAACTTTTTTCTGTTTCGGGTATATTATCAAATCCTGCTTTAATTGTAGAATCATCTATTATTGCCTTTATATTTTTTTGTATGTCTGATTTCCTTGTTTTCCTTGTTTTCCGTGTTTTTTTCCTAACTGTCATTTATATTATAAAATATTTTTTTATAACATAATATAAAATGTTTGATTACAATATGCGTTTAGTTTTACTGGGTGAATGCTCCGTTGGTAAAACTGCTTTCGCTTCTAAATTAACAAAAGGTTATTACCAGAACCGACATGATACAACTATTGGTGTAGAATACAGCGCGAAAATTATACCTATAAATAATGAATCAACAATTAAATGTCAATTATGGGATACGTCGGGACAAAAAAGATTTACCCCGTTGATTAAAACCTACTACAATAATGTAGCTGGTGTTATATTAATATATGATGTAAATAGAAGGTCTACATATGAAAAATTATATTTTTGGATGAATGAATTAGAAAAATATATATATACTGATTATCCAATATCAAAAATAATAATAGGTAATAAAATAGATTTGGGTAATAGAACAGTTTCTAAAGATGAAGCCTCTCAATTAGCAAAGGATTATGGTTTTATGTATAGAGAAATGAGTGTAAAAGAAGATGTAAATGTGGAAGAATCACTCGTTGCGTTATCAGAAGATATATATAAAAATAAGGAGGTAAATGATGGTATTAAAAAATCAAAATTAGAATATTTTGAAAGTAATAAAACAAAAAATAGAGCAAATTGTTGTTGTCTTTGTTAATATTGGTAAAGTTGTTTTACAATAATTGAAAAAGACCAATCGTGGTCGTGTAAATTTACCTCAAACCCTCTATCATTTAATAATTTAACTCCAAATTTCACTAATTTAACGGGTCCAAAATAATTTCTTTCTGGTTGTTGTTTATTAGTATTTTGATATAGAATACCATCGGTCCAATCTAACGGCTTTCTGTTAACTGAAAATCGAGCGAATGAATCAGGGGTATTTGGAGATTTTGTTCTTTCGAGTGCTTCGCCACCCTTACCTTTATTAAAAAATTCTATTTGTTGTGCGGAATATAATTGAGCTTTTGTTAAATTGCTGCTTAAATCAACATTCAAACTATTTTCTGAACAACCCCTTTCATTTGTTGTTTCACCTATATCCTGACATGCAAATCCATCTCCTTGATCCTCATAATATTGAGCATTTGGTTTATCATTACCATAAAATGTTCCTTTACCATATATACCCATAGTTTGTGGATTAAAATAGGATGGTATTTTAATCTTTACATCTACTGTATCTATCATTGATATTAAATCAGTATTTGGTTTATTATTATTGAAATCGTCCAGAACTATTATAAAATATTTTGAACCCAAAACATCCACCTTTGATATAGGGACTGTTTTTCCATGATAAATTTTATCTCCTGTGCTCCAATCACCTCTAGCGGCTATCTCATCGGTATTTATAATTGCACCCTTAGGAGGAGTTCTTGAACGTTCTGGTATTGTATTCTCGTATATAGCCTCGACCTTACTACTTGATGTTGGAATAATTCCTGCTGTAATTAACGCATTACTACCAGATGGAATACTATATGTTGTTGTTGTTCTGTAAGTGGGTTCTTCATATGAACTTATATTTGAACCCCATCTACATCCGCTTGAATCATACTTATATCGTTTTACTATTGTTGTTGTGCCTCTAAATCCCATTAACCATCCTAAATTATAATCTATTTTCCCTCCTGGTCTAGGAACCTCTGATTCTTGTTTTGCTGAACAAGAATTTTTATCAATTTCGTTATTGAACCAAGTAATTCCGCATTCATCCTGTCCCGAAGGGTCATAATTATAAATTTTTATTTTATTATCGTGTTTAGTATATTTAAATTCTAAAAGAGGAAAAGGATATAACCCTGTCACCGCTGTCGGAGGCACATTTCCGGAATAATTTCCTGATACATCATAATATCCTCTAAAAACGTGTGTTCCTGTCGTCGTATCTTTTTTTTCCCATATTTGTTTATTAATTTGAGTTGCCAACTGTTCTTGAGAATAATTACCTTCTTCGATGGTAACTGTAAAATTGCTAGAATTCCATGAAATATCGAATGAATCCGTTCCATAATCTGAACTAAAGGTATACCAAGAATTAGGGATTTCTACACTATCTAATACTATAGATATGACGTTTGTTAAAGGTTGTTTAAGTTCCATAATATAGTTTGAAGAAGTATATAACCTTGTAGAATCTTGTTGTTCCTCTACATTACAAGAACTGTGATATTGAGGTAAAAATTTTCTAAAAAAACTATCAAAACTAACTATCCTGTTTATTTCTTGAATTTCAAATGGATTCTTTTTACCTTGTACTACACTTTTTGGTGCGTATGTTTGTTCTAAAGGTCTCCTTACTTGACCTATTATATTTTTTTCCACATTTATTATTTGATTTATTTTAGATTTTTCTTGTTCTTCATTTTGACTTTGAAATCTTTCCGTTAAAACTTTACCTGCTTCACTAGTCTCTTTTTCATATACTTCCGTCCAGGTCTCAGCATTAATATTTTCCAAATGTTCTAATAAGCGTTCTTCGACATTAGAAAAAAAAATTAAGTATTTTTCTTGATTTTTAAATTTGCTTTTAAATTCTAAAATTCTTCTATTTATTATACCCTTGTTAAGTGGGATATATTGAAAATTTAAAATAGCAGATAATTCTTCTATATCATAATTATAAACATCAAAATCGGTTTTTTTCTCTTGCTGTTTTTTGATTTGTTTTTCTCTTTTTTTTATATAATCTTCAAAGGGTCTGTTATTATTTGTTTTCTCTTGCGAATCTTTTAAAGCTTTGTCTTGTTCGTATTTATTATTTAATGTTTGATATGTATTTGTTGAATTTTTATCATTTTTCCAATCTCCGTACTTGTTTTTATCAGGCTCCATTATTATATATACTTCATAAATTATTAAATAATAAAAATAATAATTTATATTTTCAAGTGCGTTTATTCTGAAAATTGAATACTTATATATATATTTAGAATGAATTATAAAATAACAAAATCAAAAATAACAAAATCAAAAATGACTGAATCAAAAATGACTGAATCAAAAATGACTGAATCAAAAATGACTGAATCAAAAATGACTGAATCAAAAATGACTGAAGATTGTGGAATTTGTTGCGAAACATATAATAATTCTACTAAAGCCAAGGTAACTTGCGGACATTGTAATTTAGATGCTTGTAAAAAATGCATTAGAATATATCTTCTTGACACCACTTCTGGTGCCCATTGTATGGGATGTAAAAATGCGTGGGACAGAGATTTTACTCAAACATCATTAAATAAATCATTTTATAATGGTAGTTTTAAAACCAGACGAAAAGAACTTTTATTTGAAAGCGAGAAAGCAAGATTTCCTGAAACGATGCCTGCTGTTGAAAATTATAAAAATATCCGAGTATGGAAAAAAGAAGAAGAAGAAGCCAATATAGCTATAGCTCTAGTAAAGATACAATTAAGTGAAATGGAAATAGAAAGAAAAAAACTGACTAATAATATTTATCGAGCTAAAACAGGAGAAATTATTGATAAAAAAGATGGAAATACATTTATCAGAAAATGTCCTTCGGATGGATGTGAAGGATTTCTATCGTCTGCCTGGAAATGCGGGGTATGTGATATTTGGGCGTGCGCGAAATGCTTTGAAGAAAAAGGTTACGAGAAAGATGCCGAACATACTTGTAAAGCTGATGACCTGGCGTCTGCTGAATTAATTAAAAAAGAAACAAAGGGTTGTCCCTCTTGTGGAACTCGTATATTTAAAATTAGTGGATGTGACCAAATGTGGTGTACAGCTTGTCATATCGCATTTTCGTGGAGAACTGGTTTGAGAGTTAATGGTGTTATTCATAATCCTCACTTTTATCAGTTTCAAAGGGAAGGTGGTAATCCTGTTATACAAAATCCTGGAGCACAAAATTGTGGTGGAATGCCCACTTATTTTCAAATTAGAGATAGAAGAAGAGCAATCCATCACCATTCAATATTTATAAAATGGCATTTAATTGCTATTGAGAATTTACAAGTAAATGATGATACCTATAAGCGGTACAAAAAACGCGGTAGAGACTATTTTGAAGGAATTAGTAGAAACACCAGCGATATTCATCGTGGAGGACAACACTTCCAATTTACTATTCTAGATAGATTTCGACAACAGTGTCAACAAGCATTAGATAATAAAGAATTAAGAATCAAATTTATATGTGGGGAAATAGATGAAACTCAAATGAAAACTCAATTAATGAAAAAGAACACACAACATAATAAAAGACAAACGCTTTTACATATTTATGAATTGATGGGAGTTGTATATAATGAATCTATTAACGGTATTCATAATGCGATGCTAGAGTTTATTAATGAAACTAATTTATTAAATGTCGCTGTAGATCAAAGCATACAAGATAATCTTTTACAAATCGCTCGCGTCCAAAAATATTTAAAAAACATTCATACAAATATCATGAAAGTAGAAAGAGTGAGAATTTATTGTAATATTGAATTATTTAAGGTTAGTGATATCTATAATCAAGCTGTTTATATTATTGATGGCGAATATGATACACCAAAATTCAATAATTATGAATGTAAAAAAGAGTCAATTAGAAAAAATGCCGGTGAATTACAACCAAAATATAGACACGACGAAGAAACTAATAAATGGTATAGGGTCTTTAAAAATAATCGCCGGGATTGTGAATATCTTTAAACCAACTCCATAAACCAACCATGAATAAATTTTTCGAGTAATAAATTTTTTTTGAAACTTTGACAAATATGTCCTTTTAATGGCTTACAACAAATAGAGCATTTTTTAGGGTTTGATTTATTATAGGATATTTTTTTATTTCCTACTGTTAATATCCTGTCCCAAGGTATAATTATACATCCCTGACCTCTTTTAAAATGTTTATATCCATAAAATAGAATATTCTCTAGAAATTTTAAAACTATATTACCTTTTGGTTGTTTTTTGATAATATCGTCTCTTGATATAAAATCAGGGCTTTTGTAAATAAATTTATTTAATCTTTCTTCCTTATACATTCTGGATCTATGTGAATATACTACTTGATTTTTGATTTTACCAATACCTAATATTTCGTTTGTGTCATTATTCATTTCAATAATATAAATAGATTTTCCACTTGGTATCTTTTTAGAAATTGGTTTATCTAATCCATATGCACATCCTTGGTGCTCTTTTCTTTGTTTCCATTCTATATTTTCCAAATAGGTTTTATTATTGAATCTTACTGTTCCAATAATAAAATCATGTTCCATTTTATATACAACAATTCTCTCCATTTTTATATTTATCAATTTTACACTAATTGACTTTTATACCCATTCGAGCATACTCTTTATACCCAACGGATATATAATCAGTCGTATAATTTTTTGACAAACATTTTTGAATAGTTCCTTCTCCATCAACATAAACAATCTTCTTGATACCAATCTCTTGTATCTTACGTAAACAATTCGAACACGGAGCAGAATGACCTGATATTTTTTCAGTTGATGACCTGAATCTAGCAATGTAAAGAGTTAGTTTATTCATTTTTCGGCGGAATTTAGCTTCATAAAACCCGCGATACTTTTTTCCGTCGCCGGAAAGCATACGGGTACAAACTGTGGATGGTGGAGATTTCTCCGTGACCCGAGCAGCGTATCTCGTCTCCAAATTTATTACGATGAGTATTAGTACTTAACGATAACATTTTCGTGCCTTGACACAGAGCCGAAGCAACTTTTGTTTTTTGCGGAGAACCCCTGGCTTCGTCCAACAACTTGCTAATTATAGAGTTTTGAGTATTTGTCATTATTATATATTATATATGAATGTTTATATATACATTTATATATTCAATTTTTAATATCATATTAGCATCACTCGTAGTCTTATTTTAGTGCTCTTTTTTTAGTGCTCTTTTTAATGTTTTTTTCTTAAAAAACTTTGTGTAGGTTTTAAATAGTTAGGTTTTTTTTTCTTACGCATTTTTTTCTTACGCATTTTTTTCTTACGCATTTTTTTCTTTTTAATAAATAGTTTATAATATTTTTGTATTGTTTTAATATGTTTAATTGTAGTTTTTGGTATATTATCTCCGTAAATTCTTGCTCTAAAATTCGTGTATTTATTGATATATTCATCCCAATTTGTAGTCCCCATACTACTGTTGCAGTCCTTACATATAGGTAGTAAATTACCCAGTGTAATTTCTCCTCCGTTAGCTTCAGACATTATATGCCCTGCGTGGAATGTATTGCAGTATGTAAATGGGGTAATAGATGTTTTCCAGCAACAAAAGCATTTTGCTTCAATAAAATTTCCAACATATGTTTTCCATACATCGAAACGCATTATAGGGGCAATTTTTTTCTTCATCTTTTTTGTTGTGGATACCGTTATTTCATCCTTTCTTTGATTTTTACATTTCATTTGATGATTTGTAAATCCAGTAAATGTTTTATATTGTTTATTGCATTTATCACAAGACCACGAAGCATTCATATGTTATATATATAGATTCAGATTTAAGTGCTTTTAAAGTGCCTTTTTTTTAGTGCTTTTTTTAATGTTAAAAGGTTAAATATTTTTTTTACATCTTAAAATTGAAGTTTTTCATTTCTTGACATAAACTTTATTATTAAAATACACCATGAATTCAATTATGCATAGTAAAAGAAAACAAGTCTTTTTCGCAACATCAAGCGTTTTGGGGAAATTTCATGGAATAAAAGAAGTACAAGCGTTTCGCTCTGCTAATAAAGAAAATATCAAAACTACACCGGTGTCATTATCTTTTTCGGGAAGCAATAAAGATACTAACTTTGCGTCGTTTCCTCAAATGACATCTTTTATAAATAAAAGCAACAGGACAGATACTTCGGGACATACCAGTCCTACTACAAAGGTTAAAGTTAGTAATATGTATATTAGCGATGATACTAAGTATAGAGAACTAATTGTAGCATTAAAAAATATTAATATTAAACATCTAGAAATGATAAACTGTGAAATCACAGACATTACAGGTCTTGCTACTCTTACACAATTAAAAGAACTCAACCTTCGTAGAAATCAAATCACAGACATTACAAGCCTTGCTACTCTTACACGGTTGAAAACACTCGACCTCTGGGACAATAAAATTGCAGACATTGCAAGTATTTCTTCTCTCACACAATTGAAAACACTCAAACTCTATGGCAATAAAATCACAGACATTACGAGTCTTGCTGCTCTCACGCAATTGAAAGAACTCAAACTCTGTGGCAATAAAATCACAGACGTTACGAGTCTTGATGCTCTCACGCAATTGAAAACACTCAACATCGGGTTTAATCAAATCACAGACATTACAAGTCTTGTTACTCTTACACAATTAAAAGAACTCGACCTTCGTGAAAATCAAATCACAGACATTACAAGTCTTGCTGCTCTCACGCAATTAAAAGAACTCGACCTTTGTGAAAATCAAATCACAGACGTTGCAAGTCTTACTGCTCTCACGCAATTGGAAGAACTCGACCTCTCGTTTAATCAAATCACAGACATTACAAGTCTTGTTGCTCTTACACAATTAAAAGAACTCGACCTTTGTGAAAATCAAATCACAGACGTTGCAAGTCTTGCTGCTCTCACGCAATTGGAAGAACTCGACCTCTCGTTTAATCAAATCACAGACATTACTGGTCTTACTTCTCTCACGCAATTGGAAGGCCTCGTCCTTTGTGAAAATCAAATCACAGACATTACAAGCCTTGCTGCTCTCACGCAATTGAAAACACTCAACCTCGGTTGGAATAGAATCACAGATATTACTAGTCTTGCTGCTCTCATACAATTGAAAACACTCAGCATCGAGTTTAATCAAATCACAGATATTACTAGTCTTACTGCTCTCAATTGACATCACTTGACCTTGGTGGAAATCAAATACCATAATAAGAATAGATTTCTTTCAAACTTATCAAGTCATATTATAGGACTGAGATAAAAACCAACCAGGGATTTGCTACCTAAAAGTGTTGTGACGAACCAAAGTTTGTGTGTGTAAGTTATTGTTTTATTATATATTTTTTTTTATGGAATGTATTTATCAAATTTCTCTCCATTTTATTTAATTTAAAGTAATTACAAAGAGATTTATCGTTGATATCTTCAGGAAAGTCGTCGAGCTTTGTGATATCTGGTAACATCTCAAAGATATAGCGTTCTAAATATTTCATTCTATATCTTGTTGCTTCAAATAAAGTTATAATAAAATTTGTGGAGAGAAATTGCTTTAATTTTATTAAATCTTGTTTTGATTTATTATAAATAACATAATTATCTCTATTAGAAATACCAAAAACACCACTTAAATCAAGAAAAGGAAAACCATACATTTTGTGAGCTAATACTAATTTAGTTACACCGTGAAAATGACATGGAATATTAGAATAATTTATAACAATATGAGGTTGCAAGCCATTTAATTTACAAGTAGTAATATTGGGATGATGTGTGTTATCCGTTGGTTCCTGTGTAAGAACTAATCCTTTGTAACCCTTTCTCATATTCGTCTTGGTGACTGATATATGTCCTGCTTTTGTAACAAATTTATGTAATTTACTAATAATAGTTGGAGCAAACAAGGGTATGGATGTCATAGGAGGAAGTTTATATGTTATGTATTTATTATGTGCTTTATCAAAAAGCTTGATTGGAGTATCTTCATCCAGTATTTTTCTAAGTAAAAAATAGCAAGTAGGTGTCTGAGCGTTTCCGTGAAATATTTTATTTGTTTCTGTATTATTCAAAGTGTATATATATTTTATATTGTATCTTAATAGTTTTGAATACATATTATGGTCTTTTTTCATCCAAATACTCGGTGTAATAAATGTTAAAAACCCATTTTCTTTTAAAACACTTAATGATTTTTCTGTAAAAGTATTCCATATAGCCTTGCCCTTTGAATTGTATGGTGGATTTCCTATAATCATATCATATTTTGATTCTTTTTGAAATGTTAAAAAATCAAGATTATAAATATGACAATTCTCTCCAAATAATTTTTTAAGAAGTGGAATAAATGTAGAATTAAACTCCACCATGTGCAACATATAGCTTGTTATATGAGTATGTCTTTTCTTATCATCTGGATAAAACTCTTTTAACCCTTGAAATAATTTTGTATATAGAACAATACAAAAGGGTCCTCTGCCAGCACAAGGGTCTAACCATTTTAAAGTTGGGTCTTTGAAATATTTATTAGGAATTAAATCTAACATATCATTAATAATTTTAAAATCAGTATGTACTTCGCCATTTTTCTCTTTATTTCCTTCTGTTATTGTAAAATCTTGTATATAGGTTTCTATATTAATATCATACACAGACATTAATATATATATCTTTTCTTTTATTTATTTTGTAATAAATTTAAAATGTTATTTAATTTATTGTCAATATTAGATAAAGAATTGTTAATGAAATTTCTCTCCATTTTACTAATAACATCATTCAAAAAGATATTAAATTCTTTTTTTTTGAATAAATCTAAAGATATAGCTTTGAATATATTGTTTCTAACAATAATAACACTAGCTTGAATATCTTTAAAGGTGTAATCTTCTCTAAGATGTAAAATATCTTCTAATTCCGGGATACTATAATGAGTTATATTAAGGTCGATATTTAAATCAGTCATATATTATAGGTCTTCATTTTTAAGTAATGTATTTAATTTTTCAATAGTCCAAAATTGTATAGCAACTGCTGGACCTGTTTTCAACCAAGTAGCAACCAATCCTCTATAAAATCCTGAAATACCTTCCAATTTAAATATTTTTATACATGAATCTAGAATACCGTTATATTTCGGGACTGTTTTATCAAATCCTTGAAGTTGTAATCGTCTTCTAACCAAATCAGTAGGATATGTAATAGAGATTGAAAATAATCCAGCAAGACCACCACCTACAAGCTTGGAGTCAAAATATGTATCTTTAATTATAGAATTAATATAATAGTAAGAGGTATATTGTATGCCACTAAATCCACCAAATCCTAAAAGACTCATTCTGGAACCTTGATATAATTGTTTTAAAGGAATTTTCCTTAACGCGTCTAAAACCCCTTTGTATTTATTTTTGTTAGTTTGTAAAGATAAATATGTTCTGGTTGTTTCTAACGGATATGTGGCTAACATACTAACACATCCCGCGGTGCTTCCTGCCGCAAAATTAACTATATTCTTATTATCGAAAGTGTTTTTGAAATATGTTTTTGTTTGGCGAAATATACTATAATTAATGGCAATCTGTGGAAAAACTCTAATACAATTAGTTCCATTCCCTTTCCAAAAAAAACGCAAGCCTTCTTTTTTATAAACATCTGCTAATGTTGAATTAGGAATAAAATAATTTTGTTTTTGTATTCTATGTAATTCCATAGGAGCAACAAGAGTTCGCGAAACAATACCACTAATACCACCAATTATAAAATCAATAGACATATACATATACTAATTTTATGAGTTTAATTAATTTTTCCAAATAACATAGTTGAGGGAGAGGACAACCATTCTAAATAGCATTCTTCACCGCAAAATCCAAATATTTTTTTACCTATTTTTGCTTTTTGAACCAGAAAAGTTTCATTTTCAATATATTTAAAACAGCAACTACAATAAATATCTTTTGGCACATTATTCGGAGGTGGAGGAGTATCGGGTTTTTTAACTACTTCCTCTTTTTCTCTCCACCAACATTGTAAAGAATATATTATATCTTCCATAATATATATCTAAACTATTTAAAATTTAAATATTATTAAACTCATATGATAACCAACGAAATAGATATGGAAAAATATGTGAATAAATATAAATATTTGGTAGTATTCCCTGATAAAAAAGTAGAATTATTTAAATCATTACGTGATATTCAAGAATCAATTAGTATTGATTCTTCAACAATATCAAAAAAATTAAGTAACAACGAACATATATTTATTGCGAAAGACAGTCAATATACATTTTATATTAAACACGTTATTTAAACGTCTTTTACAAGTTTATTTTTCATCCATGGATATCCCATTGTAAAACAAAGTATCTCGCTTCATTTTGAATTATATTGAATTATTTTACTTATTCTTTTACTTATTCTTTTACTTATTCTTTTGTATGTCGCTTTTGTTTTTTAATAACTGTTAGCAAAATTTGAGATGTTTCTACAATTTTCTCATAAGCCGATTGTGTATTGTTAATAGTAGTATCAACTGTTTCTAATTGTTTTATTTTCTTACTAATACTAGATTCCAAACTTGTCTTTTTCTTAGTATATTTGTCTAATTCGTTTTGTATTATAACTAACTCTTCTTTCTCTTTTTTTATTTTTGTTATTAATTTTATTTTTTTAAGTTTTAAATCATTTAAAGTTTCTATAAATTCTTCATTGAATTTACATAAAGTTTCTTGATTTATTTTGGGAATACTCATTTATATATATAATGAGATACAAAAAATTAATTAGCAATTTTGACAACGCATATTAATCCCCCTTTTACGAGCTAAATATCTTTCATAACTCCCGTGTTTAACATCAACCCCTGTATGATATACCTGTGAAATGGTTCTGGCTTTATTTCCAGTAGCTGCTCTTGTAACAATAGGAACAGAAGCAATTTTGTCTCCAGGACCACCTGTATTTGTATAACTTGAGGAAGGTGTACCAGTTTGGGAATCCTTACCTAATGTAGATTTTTGTGGATTTGTTGATACGTTGTTAAATGTAGTTAAGGATTTTTTTAAAATGGTGAAACTAGAAGCAGATGTTCTAAAATTCTTAGAGTTATTGATACCACCAATTACCCTTGTTTGAAATCTATTGTAACTAGCGTCTGTTTGGGGAAACTTTGCGTTATTTCTCCCCTTCCAATACATATCTCCAATACCACAAGATAGGCAGTTATTTGTTGGTTGCGTACAATTATACATTTATATATTGCAAATATTAAATAAATTGAATTAGAAAAAAGTTAATATATATAAAATTAATAATGGGAAAATGTCCGCACTGCAATAAAAATTTTAAAATTCAAAAATCATTATGCAAACATATGATGATATGTCAATTAAATAATAAAGATAAAAATGAATTAACTGTTGTCCCTACACAAAAAGAAATATGGACGATTCTACAAAAATTATACACAGATAATGAAAAATTAAAAAAAAAAGTAGAAGTATTAGAAAATATAGTAAATAAAGATGTAAAAAAAATGAATATGATAGATTGGTTAAATCAAAATGACAAGGGTGTAAATATAGAAGGTTGGTTAAAAACAAATATTATTGTCACATTAGAAGATTTAAATATGATATTTATGAGCGATTATACGAGAGGTTTATCAAATATACTTGAAAATAATATAAATGATAATGAAAATAACCCCTTCAGAGCATTTAGTCACACAACAAAAGAATTATATGTTTATGACAAAAATACATGGAAAAAGTGTAAAAGAAAAGATATATTCAATATATTTGATAGAATTTCCTTGAATATTTTAAAAAAAAGTAAAGAATATGACGAATCATTAAGCGATAAAGAAAAATACGGGTCAGATAATATGCAATATTTGAAAAATTGTGATAAAATAATGATTGTTGATACAAAAAAGAAAGAAAGGTATTATAAACATATTGAGAATTCTATAATTGGACTAATAAATAAAAATTTAAATGATATGGCAAAATTTAAATTCTATATTTAAATGATATGGCAAAATTTAAATTCTATATTTAAATGATATGGTAGAATTTAAATTCTATATTTAAATGATATGGTAGAATTTAAATTCTATATTTAAATGATATGGCAGAATTTAAATTCTATATTTAAATTATTTAAACTATATGATTCATAATAGAATATAATGGAAAAAACAATATATTGTATTAGACATGGTTACGCATTACATAATAAACTTTTTTTTGAGATAGGACCAAAGGCTTATTCAGAATACAGAGATACACCATTACTTGAAAAAGGTTACGAACAAGCAAAAAAATTAAATAAAACGTGGGACGAATTAAAAGATATACAGTTGATAGTCGTATCACCGTGTCAAAGAACACTCGATACAGCAACATTTGTATTTCAACACGTAAATACTCCTATTATTGCGAAAGATTTTTTAATTGAATATCCTGTAGGTGGGTCTGAAATTTGTAATAAACGAAAAAATATTGACGATTTAAAATATATGTATCCTTATATACAATTTGAAGATTTCCCTAATAAACCATATTGGCCTACTCAACAAGAAACTAAAACACAATTAAATAATAGAATAGAACATTTACTCGAGTGGATAGGAACAAGAAGAGAATCGCGCATAGCAATAGTAAGTCATAGTTCTTTTATTGGTCAAATGAAAGACGGTATAATTGGAGATGAAAATCACGAACTTAATCATTGTCATCCTTATAAAATCAAAGTAAAATACAGTCACAATAAAAAATTTATTAATATGGAAGAAATGGAATAAACGGAAGTTATTAGATTGAATATTTCGATTTAAAAGATTCAGGAGTCATAAGAGTAACGCCTAATTTTCTAGCATTATCCGCCTTCCCAGTATCATCATCCAAATCATTAACTAATACTATGAATGTTTTTTTACTTACGGTTGTTCCTAATTTCACCCCAATTTTATCTAGTTTTTGTTGTAATTCTTTATCACGAAAACCAGTAATGACAACTTTCTTATTATATAATTCATGAGATTTATCTACTTGATTAACTTTAATATTTTGTAACTTATTTATTTGGTTTATATCTTGTAAGAATTTTATAAATTTTGGAATGTATGGAACAAACAATTTTGCTGTCTTTTCTTGAAACCCATCTAATCCAGCAATTTTTGTAAGTTTTATTTCATCGCTATCTTTACTTGTAAGTATATCAGGATACACATCCATAATAGCAATAATTCTTCTTGGACCTAACCCTCTACCAAATATATTAGAAGCTCCCATAAGAGAAGGCAAGGAAACCTTCTCTAATCTATCACGGATGGAATTATAAATCTTTGTAGATAACTTTTCTTTAAAACCTTCTACTTTCAAGAAATCTTCTCTAGTCATAGTCAATATTTGAGGGATATTTTTATATCCCGCATTTATGATTCTTTGCACGTTACCTCGTCCTAAACCAACTACATCAATCTTATTGAAGAAATCATCAATAATTTTCATTATAACGACTTCATTTTTATCCGCATCAATTAATATCAAATCTTTTTTTGTAGAATTCCATTTATATTTATATTCAGATGAAGGCATTTTGATAGTTGTTGCGGGTTTAATGACCCTTTCAACCTTTGGAATAACATCACCACTTCTTATAATTTGAACCAAAGCACCCAACCCAATTTTATTTTTAATTACAAATTCCGCATTATGAAGTGTAGCATATTGAATAACAGCACCTCCTAACTTAACGGGTTGTATCTGAACTTTTGGTTTTAAATAACCATCCTTACTCGGAGACCAAATAACATCTACTACTTTTGATTCAACAATTTGGTCATCTAATACAGTTTTAAAGGCAAAGGCGTGTGCGGGATTTTTACTAGTTCTGGGATATTTTTTATCATCTGCCACAATAATACCATCAATATCATAATCATAACTTTCACGCCAATCAATCAAATACTTTGATAAAATAGTTTTATTGATTGTTTCCATTTTTTTATGGATAACAGATATAATATTGAGTTTTTCCATTAATTTAAATTGTTCGGTTGGTGTTAAATGTGGTGACACAACTTCATAACAAACAAAATCAATATCCGCCCATCTTTCTGGGAGTGATTCTTTGGCATTAGATGTTCCCGCAATCATATTTCTAACATTTGCAAACCTTTCACTCCAATTGCTTTCAAACACTTCCTTTTTCATTAAAAGTTCTCCCCTAATTTCAATACCTTTTTCTGTAGGCAATCCCAAAAATTCAATCGCATGACTAATATCTTGTCCTATTTTTCCATTTCCTCTTGTAAATAACAAGGGTTTCTCACCCATCGTGCTATAACCAGCAGAAACTCCATCAACTTTAGCGCTGATAACAAAAGGTCCATTATAATTTTTTAACCAAACATTAATCTGTTTTTCTTGTTTAAATTTATTCATAGACCACATTTCAAATGGTAGATTTATTTTCATTTTTTCAACAGCAACACTAGATGTAGTATGACCTTCTTGGATAGCTTTATTATCAGGATGTTTTTCTTCAATAAATTCTTTTAAAATATCATATTCCTCGTCACTCATCATAGGTTTATTATTTGCGTAATAACCTTTATTTGCAGCACGAATCATAGAACTTAAATCATCCTCATTTAATCCCTCTAATTGTGATTGACCAACTTGTAAGAATTCTTTGACCAATCGTTTCCCTTTTCTAATCTCAACTCCAGAAGTCTTTGTTTGGCTCTTTGTTTGGCTCTTTGTTTGGCTCTTTTTCATGCTTTTTGTAATGCTTTTTGTAATGCTCTTTTTCATGCTCTTTTTTTTAGTTTTATTTTTATCTATTTTTTTTTTAGGTTGATTTTCAATAAGCATAACAGCGTTTCCATCCTTTCTTTCAGTTGGCTCTTTATAAACCATACCCATAAAATCAAATACTGATTTCTCAGTAGGAAAATCTTCTTCCAATTTTAATCCTTTATTTCCATTTGTCATTTTATATAAACCGTGTTCGTTCATAGAGTAACCTAAATCTAATGCTCTTTTCCTCATTACTGTATTGAATTCTTTGCTTCCTGTAAAATACAATAAAGCAAAGGGTAATTCTTTGTGTTTACTAAACATAAAATCAATACGCCTGGAAGGGTTTCCATCCAAACGACTTACTCCCAAACTTTTAGTATTACCTCTTGATAACACCTCAATAAGAATCTTTTTTTCAATAAGAGCATCAATAAATCTATTGAATAATTCTACATCATCATCGGGGTCGCTGATACAAATATCAATATCCCCTGAATCAACTGAGCCTCTTCTATAAGAACCCATTATTTGGAATGTGCTATCCTTATTTTTTACGTCATCAAATATCTTTTTTAACTCTTTCTCATAAATATCTATTTCTTTTCTTGGAATTCTTTTAAGAATATCTTCGTAATATTTCAAACCCTTCTTTTGGACGTCATTCAAAAGTTCTTCTTGCCTTTCTCTTAACTCGACTATTGTTTTTACATTATGTTTTTTAACCAATTCACTCGCTTTTTTTGGACCAATCCCATATACATCTGTAAATATAAACACAGGATTTGTCTTTGCCTTTTCCAATACAACTAGCGTACCCGTATCAATATACTCTTGAAGTTTCGTAAGTATAGTATTACCTATACCACTAAGACCCTTTAGTTGTTCCACAGTCGTAATAGGCTCCTTAAACAATATAATCGATTCTTTCGCTTTTGTATAAGCTCTTGCTCTAAAATTCTCTCCTTTTTTCCTCATAAGGGATTCTAATTGTTCTAATACTTTGACAAACTTGGTATTATAAGTCATCGTTATATTTAATGATTTATTTAATGATTTATTTTTAACTGTTTTTTTCCTTTCAATTTTAAATGGTAACTTCAATTTTTTTTTTAACTTCTTGATTTTAGTTCTTTTTTTATCTAATTTTTTCAAAGTAAATGTTCCTTTCTTTTTAACCTTGCTTTTATCTATTTTTTTTAGTGCTTTTTTTTTAGTGCTTTTTTTTATACAATATCCTTTCTTTTTTAAGGTGCGTTTCGGAAAAGATATCTTTGTAGCACAAATATCACCCTTAGGTGTTACAAAACACTTATCGTGAGATTTCCATTTATGCATAAAGGGAAATATACACTTCCCTTGTTTTATTTTATTATTCTTTTCTATTTTTCCCATATTATTTACATTATTACCATACATAATGGACATTATATACATTATGTATTTATTTTTCTTCGAAATATTCCTTTAAAAATGTATCATTTTTATCATATATTTGGTCTAAATATTTACAGAATTTTTTGCTTTTTTTATTTTCACTTCTTTCTCTTCTTAATTTTACAATTTTTAATATATTTAATTTAGGTTCTGGTAAAATATCTGTAGGAGTTTCCATATTATATACCTTCGGACATTTTAAATGTCCGAAGGTAAATAATAATATAAAATAAATATATGATGAACGATGGAAATACAATAATGTTTAGTAAAGGTATTCAATTGACTAACAACAACGGGCAAATTAAAAAAAAAGAATACCAAGCTATGTATGAAGGCAATAAAGGAAAAATGGTATTAAATGATAATAATGATATTTATTACATTGAAGCAGATGAAAATGACATCGAGAAGTTATTTAATAAACCTAAAAGCAACAAAGATTTAAATGAAAAAATAAAAAATTTGGTTGAAAATAATAATAATAAAAAATCAATAAAAATCAAAACACCTAAAAGAAAAAGGAAAAAAATTCATTATACTATCAAAAAGTCTAAAAAGAAACCTACAAAGAAACCTAAAAGGAAACCTACAAAGAAACCTACAAAGAAACCTAAAAGGAAACCTAAAAGGAAATCTAAAAGGAAACCTAAAAGGAAATCTACAAGGAAATCTACACAAAGCTCGTTCACCCGAGACCTATTGAAAACTATAATTTAATATGTTTAATTATCAATTAATTAATAGTGAATAATATATATATATATATGTCAACAAATTGGAAAGACATTGGTAAAAACTCAGGAAATATGAGTCAATATAGAAATGTTACACATCAGAAATTAAGTTATGAAAATGGTAATTTGAATACAATATACGATATATCTGGTATCAAGACAAAAGGTTATATATTTGATATAAGTGGTGAAAATATAGTATTGGGGGTAGGCACAGATAAACCATTTAGTAGATTATCATTAGGTAATAATGCCGATAGTGGAGTTTTTAATCCTCAAAAACCTGGACAATTAGCAGCTATTGCTCTTGATGAATCTGATACTGGTAATGGATTCTCAGGTATTGTTTTAAATTCTAAGATAAAAACATTAAATAATTTGGAAACAAAAGGATTACAACTTATCTCTTCGCAAAATAATTTTAGTATGGACGATTCAACTATGGGGCGAATTATTTTATCAAATGAGAATGTTACTACGATTGGAGGTAATTCAAGAAAAAATCCTGGGGGCTATAGCGATAGCACCGCAGGTATGAATATAGTTTTAGATGTACGAGGCAGTATAAGAACAGATGGATATATAAATTTTTTTGACAAACCTAGTGACGACACAAATCAAAAGACAAGTCCAAATAATGTTACGTGGACCGAACAATTCGATAAAATTCCACCTGGCTCTTTATTTTTAAAAGAAAATAAAGATAGTATTAGTGATGAAGGACTTTATTTTAAAAATTCATCGGGTGTAGAAATCCAGGTTGCTGGTGGTGGTGGTGGTGGTGGTGGGGGAGTTGGGACGAGTTCATCTGTTTTTGATGTAAGTAGTCAAGGTGTGTTTACCTTTATAGCAGCTAACGGGACTGGTGATCTCGGTAGGTTTGGAGGTCATCCAGTTACATTTAGTGGAGAGTCTCACGCTCTTCCGACTGACCCAGCAACAAGTTATTTTAATAACGCGGTTACAATTAAAGAAGGAAATTTAGCAGTAATTACAGAAGATGGAAAATTATTAAAAGTAGGTAATCCAGATTCAGATTTGACCTATTTCTCTAAGCCTGGAGGTATAATATTAGCTGAAAAACAACTATTAATAGGAAAAACTGCGTCGAACTCAGATAGGTTCGGTTATGGATTAATAGATATACAATCTGTTGAAACGGTTCCTAGCATGTTGTGTACTAATAATTCTTCCATTCCTTTTGAACCAACTGCGGCAACAAATTCTATTATGCTTTTAACAAGGGAAACTGTTTCTCCTTCCAGAACAACAGGTGATATTGGACAAACATATGATTGTAGTAACACAATTATAATTGGCAGCGCAAACTTTTTAAATATAGATACTCCTAATTCTATTATTAGCATTAATCCGTATTTAGAGAGCCGTGGTGATGGGTCGAAAATAGTAGATATTTCTGGAAGTAACCTAATTTTTGGTGCTAATAATGACTTATCCGCATCTCCATTTTCTATTATATTTGGAACTGGTAATGAAATAGACAGTACAAATAAAACAGTTGATTCACCCGAAGGCAAAGAAAATGTTGCTTTAGGTACCAATAATAGATTATTTAATAGTCAAAATTCTTTTGTTCAAGGCACTAATAATGTTAATTATGGCAACTTAAATGTAATTTTTGGAAAACAAAATAAGATAGGTAATGAAGAGGGGACGTGGAATGGAGGAAAAGAGTCGGATCATTTCCAATATTCAGGAAGTAATTGTTTTATACAGGGAAACAACAATATTATAAAAGCTCCTTATGATATTTCGGTTAATAATGCTTTTATTGCGGGATATGGCAACATTTTAGATTGCTCTGGTTCATCCTTTGTAAAAAATCCAGAAGCCTCGTATGTTTTATTGGGTAGTAAAGCAAGAATAGACCAGTCAGACTTCACAAATGACTCCTCGAATGTTCGCTTTGCTTTTGGCACTCGAGAATCAAATAGGAATGTATTTACTATTGATAAAGATGGTAATGTAGTGATAGAAGGTAATTTATTAATAAAAGGAACAAAACAAACTAAGATTACAGACATCAGTTCAATAACCGTGTCAGTAGTTAGTAATAATTTATCTTTAAATGTTGGTCCATACACACTACCAGAAGGAGCAGCCGAAGGGGGTGGTATCACTTTGATGGATACTGTTGGGGGTCGTGGAGATAAGGGATTAATATGGAATTCTTCTCCAAGTGTTCATGGGTCGGAAAATTACTGGCACACCAAAGGTTCGGATATTTCTACAAATGATCTTTTTGCCAATAGTATTATAGCGAATGACATAAGCGGCAACGACGCAAGTTTCAACGATTTAAGTTTGAACTATCTTTATGTTAATGGTAATATTAAAGCGAATGACATAAGTGCTAACAACGTCAGTTTCAACGATTTAAGTTTGAACTATCTTTATGTTAATGGTAATATTAAAGCCGACGCATTACATTTAACACCATCCACCGGCTTAAGAACAGGGGGGGCGCCGGGAAGTATAATTTTAGGTGATTTAACGAGTGGGACAGCTGGTGGGGAATATTCTGTGTCAGCTGGTCAAAATAATACAAGCACAGGTTATGCTTCTATCGCTATGGGTCAAAATAATGAAAGCACAGGTAATTATTCGGTTGCTTTAGGAAACATGGCTTATGCTGGTGATAATATACGTTTTGCAATAGGTATTAGCGATACAGCAAGTACTGCTTTGGCTACTAGCGGCAGCGGCAACAACAATAAATTCGTTATAGATGTGAGCGGCAACGTGGGTATCGGGACTGATACGCCCACGGAGAAACTGGAAGTGGACGGCAATATTAAATCGCAAGGTTTGAAAGTGGTGGGAACTATTAAAATGACGGATATAACCATAAACGACCATCTACCTCTATTCGTGGCGAATGAAATGTCTGATATTTCAGACAATGGTTCTTATGCCAAGAAATGGTACAATAATATACCTGATTCACCCGATTATCTGTATTTAGAGACAATCTCAACTGATACCACCTACCTTTATGAACATCCAAGACCTCTCACCAAAAACCTGTGGTTTGGTCTATTTTCATACTTAGCCCGTTACCCTGTGTATGGTGCGAGACCATTTAAGCTGAAGAACGGCAACTCTCCTCATAAGTTCACAAAAAAAGTTGATATATATTACGTCAAACAGTATAAACACGCATATGTAGTTGCTACCTCCTACAAGTCAAAGAGTACACCTGAATATGTAGCAACAGTTAGTCCATATATATACCATGACCACATATATCCAAATACAACTACTTTTTACGCGGATTTTTTCGACGGTTCAGGGACGACCTCTGAAGTACAAATTTATGGCGGAGGAAATTATTACCTGGAAGTGGAAAATGCGGATGTTAAATATATAGGAAAATATGGAAAAGGCACGTCCGACCTCAGTGGGAGCAGTACAACTGGTACAATGTATCTGAATGGCAGCAAGATTAACACCGCCGCCGAGTATCAGGCCCAATCATACTCCGGTATTACTGGAGGAGTAAGTCGAAAGACCGTAGTTTCTGTAATCGGTGCCGATTTAAGTAATTGGGACACCTTTTGTCTATGCTCGAATCCCAACAGTTATATATACTATGATATATTAATAGTAGACCACGAGGAGGAGAAAAAACAGGGAAACACGCGAGAATATTATGAAAATTATTTAGCAGCAAAACATAGTATATTTTCGGATATGACAGACGATGGTACAAACCCACGAATGACAGCATCAGCTGGCTTAAGAACAGGGGGGACGGGAAGTATAATTTTAGGCGATTTAACGAGTGGGACAGCTGTTGGTATTTATTCTGTGTCGGCTGGTAAAAATAATACAAGCGGAGGTAATTATTCGGTCGCTATGGGTCAAGCTAATACAAGCACAGGTAATTATTCGGTCGCCATGGGTCAATATAATACAAGCTCAGGTAATTATTCGGTTGCTTTAGGAAACAGGGCTTATGCTGGTGATAATATACGTTTTGCAATAGGTATTAGCGATACAGCAAGTACTGCTTTGACTACTAGCGGCAGCGGCAACAACAATAAATTCGTTATAGATGTGAGTGGCAACGTGGGCATCGGGACTGATACGCCTACTTATAAATTGGATGTTAATGGTGATATTAAAGTACGTGACATCGATTTTTACCATTCACCCAAATGGACCGAAAATACTTCTACTGATGTTGCTAAGAATTGGAATAGCATCACATCATCGTCTGATGGAACAAAGCTGGCGGCAGTTGTGTGGGGGGAAAACATTTGGACTTCGGTTGATTCTGGGGAGAAGTGGGACGAAAATAAAACTACTGGGGATGGTAAGAATTGGTATGACATCACATCATCGTCTGATGGAAAAAATCTGGCGGCAACTGTGAGTGGTGGAAAGATTTGGACTTCGGATGATTATGGGGCGAGTTGGACCCCGAGAGGTGATACTAATAATTGGGAGACCATCACCTCGTCATCAGATGGAACAAAGCTGGCGGCAGTTGTGGATAGTGGAAACATTTGGACTTCGGATGATGCTGGGGAGAGTTGGACCCCGAGAGGTCAGAATAGGAATTGGTATGGCATCACATCATCGTCTGATGGAACAAAGCTGGCGGCATGTGTGTATGGTGGAAACATTTGGACTTCGGT
>Ga0209534_10000825_pt1 | contig 34045 bp, 19 predicted proteins | sample COG_07_FD_184751 | JGI IMG/M metagenome (GOLD analysis project Ga0209534, IMG submission 184751) | Pelagic Microbial community sample from North Sea - COGITO 998_met_07 (SPAdes) (version 2) | ecosystem: Environmental > Aquatic > Marine > Neritic zone/Coastal water | place: Helgoland, sampling...
AATTGCAAAATCTTTTTTTTCATCAATATATAATATATCAAATTTATTTCCAAGTAAATTTTTTAGATAATCAATATTTGTATAATTTCTATAATGTTCATTACCATGAAATTTATATTCATCTTTATTTTTATCACTTCTAGTTTCAATAGCAATATATGAATTAACTTTAATACTATTTAAAAATGTAAGATGTTCTTCATTTGTTATACTATGAAATGTAAAGCGAGAATATATTAAATCATAATTTTCTTTATTATAATTTACAAAATCTTCATTATAAAAATTACAAGAATTATCATTTTTTGGTTTAAACCCATTATTATCTATACCATCAACTTTATATATTTTATTAAATTCGTAACAATCTCGTCCGTTACCACAACCACAATCGATAATAGTTTTTATGTTAATTTTTTCAAAATAATTAATGACAAAAATGCAAAAATCGGATGCTTTATTTAATTTAGTAATATTATTATTATTATAAAAATTATTCCAATATATTTTATCACAATTTTCTTTATTATAATTAATGTTATTCATTTATTATATATTAATATTATAATTTTTTATTTATGTAAATAATATAATAGATATATTATGAAAAATAAAAAATTAAGTATAAAAAATTATACTTTTTACATAATCAATTTTTTAATTATTATATTTATAATTATAACAATTTACATTTTTTACAAACGGACTATTGAAACATTTAAACCAATACCAGATCACGATGATATTATATTTTATAGTTATGGTAGTGAATATGAAAAATTCAAAACTCTTGTAAAAAGTGCAACAGCAAATAATATAAATATACATATAAATGGAATAGGTGTTAAATGGATAGATTTTTCAAATAAATTAGAAAATTTTCATAAATTTTTAGAAAATGTGGATGATAATAAAATAGTAATGTCTCTAGATGCTTATGATGTAATAATATTTAATAATGCAGAAAATATAAAAAAAAAATTTGAAGAATTTAATAAACCATTAGTATTTTCTGCTGAAAAATATTGTTGGCCTGATGGTAATATATGGGGTAAATATCAAAATCAAAGTAATATATTCAAATATGTAAATGCCGGTAGTTATATGGGATATGCTTGGAGAATAAAAGAGATGTTAAATGAATTTAGAGAAACAAATTATAATTGTTTAACATATGATACTAACAAATATCATGAAAAGGTTGATGATCAGAGATGTTTAACTAGATATTATCTTAATAATGTTAATAATTTGAATGATATTGCATTGGATAACGAACAGAAAATTTGGAGTCTATGTGCTGGTACAAAAAGAGAAGATTATGATATGACCAACTATAATTATTTATATAACAAAATTACTAATACACAATCGTGTATTTTGCATACAAATGGTGCAAATTCATGGTATAAAGATTTATATATATAATAATAATATATATAATAAAATATTATATATTTAAAATAATAAGAAATGAATATAAATAATGATGATACATTCAATATAAATTTAATAGATAATTTATTTTATTTATCTACAAATACATTTAGTATATATATACTTGATAATTTGATACAATATATTTCAACAAGCGAAGGACGTTGGTATAAAATACATTTTGTAATTAATTTTTATACTTTCTATCATTTATATGATAAAGTAATAAATCTAATTATAGATCCTAGTAATAATTATATAATGCATGATGATAGTAATAATTTGTCAATGAATTTAATGAATTATCATTTAAGTTTGCATATTTATCATATTATATTTTTCAAAAATTTAAATTTCTGGGATTATTTTCATCACATAATATTTGCATTTTTTGGTATAATACCAGGTATGTTATTTATAAATTCAAATCAATTATATTTTCAAATGATATCTGGTGGAGGACTACCAGGTATGATAGAATATGGTTCATTAAGTTTAGTTAAACATAATATTATTAATAAAATAACACAAAAAAAATTAAATGTATTTTTATATATATTTATAAGATTACCATTATGTATAATGGGTTCTACATATAATATGATAGCATATAATAATGGTTATATATCAGATTCTTTATGGATAACATTATATGTAAATATATTAATGTATTTAAATGGAACATTATTTACATATTTGACATGTAATAGTTATTATAAACATATCAATAGAGCAAGATTATTATATTAATCAACCTCTTCCATTTTAGTTTCTAAAGTATCTGTAGAATCGGTAGAATCGGTACATACTATACATTGTTTATCTAAATCAACATCATCGTCTAGACTGACATCATTTTCATCATTTACATCATTTACATCATTTTCATCATTTTCATCAATTGATAAACCCAATTTAACCATATTGTACATTCTATCCGAAAATAATTTTGGATTTTCAATTGTAAAACCAGATGCGAGTAATGATGTATCATACATTAGATAAATTAAATTTTTTAATGTAATATCATTTTTATCAGAATTAAATTTATTAATTAAGTCTTTAACAATTACGTGATCTGAATTTAATTCAAGAGTTTTTTTAGACATCATATATGAGTTCATAGATGTATTATTAAGTGCTTGCGCTTTCATTATTCTTTCCATATTTGCAGACCAACCATATTCTGATGTTACTAAACAGCACGGAGATGTAACAAGTCTATTTGAAATAATAACATTTTCAATTTTATCACCAAGTATCATTTTGATTGATTTGCAAAAATCTTCGTGTTTTTCCAGAGTTTCTTCTTGTAATTTTAAATTAGATTTTGAAATATTAACAAATTTTTTACCATCATATTCTTTAAGTTGTTGCATCATATATTCGTCAATAGAATCAGTCATATACATAACTTCAATATCTTTTTTAACAAGTTTTTCTAAAAATGGAGCTTTTTCAACATATTCTTTAGATTCTCCAATAATATAATAAATATTATTCTGGTCTTCTTGCATATTTTCAATATATTTATCAAATGAAATAAGTTCATCTTTAGATTTTGATGTTGTAAATCTTAATAATTTAGAAATTTTTGTTCTATTATTTTCATCTTCGTGAATACCTAATTTAATGTTTTTAGAATATTGTTCGTAAAATTCTAAATATTTTTCATTATCTTCGGTAATTTCACGAAATAATTCTAATATTTTTTTAACAATATTTTTTTTGATAACTTTTAAAATTTTATTTTGTTGTAAAATTTCTCTAGAAATATTTAAAGGTAAATCTTCTGAATCTACAATACCTTTTACAAAATTTAACCATTCTGGACATAAATCTGTATTATCGTCTGTAATAAATACTCTACGAACATATAATTTAATATTATTGATTTTTTTATTTTTAGTAAAAGCGTCATGTGGTGCTCTTTTAGGTATAAATAATAATGATTTAAATTCAATTTGTCCTTCACCTGAAAAGTGCTTAAAAGCAAGTTCATTTTCCCAATCATTTGAAATACTTTTATAAAATGAACTATATTCTTCATTAGTAATATCTGATTGATTTCTAGTCCATATAGGTTTTTGAACATTACATAATTGCCATTCTTTTTCTGTTCGTGTAATTGTTTTCTTTTTTGTTTCAACTTTATCAGTTTCTTCATCTTCAACATCTTCAATAATAGGTTCATCTGTTTTTGATTCATCAGTATCTTCTTTAGAGTCTTTGGTATCATCTTTAGAGTCTTTGGTATCTTCTTTAGAGTCTTTGGTATCAACATTTGGTTCTTCGATATCATCAACTTCTTCTTCGATAGTTTTATTAACTTGAATAGAAATAGGATAATTGATAAAAGCACTATGTTTTTTAATTAATTCTTTAATTCTATTTGTTTCCAAATATTCAAGTTGATCCTCTTTAAGATATAAATCTATTTTGGTTCCTCTTTTTAAATTATTGTCTGGAATATCTTTTTTAATTGTAAAAGTTCCTCCCGCTGAAGAATCCCAAATATATTGTTCATCATCGTTATTGTTTGAAGTAACAATAACTCTATCTGCAATAAGATAAGAAGAATAAAATCCAACACCAAATTGACCAATCATACTAATATCTGCACCCGCGGATAATGCTTGCATAAAATTTTTAGTACCCGATTGTGCAATTGTACCCAAATTATTAATTAAATCGTTTTTTGTCATACCAATACCAGAATCAATAATAGAAATTTTTTTGTTATCTTTATCGCAAATAATATGAATAAATAATTCTTCTTGTTCTTTTAAAACTGTAGAATCTTTTAAAGATTGATATCTAATTTTATCTAGAGCGTCTGATGAATTAGATATAAGTTCTCTTAAAAATATATCTTTATTAGAGTAAAAAGTATTAATAATAAGAGATAAAAGTTGGTTAATTTCTGCTTGAAAGGCAAATGTTTCACAATCTGTCATTTTTAATTATAATAATAAACTAGTTTTTATATAATTTAAAAAATGATTTAAATATTATATTTAATTAGTATTAAAGATAATTTTGTATAATGGATATTGATATCATTATTAACAATATTAAAGAAATGTTAGTACAAAGAGGAGACAATATCGATGAATTCGAGGAACATGAAAAAGAAATTGAGAGAGAAGAATTTTACAGCGATACAAGAATTTTAGAATTTCACACATCAAAAACAAGTATAATCTTTGCAATGACAAAAAAATTAAAAAAAAATATTTTAGATGAATTAAAAAGTTATCAAGAAGATTTAACAAAATTTGTATTAAAATATAATAATAAAAAAAATATAATTTTAGTATTTAATAATGATATAATTTCGGCACCAATATTACAACAAATAACAAAATATGATAAAATGTTACAAAAGAATAATGGTATTTTACAATATTTTTATGCAAAGCAGTTAAGTTTTAATCCAACAAAACACGAATATGTACCATTACACGAAAAAATAGATGAATCTAATATTCAAGAAATATTAGATCAATATTCTGTTACAAGTAAATTAAAATTGCAATGGATATATAATTTTGATCCACAGGCGAAATGGTTAGGATTAAAACAAGGTGATATAGTTCGTATTACTAGTTATAATTCAAATAGTGGTACATATTATAGATATAGATGTTGTATTTAAATAAATATACTATATATAATTAATAGTATGCCAAATAAAATCACGGAAAATGATGTAAGAGACATATTATTTGGGGATGGGAATGTAAGTTTTGAAATAATTCCTGTAAATGATTTCAGTGGTATAGATAATGATATCTTTATTAAAAATTATGGTTCAAATAATAATATAATAACAATGTCTTTTTTATATAATGAGAATTTAACAGAAGAAAATAATGTTAATAAATTTAACTTAATATTTAAAACTGATAATTTATACGAAGGTTCTGTATTAATTGTTGCAGGGGGAGGAGGTGGTGGTTATGATATTGGTGGAGGTGGTGGGGGTGGAGAAGTTATATACATTGATAATATATCTTTTAAAGGAAATATAAATTATAATATTGTAGTTGGCAAAGGTGGCAAAGAAGGTACTAAAAGTTATTATCATGGTGATAGTGGATATAATAGTGGTATAAATGATATAGTTGCTATAGGTGGTGGTGGTGGTGCTTCATATTATGCAGAAACTCCTTACAATTTACTAAATAATTCAAAATCAAGTTTTAGACATCTTAAAGAGCAAGGACGTGGTTTAGATGGTGGTTCGGGGGGAGGAGGGTGTGGATTTCAATATGGTAAAGATGATGAAGTTTCAACATATAAATATGGAAAAAAAACAAATTTAAAAAATCCAATTTCTGCATTTGATAACTATTATACATTTGGAAATAATGGTGGTATAGGAAATTCTTATATAAAAGAAGAGGATCAATTGGCAAAAGTAAGAGGAGGGGGTGGTGGTGGTGCAGGAGAAATTGGTGATAATTCAACAAATGAAGATACAACACATTTTGGTAAAGGTGGTGACGGAATATCTATTGAAAAAATAGATATAAATACCGGAACAACAAGATTTTGTCCATTATTGAATAATAATAATAAATTTTCTCATCCTCCTCCTCCTCTAAATAATTTATACTATAGTAATCTAGAGTGTAATATAGTAGACATTGAAGAAATTGTAACAAATAAAGTTCAAAAAAAATTAAGAACTACACATACTGGTAATGATAATAATGTTTATTGGGGGGGGGGAGGTGGTGCTGGTTCATATAATACACAAGCAGGAGATGGTGGAAAAGGAGGAGGAGGTGGTGGTGGATATTATGAAGGCATCCATGATAATATTAATGAAGACTTTGTTGGATTGATTGCGGATTCAACTAAACACGCAAGTGAAATAAATTATAATGGTACATCATCTTCTGTAGAAATAACACAAGATAATATAGATAACGATATTGCTAAAGGAGGTGATGGTATACCACATACAGGAGGAGGAGGAGGAGGTGGTGGTTTAGCGTCAAAAGGAGGAAATGGTGGTTCTGGAATTATAATAATTATGTTAAAAACAACAGAAAAACCAATTGAAGTTGAATCCCCCGAATATACTCTTACAGATATTGAAAATATGTTATCAGAATTTGAGAATAATAAAACAGAATTTGGTAAAAATTTAAGTAAATTATATAATTATAATATAAAAGAACATAGAGAATTTTATGATTATATAGATAATATATATGAAGATAATATTTTAAAACAAAATGTACCTCATGGAATTATAAACAATGAATATAAAGAACGAGGAGATTTAGAAATAATTAAATATAATTACGATAGAGATGTTTATGATATTAAATTTCATCAATATTTAAAAATAATTTTTGATTTAAAAATTAATTATGATAGTTTTTTATTATATTCAAAAAATAGAGATGAGGATACATTTGGTATAAATGAAAAATTATATGATTATCAACGACTTATGATAATTATACTAGATATAATTGAGAATATTATAATATTAATTAGAAATGATAACAAATATTACGAATTAATAAATAATACAGATATATTAGAACTTGCATTATTAGATAAAAAGAGAGAAAGATATGATTTAAAAGAAGATTTGTCAGAATTGGATAATGATATTGAATTACTAACCACTCAATTGAAAGAAATAAACAATGAAATATATAATTTAAAAAAATTAGAGAATGATGGTGAAAATACAAAAAATGACAAAGATAAATTAACAGAACAAAAATCAAAGTTTGAAATATTATTAAATAATAAACAAACAAACAAAGAAACGAAACTGGAAGCGGAGTTATATTATAATTATAGTGAAAAAAAAAATGCTGGTCAAAAAAAAAAAATACTTAAATTTTATATATCAGATAATAACAATTTTGAAATTTACAATAGTAATTCTCAAACAACAGAAAAGCTTTTAAAAGAACAACTTTTTGAATATTATAAAATTAATACAATTGACCTTAAAAAAATTTTACAATACAAAGATATCAAAGAATTAATAAAAGAGGAAAATTACGAGGATAGTGATATACAATTAATAATTAAAATATATATTTATGCTTTATTAAAAATAAAAAAACAAAATTTTATTAAAAATACATTAAGTTTATATATTTATATGAGTTATGCAATTATATTGCAAAATTTGTATAAAGACTCTGAAAAATTTTTGTTAGGCAATAATTATGATAATTATAACAATCTAAAAGAAAAAGATTTATGTAATACCAAATTATATAATAATCTGTATAAAATTGATTATACAATTGATAGAATGAATTCATTATTAGGATATTCTTTTATAAATGAATATATTAGTAATTATAAAATAAATGAGGCGAACTTAATATCTTCAAGTTGTCCATATGTTAATATAGTATTAAATGATTATGACAGTAATGCTATCATATTAATGTTATTTAGAAAAACAAAAAATGATAATTTAATATTAAATTGTGAAGATGATGATACAGAATGTCATTCAAAAGAGACATTGAACTTAATAAAATATAAAGATTATTATAAGAATTTAAAAGAAAGTTTTGTTATTGAAATAGATAATAATAGATATAGTATTCATGATTTTTATTTTAGAAAACAAAATACTCCTGATGGAAAAATAAAAGATATAATAGAATTTATAATAGATGATAGATATAGTAAAATATGTAAAACAAGTGTAGAAAATAAAATTAAAGATATATATATATTAGCAAAAGATTATTCACATGTCAATGATATATATGATAAAGATATATCATTATTAGAAAAATATAGTGAAAATGTAGAAAAACAGAAAAAAGAATTAGATAATATAAATGATAAATATACAAAATATAAATATTATTACGAAAAATCAAAATATAAAAATTATATATATTATTTTATATTATTTTTAATTTTAATTGTTATAATAATAGTAAATATTACTGGTACAAATTCATATATGAAAACATTAACATATTTGATAATATTATCAATTTTGACAATTTTAATAATATATAATCACTTTACAAAAGTAAATTTAAATATAGTTGAAAAGTTTATAAAATATGAAGAAGAAAAAGAAAAAATATTTTATGATTATTATAATTTAGCCTCGGTAAAAGTTTACTCTAATCACCAAACTATTGGTAGTAGCGCTACATATGATATTAAATTAGAATTAGACGAATTGGATAAATATAAATTAAAAATTAGAAAGTTTAAAAATTCAAATACAAATACAGATAGTTATGTTAATAAATTAGTTAAAAAGAATTTAAAAATTTTTTATAATAATAGATATGAAAATATAACAGATGTAATAATAACAGACGATGACCCTCATTATTATTATATTACATATATAACCTTTAAACATAATAATCCAATACAAACAGATTATATAACTGATGTTGTATTATTAAAACATGATGAATCAATAATTAAAAAATTATTAAACAATAAAAAGTACGAAACTATTACGAAAGAAGGAAGAAGTAAGTTATGTGATGATGTGTGTAAAACAACTGAGGAATTAATTGGGGTAACGATACAAGAAAAAGTTAAAATAAAAGAAATGAAAAAAATATATATATATACAGTTAGAAATGACATATTGAGATATATAAATAATAAATTTATAGATATAAGTAAAATAATAGAATCAATTGAGATAGAGAAGGCAAATAATTTATCAAATAAAGTTCATAAAAGTCTAACAAACGAAAAGAAAAACTTATTAAATTATCAAAAACAATACGATAGTAAAAAATTAAAAAATATAAATGTAAATAATTTATATAAACATGAAATAATAGGACAATCTGCATTTATTAATTTTATAATAATATTTTCATCAATACTTGTATTATTATTATTACTTGTTGATATATTCCCAACAAAAATTTTAGTAATAATGATAATAGGGTTTATACTTATTTCAGGAAATATTTATAATTATATATTAAATTCATCTTATCGGCAAAGAAAAGATGCTAATAAAAAATATTGGTAAAAATACATATAAATATATAAAGTATATATATATTTGTTATAATATATGATTAGAAGGTCTCTAAGAAAATATAAAGATGATGATAAAATAGATTCTGGCGACGATAATACAGAAAAACAAGATTCTGATAGTGATAATAATATAAATTCTGATTCAGATGATTATGCGCAAAATGAAAGTGATGAAAGTGATGAAAGTGATGAAAGTGATGAATTTGATGAAAGTGATGAAATTAATGAATTTGATGAAAGTGCTGAGGAAGAATATAATAATATTAATAAAAAAAAAAGGAAAGCAGAAAAAAAAATTGAAGATGAAGTTGAAAATATACCAAATATAAAATTAAATGAAAAACTGTTAAAAGGTAATGTAATTTTAGTATTAAATAATAGAGATTATTTTAACAATTATGATGATGAAAATGATGAAAATGATGAAAATGATGAAGTTGATGAAAATAATGAAAATAATGAAAATGATGAAGTTGATGAAGATGATAATACAAATATACAAGAAAATGTTAAAAAAAAGCAAAAATATAATGATATATTAATAAAATATAATAGAGATGAGAAAATATATTTTAATAATTTAAATGAAGAAGAGAAAAATAGAATATTAAATTTAGAAAATAATCTAAAAAAAAATAATTCAATAGATATACCAACAAGATTTAAATTACTTGATTATGATATTAACAGTATTGTAAAAAATTCATTAATTTACAGTATTGAACAATTAAATTGTATGTCCAAATCTAGTAGTGAATATTTTAAACTACATAATTGGATTAATACACTTTCAAAAATACCAATTGGTAAATATAATAAACTAGATGTAACATATAATGATGATGTTTCTTATTATTTGGAAACAATAAAAAAAAATATTGATAATAATATATACGGACATATAGAAACAAAGGAACAAATAGTTAGAATTTTGGCACAATGGATTAGTAATCCCGAGAAAACAGGTTATGTAATAGGTATTAAAGGTCCACCTGGTGTTGGAAAAACAAAACTAGTAAAAGAGTGTATTTGTAAAGCAATGAATTTTCCTCTTGCATTTATATCTTTAGGAGGCATTGATGATGCGTCGTATTTATCTGGATTTAATTATACCTATGAAGGTTCTAGATATGGAAAAATATTAGAATGTTTAATTAAATCAGAAGTAATGAATCCCGTTTTTTTATTTGACGAATTAGATAAAGTATCAACAACTTCAAGAGGAGATGAGATTATTAATACTTTAATTCATATAACGGATTCTGTACAAAATGATAAATATACTGATAAATATTTTCAAGAAATTGATTTAGATTTATCTAAATCAATTATAATTTTTACATATAATAATGAAGATTATATTAATCCAATTTTGAAAGATCGTATGATTACAATAAATGTAAATGGATATAATGCAAAAGAAAAATTAGAAATTGCAAAAAATTATTTAATTGATGAATTATTACCAAAATATAATATGAAAAAGGGTGATATAATATTTGAAGATAAATTATTATCACATATTATATCATTAACAAGTACAGACGAAGGGGGTGTTAGAAATTTAAAAAGAGAAATAAATAATATTATATCATGGATAAATATGATGAGATATATTAAAACAGATAATAGTTTAATAACATTACCATTTGAAGCAAAAATGGAATATTATAATAAATATTGTAAAAAAATAACAAAAAAATCATGCCAACCAATGAGTATGTATTTATAAAATTATATAACATATAATAAATATATATAATTACAAATATGACAAAAATAGTTTCATTAATAGTTGCGTGTACTTTAGATGGAGGAATAGGTTATAATAATAAAATACCATGGAATATAAAAGATGATATTTTAAAATTTAAAAAAATTACAAGTGAAACACTGGATAAAACCAAAAAAAATGCTTTAATAATGGGTTCAAATACTTATATGTCTTTACCTGTTAAAAAATTAAACGATAGAATTAATATTGTTATATCTCGAAAAGATGAAAATAATAAATTGTATCAAGATAATGATATAATTAAATATTCTTTAATAGATACAGCATTAAATTATTGTTATAATAATGATAATATTGAAAAAATTTATATTATAGGGGGATCGTATTTATACAATTATTTTTTAGAAAATTATAACTTGATACATACGATTTATTTAAGTATTATAAAAGATAAATATGAATGTGATACTCATGTAAATATTTTAAAAATATTTAAAAACTTTAAATTAGAGAAAGATATTACTTATATGAATAATGAATATATATCATATATATGTTATAACAAAAGATAACATATAAATGATTCAATATATATAGGTTCTCTTCCTTTATTTGTCAAATTTAATTTATGTTCTAAATCTGCTGCTTTTTCAATAATATAACTATTTGTTTTTTTTGTAATATATATATAATCATGTAATATATCTAATATTGTAATATTATATTGAAAACAGTTATATGAAATTTTTCTAATATCTTCTAAATTATATTTTTTTTTATTAAATGTTTTAATAAAATTATATATAGGTGGATATTTTAAATTACAAAATTCTTCGGTTATCAAATGAGGTTCTTTATTTTCAATTTCTGAAATAAATATACAAAATATTAAATTTCTACAATTATATTTAATTAAATAATTATTCAAATTTTTATTTAAATAATTATTGAAAATCACATTAATTTCATTTGTTTTAAATAAAGGAATTCTAAAACAAGTAAATCTACTTTTAATAGCATTTTCAATACTTGAAATTTTATAAGTAGTGCATATAAAATAAACATTTTCTGAGTATTTTTCTAATAATATTTTAAGAATAGAGAATTGTTCCTTTAGTAAATTAATGTGTTTTATAATAATTAAATGTTTTTGATTATAAATATTTCTAATTTTAATTAAATATGCAATAAAAGTTGTTAGTAATTCATAATTTTTAGAAAAATTTGGATTCATTAAATCAATTTCAAAGAAATATTTATTTTCATAATAATTTATATTTTTTTCCCATATACTTTCATTTTTAATTATGGTACATATGTTAAATTTTTTTTTTATCAATTCATTAATAAAAAAATCAATTGGAAATCCATTTATAGAATAAAGTAAAATATTGTAATTATATTTTTTAGTAAAATTGAAAATTTTAAATAATTCATTATTTGATTCTATAATGTTGTAAAAATTATTTTCTATTTCATTCATTATATATTTAAAATATTATTGATTTATATAAAAATAACTTTTAATGTAAATATATTATGAATAAAAATCCTTATAAAATTTTAGGAATTACAAAAAATGATTCTATCGAAGAAATAAAAAAAATATATAAGAAAATAGCATTAGAATGTCATCCTGACAAAACATTAAATGAACCAGAACATATTAGGGATATAATGAATTCAAGATTTAAAGAAGCAACGGAAGCTTATAAAATAATAATAGATAATCCTAATATTGATTATACAAATATTGATGATAATTATTATTACGATAATTTTAATTATGAAAGTTATAATTACAATGATTGGATTGATATTTTTTCTGATTTTATAAATACAAATAATGATGCAAAAAATTATATTAGTAATATTGCAGAAATATTTAGAGATAATAATATTATAAAAAATAAAAAATTTTATAAATTTGCAAATATCCCATTAATACATAAAGTAACTTTAAATGTAACTTATAAAGAATTAATTAATAATACTAAAAAAAAAATACAATTATTATTAAAAGACATATCTGAACCTATATATATAACAATATATGCATTTGATTCATATCCGGTAATTAATAAATTATATATTGACGATGATGATGATGTAACACATGAAATAGAAATTAAAATAAAAATAATTAGAAATGAGTTTTTTACACATAAGTTTGTAGATAATAAAATTAATATTTATTATAAATTAAAATATAATTTATATGATTATTTAAATGGTTATACAACAAGAATAAAATATATTAATGATGAATATATAGATATAAATATACCAAAATTAACTTCGAAAAAATATGAAATAAAAGATAAAGGAATTAATGGTGGTTCATTAATTATTAAAATTAAATTTCGTAATACAAATATAAATTTTGATTACTGGAATAAATTAGAAGATATTGAAAAAGATATTTTTAATAAAATATTATTTTCTATTTTGAAATAAAAAATGATATATGTATATTAACTTTCTATTCATATAATATAATGAATTTTCGAGATAATAATATTAAATTTATTGATTTATTTTGCGGTATTGGTGGTTTTCATCAAGCGCTTTCTAAATATAATTCAGAATGTGTAATGGCTTGCGACATAGATGATAAATGTCGAGAAATTTATGAATTAAATTACGGTATTAAACCCGAAAAAGATATTAAAAATATTGATGAAAAAGTTATACAAGATTTTGATATATTATGTGCAGGATTTCCTTGTCAATCTTTTTCGAATGGTGGTAAAAAAGGGAATTTAAATGATCCGCGAGGAACTTTATTTGAAGATATTTTAAGAATCGCACAACACAAAAAACCAAAATTTATGTTTTTAGAAAATGTTAAACATATAAAAAAAATTGATGGTGGTAAAACTTTTAAACATATTATTAAAAGAATTAATGAAACCGGGTATTATGTTAATGAGGAGGATAGTATATTCGAATTAAGTCCACATAATTTAGGTATTCCACAACAACGTGAAAGAGTTATATTTGTTTGTATTAGAAATGATATATATAATAAGGATAAAATTATAAATTTTAAATTACCAAATATAAAAATTGATGTTGATAAAATAATCGAAAAAGATAAAAATATAACAGATAAATATAAAATTTCTAAAGATATTGAAAATATTTTAAATGTATGGGATGAAATGATTCAAGTATTTGATGAAAACGAAACATTAAGTCCAACAATATTATGCAATGAATTTTACAAAAATTATACTGAAGACGACTTTAATGAAATTGCACAATGGAAACAGGATTATATAAAAAAAAACAAACCAATATATAATAAATATAAAAACAAATGGGACGAATGGTATGATAAACATAAAGAAATTATACAAAAAAAAGAGATTAATGGAAAATTAGAATGGCAAACTGGAAAAAAAAAAAAGAATGATACAATATGGAATTATTTTATACAATTAAGACAGTCTGGTATTAGAGTAAAAAAAACAAATTATTTTCCAACATTAGTTGCTATTGTACAGACGCCAATTTATGCTAAAGAAAAAAGATATATAACACCTCGAGAATGCGCTAGATTACAATCATTTCCAGAGAATTTTATTATCCATAAAAATGATAATATAGCATATAAACAGTTTGGAAATGCAGTAAATGTTGATGTTGTAAGTTATATAATTGAAATTACATTTAATACATATTCATTATAAGAACTTTTATTTTATATGAGTTTCGTATAAATTTTTCATTACTTCTATTTTTTTTGAATTATTTATCTTTTCAATTTGATTTAAATTCAATTCAGGAAAAGTATATATAAATTCTTTATTATTTTTATTAATAAAGGTGAATAAACTACTTTTAAATGAAATAGAACCAGAATCTCTTTTTATATAAATATCTGTATTAAATGATTTTGGTATTATATATATTTTTTTTTCATTTATAACAACAACAATTGTATTTATATCCATTATATGATTAGTGGTTGATTTACAATTAATCATAATAACATTGCCATTTTTATTTAATTTTACTTTTATAGAAAATTTAATATCATCAATTTCGATATCATTTTTATATTCGGACCCTATAACATGATTTTCATCAAGATCTTTCACATTAATACCAATATTAATTAACATTTCATTTAATGCCATTTCTCCAAGTTTACCATAAATAAACTTGTTTTCATTTTTTTGTGGTGGAAATTTCTCTTTAATTAAACAAAATTTATAATAACATTCTTGCATTTTTTCTTTATTATTATATTGATTCATTATTTTTATTAAATCGACGCACTTATTATGGTCTAAATTATTAACAGTATCATCAATTGTTGTCATATATTTTACCTAATATAAAAATTATATTCATTTTTTTAATTTGTTTTTATTTTTCCCATTGATATATTAATAAAATTATATAAAGATATTGTAATATTAATTATTATAATATAATAATGCCTCCAAGAACCGTAAAACCAAAAACTACCATCACTCCTGTTGCAACTCCGGTAAAAGAAGAAGTAATTGATAAAAAAGTTAAAAAAGAAGTAAAAAAAGAACCAGTTGTTGTAAAAGAAGAAGAAGTAGACAAGACTTCTGACACTGTTGTTGAAGAAAAACTACTTGGCGACACTCTAATTACTGAACTAACAGATAAAATTAGTTCGGTTCAACTTGAAATGAAATCTATCCAACAAACTTTAAAACTTCTAACTAAAGAATATGAAAAACAAAAGAAAGTAATTGCAAAAGTACAACGAAAAAGAGAAAATGCAAAAAAATCACCATCTGGTTTTGCTAAACCATGTAAAATCTCTAATGAACTATGTAAATTCGTAGGTATTCCCGAAGGTTCTGAAAGATCTAGAACCGATATCACGAGATTTATCAATGCATATGTGAAAGAAAAAAATCTAAATAACCCAGAAAACAGACGCGAATTTTTTCCTGATGAAAAACTGCGTTCTATTCTTAATGTAACTGATAAAGAAAAGGTAACTTACTTTATTCTTCAACGCCTAATTGCTCATCATTTCCCTCTAAGTATCAATAAACAAAATGCACTAGCGGCACAAGCCATCGCAGAAGCTGCAGCACAGGCTGCGGTAGTTGTAAAATAAATTAGTTTTTTTTATATAAATATTATTAATCTATATTATTTAATGAATAATTTTATTTCAAAAGATAATAAAGAAAAATTATTTAATGGATCTTCAAAACTTTTAGCTGAAAAATTAAATATTTCAGTCGATGGGGGTGATTTAAATAATGTTATTATACAACTTATTGAATTAATTAAAGACAAATATAATAATGATAATGATATTGATTTAAAAACATTAAATAATATATGTTTAACAAATGTTAAAAAACATTATACTAATGATAGTAATGATAGTAATGATAGTAATGATAAATCGTTATTGCAAAATAAAATTAGTGATTTAGAATTTAAAAGAAATGAAATATTAAAAAATTATAATAATAATGTTATCAATACTAATAACAATAATAAATCATTTATTATATCATCTTTAAATAATATTTATTCTAATCTATTCGATTTAAAAATTATTAATTTAAATTATAATTTATTATCATTTAAACCAAATAAAGTAATTTTACCAAAATATATTAATAATATTATGCCATATATATCATTAAATATATATATTGAAGATAATATATTAACATATAATTATATTTGTTCATTTAAAAACGATATATGGGATATATGGACTACAGAAGATAATTATATATTTAAAATAACTAATAATATTATAAATTATTCATTTACAGATTATAATAATAATATCATTAATTTTGATTTAACAAAAGTTCCTATAACAAATATAAATATTAATACACAATATATATATATTAATTTAGAAAGATATATAACTTATTTTCAAAATAAAGATTATATTATTATCGAAAATTCAAAAAAAAAATATAAAAAAATTATAGTATCTATTGAAAATAATAATATCATTATTAAAAATGATATTATTGATAAATTTTTTATTGAAAATTTATCAAACTCAAATATTATATTATATGAAAATCAATTCACATTAATTATGAATTATTATAGCAAATAATCTGTTATACAAGTAAATAAATATACTATTAATGATAATGTAGATATTTTATATTTATAATCAATTTTTTGTTCGTCGCTTATTTTTGTATTTGAATCATTAACTAAATTATTATCTGTATTTTTTATATACATGTATATAATTACGATAAATAATATAAATGTAAATATATGTGTTGATATACCATAATAATTTATATGCAAATTTAGATAATTGAATAATATTCTCATCTTATAATTATCTAAATTTACAAGTATTATAATTAAAATTAAAATGATAATATAAATTAAAATAAATGCTATTATTAATCCATTAAAAGATTTAATTATATCGTAATCAATAAAATAATTTGTTACTAATAATGCTATTTGTCTTATTACAAAAATTAATACTATAAATATAATTTTATCGGCATTTGTAATTTCCAAAACTTTCTCAGGATTTAAATCATTCACTTTTACTGAATCATAAAAATCATCTTCTATATTTTCTTTTGTTTTATTATTTTTTTTTATATTATTTACATATTTGTTCCATATTCTACTAAATATATTATCATTTTTTAGTTCATTAAAATTAATTTCATTTCCATCTTGTGTTATATAATTTGCATCATCTATATTGCTTTTATTATTTGTTAATTTATTTTCTATACTTGAAATTTTTTTGAACAAAGCATCATATATATTATATTTATAATTATCAAAAATACTTCTCTCTATATTTAATTTACTATTTATATTTGCAATACTATATTCATCGGTTTTTGTTATATCTTTTATTTTTTCTATATATCTATTTATTAATTCTTTCAATAGTTTTTCCTCAGTTTGTTTCTCTTTTTCTCTTATTTTCCTTTCTTCTTTCTCTTTTCTCTCTCTCTCTTCATATGATGAATAACGATTATCCATTGGCGAGTCATAATCTCGATGACTATTATACATTTCTTCTTGTTGTTTTCTGCGTTTTTCATCATTATCTTGCTTCATTTTATCATAATCTGCTTTTCCTTCATTAATTATATTTTCAATTTTTTTAACTAAATTTTTTAATATTGACTGAACATCTTTTATATTTTGATAATAATTATTTATATTTGTTCTAAACTTATTATCTAATTTTGATAAATCAGATTCTATATTATGAATTGATTCTAATCTACTATTGGTATTATCATCAAACACAATTTTTAAAATACCATCATCATTTGATATTATTTTTTTAAAATCATTAAAATTATGTTCAATATTATCAATTGATTTTAATAAACCATCAGTATCATTGAATATTATATTTGAAATCGAATTATCAATAAACTCTATTTCTTTATTTATTTTATCTATTTCATCCCTTACATATGTAAAAAATTCATCTGGTCGTGTTTTACTTTTTACTGTATTAAAAAAATCAATTTCTTTCAAATTATTTTTAATTTCTTTAATTTTTGATATCAAACCATTAGAAGGTTCTTCATAATATTTAGTAATATATTTACTATTGATACTTAATTTATTTTTTATTTCTTGAATTTGATATAATAATTTATTTTTTTCTTCGTCGCTAATAAAAGTTTGATCTGAATCTATATCAACGGATATTACTTTATTTACTTTATTTACTTTATTTACTTTATTAACTTTTTTAACCTTTTTATTTTTTTTATTTTTTTTATCTTCTTTATCTTCTTTATCTTCTTTATCTTCTTTATCTTCTTTATCTTCTTTATCTTCTTTATCTTTATCTTTATCTTTATCTTTATCTTTATCTTTATCTTTATCGTCTTTATCAGTTGGTAAAGATGTCGTAGTCGTATTTGATGTTTGTGTAGTATCTTTTGAGTATGGACTTAGATTCATATTTTCAAATTCTTGTTCTGCAAATTTTTTTTGCATATCATCTTTATCATCGTCTGCACCACCATATATCATATTTAATGTTGTTTTATAAAATCCGTAGTTTTTATATCTACCTCCTAGTTTTGGACTGTCATCTGATTCATCACTACTTTGGTCAGAATTAGTACTATCTTTTTTAATCATTATTTTATCACTAATTTTTTTTAATTTTCTTAATAACTCATTTGCTTTTGATTTAATACTATTATCATCACTAACTTTTAATTCTTTTAATCGGTCATCATATTCTTTTTTTACTTCAGGAGTTATACCAGTTTTACTGTATTGCATAATATCTAATTCTTTTTCTATAGTATCTAATTCGCTATTTATTACTCTTGTATTAATATCCTTATTATCAACTTGTAAAGAATTTGAATTATCTATAGAAGAAGTATCTGGAACAATACTTATAAACGAAGCTAATTTATTTTTAACATGTTCCAAATGTTTTATAATTTTATCACTTTCATTATCGTCAACAGTTAATAAGTCTACATAATTAGTAATTAATTGATTAAATGATTCTTTGTTTTGCGTAATTAATTTATTAGCTTTACTGATATTATTAAAAAATCTTCTATATATTAAATTATTATATTTTTTACTTTTTTTATCTTTTATTTTAATTATATTTTTATTACTTTCACCAAGTTCTTTTAGATATTTTTCATATTCATTTTTATTAATATTTAAATCAAGTTTATTAATTTTACTTTCTAATTTTGCTTTTTCATTTAAAAGATTAGTATAAACATAATTTTCTAATATTTCGTTTATTATATATTCTCTAATTGGGTCATTAAAATCTGATAATTTATCCATACTCTATCTAAATTGAATATTACTTTTTCTAATAATTCATTGCAATTATTGATGTAAAAATCCATACAGCAAATGTATAATTAGATATCATGTTTATAGTTTTTCTTTTTTCGGTGTAATCATAATCTATCTCATTATCATCATTATTTGATTTTAATCCAATTGGAATTAATGAAAACATTATTAATAATATAGAATGTATAAATAATCTATTGTTTCTACTAAAACTTGCACCAGGTATTATGTAAAAATAATATAATGAATTTGCTAAAGTAGAAAATCCAGTGCTACCATATATTACTGAATTTATATTATAATTATAAGTTATATTAACTATGCATAAAATAATGAATAAAATTATTAAATATATAATAGTATATAATATATAACTATTAATAAAATTAGTGGAATAATTCGTATTAATAGACCATTCCACTAATTTTATACATATTAATCTTATTATAAATGTTATAATGATAAATAATATTTTATCTTCTCTAGTAATATCTAAAGTTTTTGTTGGATTGACAATAGTTTTAATATCATTTAAAACAGTCTTATATTTTGATATTTTTGTTGAGTCTGATGTATTTTTGTTATCAGATATTTTTTCAAGTTTATCAGAATAATCATCTAAATAATTTGTACCACCCCCAACAAATTTATCAGTCATATCTTTAAGTACTTCATTTTTTTGACTTATTTTATTACTTTCTAAATTATTATTTGTTTTATCTTCTAAAATAGATAATATTCTTTTATTTAATTCTTCTAATTTATTTTTTTTATTTTGTGAATAATTTTCAGAATCTATATCAACTTTTGATAAAATATCATGTAATTTAACTATTTTTTTATATATTTTATCTTTTTGTTCTCTATTAACACTTATTTTTTTTAATGTATGCATAAAATTTTTTAATTCTCTTGGATCATCAATTATTTTATTAAATCTTTTATAATATGTCCATCTTCTTACATTAAATTTTTTTATCATTTTATCATCAAATAATTCATTTAATATATTGTATCTTTCACTTTTAATATTATCAGGTTTTAAATCACTAGTTTTTGACCAATTAACACCCATAATATTTAATTATATTCTTCTTTTGTTATAATATAAAAAAATAAATATTAATTATATTTTACTATTTGTTAAAAATAAAGCATAAACTAATCCTATTAATAATATTATTGAAATTATTGATATCATTATAATACTATATTTTTCACTAAAATAATAATGTATTATTTTTAAAATTATAAATATTAAAAATAACCAAAATACAATTAATATATTACTTATTGTTCTAATATTATTATTATTATATGGTTGCCATGATTCTTCCAATATTGAAATATTATTATATAAATTTTTAATATTAGAACATTTTACATCATTATTGTCGTCACATTTATACTCTTCTGTATTAATTTTTTCTATAATAGTAGAATTATTGTCAACAATTGTTGAAAAAATATTTAATGTTGTTTGGTTGCCTTTATTATTATAATCGAATGGAAAATAAACAACTGGTAAATTATTTAATGGTAAATAATTTATATTATCAGAATTTTTTAAATACTCTTGATAATTTTCTGAATTACCTATTAAATACATGTTTTTAATATATCTATTACTATTATTTAATATATTTTATTAAAAATATAAGAATTATATATATTATTATTAAATAAATAAATACATAGTTAACTTCATTAATTTTTGTATTTAAATTTATTACATTATCTTTCTCTTCGTAAATTTTCTTTTCCTGTTTAGATTCACTTATTTTTAATAAATAATTAATATTATCTCTTATCTCTAATAACATTTCATTATATTGTTTTAGTTCTGCAGATTTTGGGTGTGTGTTATCAATAATTTTATAAAAATTATTAAATATTAATATATTTAATTCTTCTAATTTATTTTCAAATGCGTCATCGGTTTCTAGGTCATTTATATCATTTGTTGTATCAAAATATGTTTGAATTATATTACTATATACTGTTCTAATTTTTGTAATATTATCATCTATGATATTATTAAGTAAACTTGTCAAATTATTATCATATTTTTTAAATTTTTCATCATTTATAAAATAATTATTATAATATGTTATAATTTCAGTTTTAATGAAAATTTTTTCAATAATTGCTATCAATTTATCAATATTTAATATATTTACTCTTACAATATTTTCTATTTTTTTAGCTAAAACTCTTTTATCATAATTAGTATTGTAGATATTACATTCATTATTGTTATATTTTATTGTATCATTACATATTACTCTTAATTTATCATAATCATTTATAATATTTGTTAAATTTTTATTTAAATTAATCATTTCACTTTTATGATTAATTTTATTTTCATTTTTATTATAAGGATATATTATATCATCATAATATGGATTTTCTTTATTTATATTATTATATACATTTATTAAATATAGTGATATTTTGTTAGTTTTATTATTTAAATTATATTTACTTTTAAATATTAAATTTAATTTATTTAAATAAGTTTTATATAATTCAATAAAATTATTAATATACTCTATTAAATCTTTTTTTAATTTATAATCAAAATCATTCTCTTCATTTTTTTCAACTTCTTCAATTTTATCAAATTCTTCAATTTTATCAAATATTTCTTTTAATGAATATGTATTAACTAATTTACTTAATAAATATTGATTTATTAACAGCATATTAATATATTCATCTATTATTGTATCAATTATATAATTATATTTTTTTATTTCACTATTTTTATTTTCGACATTAATATAATCATCATATTTTGCATCATTTAAATAATCAATTTGTTCTTTATCTGTTATATCAATATTATTATAACTTTTTTTAAGAACAATTGTATTATATAATGTATTTTTAAATAAATTCTTTAATTTTGTCTTAATTTTTGTTATCATTATCTTAATATTTTCATGTTTCTTGTTTTTAATAATTATATCATATAATATTGTATTTTCAATTGAATTATTAAACTGTGTTAATTTGATATCTTTTAATAAATTTATTAATTCTAAACTATTATAATCATAAATAGTTGTATTTTTTATAATGTCTTTTATTTTTGTTACCTCAATATTGCTACAATCATCTATATTATAAAATATACCTTCTAAATTTGTTTCTAAGTTATAATCAATATTTTTTATATTATTATAACAATCATTATCATAAATTCTTAATTCTGTTGGGAATGTAATAATTTTATTTTCTAAAGTTATATTTGTAATTATACTTCTATTAAATAATATATTATTTATAACTGATATAAAAGAATTTTTTGCATTTTTACATAATGTATTATTTGTATTTTCATAAATATATAATTCATTTTCTAATATTTTATTAAAATCATTATTAATATTATTTATGTTATTTTTATAAATAAATTTAGGATTATTTATTATATAATTATTTATCAGTTTATTAAAAGACTCATTACTAATTAATATTAATATCAAAATATATAATGATAATAATGGTACTATTATATTATTTTTAATTCTTGAACTAAATTGCTGATTATAAAAACTTATACCAATATTAACAGTAAATAATGATAATAAAATTATACCAATTATAAATAATAATCCTTCTACATTTTTTCTAAATATACTTTTGGTATCACTACTATATAATTCAGAACTTTCATTATTTTTGATAATTATTTCTTCATCTTTTATATTATTATTATTTTTTATTTTAATATCTAATTTTTGAATACTTTTTGATATTTTTTGCGTAATTATACTGGCAATTATATTTTTATTTTCTTCTGATAATAATTTTATGTCATCATTATGATTTATTATTTCATATAAATCATATTCTATTTTTTTATCTTCAATTGATTCTTTATTATTATATTTAATAATCATATAATCTTTTATACATTTATTAATAAGTTTGTTTTTATCAATATTTGCAGTATTAAGTTCTGATACATTATCTAATATCGTTGTTATTTCTTTTTGTATATTTTCAATATATTCACTTGGTATATCATTTAAGTTATTTAGATTTACTGGTAAATTATTATCTTTTGTATCAGGTTTTTCATAAATTTCAAAATCTACTGATTTTTTATATTCTATTTTTTTTATAAATTCATTATGTTCGGATAATCCAAATAATCTATTTGTATATTGTGTTATAATACTTTTAGTATCTATAAATTCATTTGTATCAATAATAAATTCTTTTATTTTATAAATATATAATAATATTATATTTGTAATATAATATATTGTTCCTATATAAATTGATAAATAAAATATAAAATATAATAACTCTATATATCTTGTATTTTTATTTTGTTTTCCTTTTACAAAATCTGGTATATTGTAATTATAATATATAATTATTAATTTAAAAATTATTAGACAACTAAATATTGATAATATTATATATAAATTTTTTTTATTTATATTATGATTAAACACACTAATTTCGTTATTGTATTTTAAATTAAATAATTTTAATATAATTAATAATATTGGATAAATTAATATACATAATGTTATCATTATTATACATAAAATATATAATTTACATTTAAAATTATAAAATACAAAGTTGTTATTCATATTACAAAATTCATTATAAAATATGAATGTAAATATTATTGATATTGTTACTGTAAATATTATTGATAATATCAATATAATATGATGATTATAATTATTTATTTCTATATTTTTTATATTATTATTTAATTGATATCTATTTGTTTCATATTCAACATTTTCTTTTTTACATACTGTTTTTAATTTATTACCATAATCATAATAAAAATTATATATATATGCGAAATTAGTCAATGTTATTAATTGATTAAATATGATTATAAAAACTATTGTATTTAATGTTATATTTAAAATTTTTAACATTTATTAATAATACTTTATAAAAAAATAATTGATTTATCTTATTTTAATTAATATATATAATATTATAATATATATTGTAATTAATATTAATATCATATTAGATGATATATCAGCATTTTGGTATATAATATTGGAATTCTTTTTATTGCTATTATTTGAATATGTTGATGTATACTTATTACTTTCTGTTTCAATTATTTCACGCTCTTCTATACCATGAAATTTTCTATAATAATTTTTATACTCTTTTATATTATCATTAAATTTATCTATATATTTATATTCATCTAATATATTGTTAAAATTTAATTTATTTATATCTGTATTACTAATAACTTCTAGTATATTTTTTTGTTCTATTAAAATATTATTTATAAATTCAATATTCTTTTCGTTAGACACTTCTATATACGATATTTTTATATAATTAATAAAATGATCTATTCTATTAATTAAACCTTTAATATTATTTACATAATCATTTGTTATTAAATGGTACTCATTATCTTCTTGTGCCTCCTCCCCCTCTCTCCCTCCTTCACTTAGATTTTGTGTATTTATTATAAATTCTTTAATACTATCTATATTATCATTCAACATTATTTTTTGATTTTTATAATTATCATCAAAAATTATTAATTCGTCTATAATATAATTATTGACATCGCTTTTTTTTATATATTCTGTTATTTTTTCTTTATTACCATCGCTAATAATATTATATATCGTATATTTTAATATTATAATAAGTTCATTAATTTTAATAATATATTCTTTTTTTAATTCTTTATATTTTTTATTTTCATTTGAATTACCATATATTGATTGAACACTATTAACCAAAGTATTTAAATATAAATTACTATATTTGTTTTTAATTTCTAATATAAAATAGTGATTATAATAGAATAATATTATTATATTACTCATAAATATTTTTACTTTTTCTATTGTATCATCTTCCATACTACTATCATCATTTTGAGTGTTTGTATAGTTATCTTTAGTTATTTTTTCGATATATGTTTTTACATTATAATTATTTGCTATGTAATAATTATTTAATAAATAATTTGTAACATTATTTTGTTTATGATATTCATTTTCTCCTATTTCATAATTTGATAATTCTACATTAATTAAATCGAAATTGTCTTTTATTGTTTTTTTATATTTTTTTATAAAATCGTTTATTTTTTGATTATCTTCAGGGTTTTGGCCTTCTTTTCTGAACTTTTCATCTAAATCACTATCTTGTATTTCTATAGTATTTTCATCCTCTTTATAAATATGGAAATAAGCAACTTGAACATCAATTATATATTGTATAAATTGATTAACTATTTTAGTAATAATTATTCTATGATTTTTAATTATATTATTATTTAATTCTAATTTATTTATTCTATCTACTAATAATATTTGATGTTCATTACTGGAATTTATATTATTATCTATAATTGGATCTATTATATGATTTTTATATTGTATTAAATCGAGTTCTGGTCTATCAATTAATTCTTGTATTTGAGTATAAATCTTTTCTTTTGTATCATTTATATTTATATTATCCGTAAATATTTTTTTTAAATTGTAGTTTATTCCTTTTAATTCTAATTTTTCTACTAATTTACCTACTAATTTACCTAATAATATTAATAATTCTTCTTTAGTTATCTTTGGATGTTCATATTTAATATTTAATGTGCAATTTTTATCATAATTATTATCATTTAATTTTGCATTTCCTAAATAATTTTTTTCATTTTTGTAATATATTATAGATTTATAAATTTTATATTTCAATATATTTTTATAAAATTCATATTCATTTTTATCTTTTTTACCGTCTATATCTGCTATAGGTTTGTATAAAAATACTGATCTTATCATATAGTATAATATAAATCTATTAGTTTCATTACATTTGGAATTTAAATTTTTATTTATAAATATATCATCACCACATTCATTTTTTAAATAATTTTCAATATTATATTCATGCAATTTTGTATAATCTAATATTTCTTTTTTATTATTAAATACATATTTAAATTTTGGACTTATATTAATATTTGCAAATTCTTTATATTTGTCTTTATCTATACTTGTTAATGATAACATATCACTAAATATTTCGTTATAAAATACTAATAATATTGTATTTGCTATATTTCTGTCAACACTTTTTTTTTCTTTATAAGCAAATTTGTCATTATCTAAAATGGTAGTAAAACTAGTATTTACATTATCAAGTTCAGTTTTATATATTAATAATGGATGTAAAATTATATTTTTATTTATTACTTCATTATAATTTATTGTTGAATTGATAGTTATTATTATTAATAATGTAAATATAATTGGTAAAATTACAAAATTATATATAATTCTACTTTCAATCGTATCTAATATAAAATTTTCACATTTATTATTTCCATAATATAAAAGACATTCTATAAATTCTTTATAATTAATTTCACCTTTTATATATTTATTAAAAGTTTTACTTCTATTAAATAAGAATAAAATACCAATTAATATTAAAGCAATAATTAATATTGATGTAAAATAGTTTAATTCTATATTTTTTAAATCAATATTAAATAAGTTTAATATATAATCATTTAATATATTTACATTTGTATTTAGTTCTGTTTTTAAAAAATTATTTGCAAAATCATTATAACTTTTAATATTTTCATTTTTAAATTCAATAATATTTTTTTTTTTTTTATAATATGATATTATATTCTTTGTTAAATTAAAACAGAAATAAAATAATATACTTATTATTATTATAAAATTATTTCCATATTTATAATTATAAGTATCATTATATGTGTTCATATTAATTATTATCAATATTGCTAATAAACTATTAAATATAATTTCGGCATATGTAATATATGTATTAAAATCATTTAATTTATATTCATTATTTTTATCTAAGTTATATCCTATATATAAAGGAAAAATTATTAAACTAAATCCACATATTATAAACATCATCATTTTACATAACATTTTTAATATTTTTGAATTATTAACATCAGAATTAATAATATCGTTTATAAAATAATATAAAATATATGTTATTACCAATCCAAATATTATAGAAAATATTAATATTATTGATAAAATAATAACATAATTATAACTTTTATTTCTATTATTTTCAAGTATATTATTTAGTATATTATTATATACTTGATATCTTTCTGTTTCAAATTCTAAATTTTTATTATTACATACACTTTTGAGTTTTTTACCATAATTATAATTATAATTATAACTAAATGTAAATGTTGAAATAGTTATTAATTCTATTATTACATAAATAATAAATAATAATATTATTATATATTTTGTTATATTTTTAACTATATTTTCAATAATAAAACTATTAAGTTCTGTCATCTTACTTATAAAAACATAACATTAAAATAATAAAAAGTACATATCACTAAAAAAAAATAATAATAAAAATATATTAATTTAAAATAAAAAAAATAATAATATGTACTTTTTAATTATTATTTAATTTTATACCTATATATATTCCTGATATTATTAATAATATTAATTGGATTACTATATATATATTTGATGTTGTTTTATAATATATATAATGTAAAAATATATTTAATACTATAAATAATAATATAATATGATATAATAAATCATAATAAACATTAATATTATTTATTATCTCCCCTTTTATATTTTTAAGTTTAAAAATTAAACTTTTATTTTCATTATAATATTCTATATAATTAATATCAGCAATGTTTTCTTCTTTTTCACCACTTTTTAATAAGTTTCTTTTTATTATCGAATTTATGTAATCATTATTTCTTATATTTTTAATATATATAGTATCATTATCAATATTGATATATATATTTGTGAAATATTTTTTGAAATAAAAAGGGGATATTTCATTTAAATTAATATAATTTAAAAAATTTAAATTTGTTGTAGATTCAGATTTTATATATTCTATTTCTCGTTTGTTTGATGTATTATATATATTTCCTATATTGATTGATAGTTGTTCTTCAAATGTTTTTTCATTTTTAACAGATTTTGTATTATATTCAAATATTTCATTAAAAATATTATCTGATTCATTTAAATATAATAATGAATTTAAAATTTTAAATGATAAATTATATTTATAAATTTGCTCACTTTTATTAAATTTTAATTTTTCAATATTAGTTATTTTTTTTATAATTTTATTTGATACATTATAATAAATAATCAAAAATATTATTTTTAATATAGTAAATAATAAATTTTTTTTATTATTATAAGTATATTTTATTGATAATATTATTAATAAGATTAATAAAATAATAATTATATAATAAGTATTTGTTATATTATTTTTAATATTTTTAAGATTATTATTATCATTATTGTATAAAAAATCTGCTAATTTACTTCTATATGTTTCTAATTCATATAATGAAGCATTATTACTTATATAACAATTATCATAATTTTTATTAAAATAATCATTATACCAAATTAATGTAATTATATTTAAAATATTAATTACAAATGTAATTATTAATATTATTATTAATATTAGTTCTATCATATTACTATAATACTATTTTTTAATTTGATTAAATCTTCAAAATTATAACTACTCAAATTTAGTAAACTCGTATAAATTAAAATTTCCTTTCATAATTTCTGTTTCATTTAATATAATCGTAACTATTATAATTATATAAATTGTTCCTAATATTATATTTATTAATATATACCACCCCAAACTTACAATAAAATTATCATCGTCAAAATATGAATTCGCGTCTGCTATATAAGTATTTATTTGTGAAATGTATGTATTAACACCCTGTCTTATTTTTTCAGCATTTTCTATATCAAGTATATTTTTTATATCACTATATTTAAAATAATCAATTGGTGTTTTTCTATGTTTATTTGGAATTAGTGAATAAAAAGTTGTTATGTTATTTTTTTCCATATTTAATTCTGATGGTAATGAATAATCACCATCGTTAATAAAATAACTATAATATAATAAATAGTTACTTTTGTTTTTTTCATAAGAATATAAATATTTAAGTAGCATATATATTGTAATATATTTTATTATAGTTTCATTCATACTATCGTCACTACCAAGTTGGTTCATTAACTGTATTAATCTTTCTTCTATATAAGAATTGTTATCAACAGAATTTTTTAATCTTATTGCTAATTCTCTATCAATATATTCTAACTTATCTAATTTTTTTAAACTATTAATTGTTAAATCTATTGCAATTATATTTAGATATGTATTCAAATATTTATTATATATTTTTACGAACATTGTTTTGTATATGATTAATTTTATTATTATATGCATTATTGATACTGCTAATAATTGTAATAACATAAAGAATAACTTTTGTTTTTTAATTATTGATATCTCAATTGCATCCATATTTGCCATTTGAGATACAACAGATAGTAAAATAAATGTTATTATTGATATAACAATTATTGTAATAAATGTTATAAATAATTTAATACATATAAATACTAATCTTATACATAAAAATATATTAAATTTCGGTTCTTTATAATTTTTATTTTCTTCATATTGTGTGTTTTTTCTTTCTTGGTCATTTTCAATCTCTTGTTTCGTTAATGTCGCTTTGTGCTGTTCCTGTGCTTCTGGTGAAGCATCTTTACCTTCTTCAGTTAACCATTTATCGTGTTTTTCTTCTGCTATTTTTTGTGGTGTTTTTGGAATTGCTACCTTATCTGATAATTCACCAAATATAGATTCAAAAGTATCGGTATCAACTTGATTTCGTTCATTTGTAAAATATTTTTCCAATACTTTACTCAATCTCATAAATGTACCACTTGGAGTATCAACACTATTAAATGATGAAAATAATGAGGGTAAATTACAATTATTAATATAAACTACATAACCTAATAATTTATATCTTAATGTACGACCTGTTGCTAAATTATTATGTTGGGAATTACCAACTTCCAAGAAACATTGATATAAAAATTTTATGATATTTATAACAAATAATATATAAATGATAATACATATTATTACTATTGATACTAACAAAATATCATAAATTATCATTGTTGTAATTGTTAATATTTCTGTTGAATTATTTGGTTTACTATCAGAAGAAGTTCCTTTGAACTTCTTTTGGACATCCATCATTTTATTAATTAAGCTATTCTTTCCACTATTTTGTGGGTTTTCACTATTTGCTACTGCATTTGCAGTATCTGTCTTAAGTTTTTCAAGACTTTCATCCCCTGTATCATTTTGTAAACTTTTTAATATTTCATTAAAATTTTCTAAATATTTTTTAATTTTCATACATTTTTCTTTTGTTAATGATTTGCTACCTTTATCTCTATTTTGCTCATCTAATATATTTTCTTTGTACTCTTTAGCCATATCCCCCTGGCCTTGTTTTGCAGCCGCCAGTCTCAGGATGTCCATACTAGGAGGAACCTTCGCGCGTTGCTCCCCTGGTAGCATAGGATTAGTAGCGCGTTTTTTTCCAAGACCAAATAAAGCCCCTCCTGTACTGGGGTTGGGTTTATTCTTAGTAAATAATGATTTAAATTTTTCTGTTGATGAACCTTCGTATAAGATGTTTATCTTCCCAGAAAGTTTTATTAATTCTTTAATTTTTGATAATTTAGTTTTGTGTTTTATATTTCCTTTTTTTTCTTTTACTAACTTTTTTTCATATTCTTTTACCTTTGTAATAATAGTATCAATACTTTCTTTAATCATTTTAAATTGAGCCATGGGTATAACTTTCTCATTATTATATTGAATCTCTTCTGGATTTTTTTTTTTAGAACCCCAACCCCACCCCCCCCTCAGCAACGGGGGTTCATTACTTTGAGGCAGTGGTTGAACAAATACAATTATTGGTTCTTTTCCCTTTACTTTTTTACCATCTTCTTTTATTTCTGTAAATTCTAATTTTATACATTTATCCATATCTGTTGCTTGTAATAGTGTTTTAAATTCTAATGGTGTTATATCTAGTGGAGTAATAGCTAGTTCCAATTTTAAAGATTCATCACTTTTATTACTCTTGATTTCATATATTTTATTTTCCCTATAATTGAATTTATAATTATTTACACCCGTAACTGCAAATTTTATCTTACCGACATTTTTTATTAGATAGTCATAATAATTTTTATTATTATCTGTGTTTGTTACAAAATTTTTATTTGTACACAGTGTAACTCTCTTATTTGACTCGTTGTCTTCTAATTCTATAAATTTTGTATCTTGTGTTGATGGAAATCTTAATGAAAATCCACTATATATATATTTATCAATAAATTTATTATCTTGTATTAATTGCGGTTGTTGCATTTGAGTAAATTGAGTTTCTTGTAACTGTTTTATTTCGTTCACATACTTTTGGTTTTGAGCGTTAAACTCTTCTCTTAATTTTGCTTCAATTGATGCTTTATTATTTGCATCTTTATCCCTTAATTTATCAATTTCTTTTTGTAATTTTCTTTCATTCTCATCACGTTTGTCTATAGTTTTTTGTAAGTTATCATTGGTTTCTGTAATTGCCTTATATTTGGCTTCTAATTCATCATTCTGCACTGTTGTTTTACGTAATATCAGTAAATCTTGATTCAATTTTGTCTTTTCTTCTTCAATTTTGGATTTAAGTTGTTTTAAGGATTCTAACTCGTTATTTTTGTTCACAATATCATTGTCTTTTGCTTGTAGATTATCAGCTAGATCTTTTACAGCTTTAATCATTTCTTTCTTATTAGTTTCATGTAGTACCTTTTCCTTTTCTTTCTTTTCTAATTTATATTTTAATTCACTAAGTTCATTTGTTAATTCTTTTTTTTCATCCTCATCAACTTGTTTATCAGTTTGCAATTTTTTTTCTAAGTTTTCTAATTTTTCTTTATTATCTTTTTTTTCTTCTTCTAAAGTAATTAATTTTTTTTCTAAGCCTTCCTTTTCATGTTCTATACCTTCCTTTTCTATTTTAATCCTTTCAATATCGTCACTATTTGCTTTAAGTACGCCTTTTGCTTTTATATTTTCTGTAGTTAGTTGTTCTTCAATTTCCTTAATTCTAGCATTTTTAATTTCAAGAAGCTTTTGTTTTTCCTCTAAATCCTTACTATTTTGTAGATTCATTTCATCATTTTGTGTTTTTAGTTTTAATATTTCTGCTTTGTTATTCTTTATTTCTTCTTCAAATTGTGCCGACTTTTTTTCAATAGTTTCCATTTGTGCTTTAGCAGCCTCTTCTCTTTGCACTATTGATTCTCTTTTCTTTTCTATTTCAATTTTTTCCAATTCTAATTTTTTTAATATATCCTGTTCTTCTTGTTTTAATGCATCTACTTTTATTTGCTGCTCTTTTAATGCTGTTGTATTATCAACAGTTGTACCATTTTGTGCAGCAGTTTGTTGACTAATTGTTAATTCATTTTCTGCTTCATTCGTTGCTTGTTGTGATTTATCAACCTCTTTTTGTAAAGCACTAATTCTTTTTTCATTTTGAGCTAATTCCTCTTTTCCTATTTCTATTTCAGCATTTGATGTTTGTCGAAGTTTTTCGCGTTCTTGTCGAGCAGTAGATAAATTATCTGTAGCATCTATTTGTTGATTAGTTAATTGAATTTCTGTTTCGACAATTTTACTTTTTTCTTGTTCACTTTTTGCAATAAAGTTATCTATTTTATCCTTTTTACAATCAGCTAACATTTGTATATAACCATTAATTTCGTTGATATAGTTTTCAAAATTTGTTTTACTATTAAACATATTTTTAAGTTCATTATTTTTTTGTTTGCTAGATGGTTGTGTTTTTTCGTCTTTCACTTCGGTGGTTACAGTCGTTCCAGAAGTCTCGCCAAATGCGGGCGTCTTTGTCTGGTCTATTTTTGGTGATGTTCCGTCGGCTTTCGCTGATGTGGGTTCATTCTCGCCAGAAGTCTTGCCAGAAGTCTCGCCAGAAGTCTTGCCAGAAGTCTCGCCAGAAGTCTTGCCAGAAGTCTCGCCAGAAGTCTT
>Ga0209534_10000826_pt1 | contig 34040 bp, 30 predicted proteins | sample COG_07_FD_184751 | JGI IMG/M metagenome (GOLD analysis project Ga0209534, IMG submission 184751) | Pelagic Microbial community sample from North Sea - COGITO 998_met_07 (SPAdes) (version 2) | ecosystem: Environmental > Aquatic > Marine > Neritic zone/Coastal water | place: Helgoland, sampling...
TTCTTTTTCTTCTTTTTCTTCTTTTTCTTCTTTTTCTTCTTTTTCTTCTTTTTCTTCTTTTTCTTCTTTTTCTTCTTTTTCTTCTTTTTCTTCTTTTTCTTCTTTTTCTTCTTTTTCTTCTTTTTCTTCTTTTTCTCTATTTTTACTTGCATATAAACCTTTTTTCCAATCTATTTTTCCTAACCAATCTGGCTTAAACATATTTTATTATTTATTTATATTTATGTATATTTATTTATAAATTGATTATTAAAGAAAAAGAATATAAAATATAATAAATACTAACGAATAGTATTATAAAATATAATAAAAATATTAAAAATAATATATTTGTAGTTAAACATATTAAACATAATAAGTGTAGTTAAACTTAATTTATATTTAATTTAACGCTCTAAATTAATTTTATGTTTGATGATAAAATATAATGAGAGAAACCAAAGAGTAATGTATATTGTATAATCAATAAAAATATTGAGAATATAAGACCTAATAAGTAAATATGCCATCTTCCTGGAACAATACAATCGGGTCTATCAACTGGACAAAATATAGACTCATTTATTTCTCTAATAAAGTAAGGTAATATTTGTTGTGCCATTGGAAAAGTAATAGCAAATATAATTAATCCTGATACTAAACCAAGAGTGATACTACTAGTATTCATTGCTAAAGATATAGAATGTGCTAGAATACCTACAATAGCAAGACCATTAATAATATTTGTTGAAAGAAAACCGCTAAATTCAGTATTTTTAGAACATTCAGTTGGATATAAATTTGTAAAAATATCAGGTTTTCCCCCTTCAGTTAATGTGACTGCTGCCATTACAAGAGCAGGTAAATAATATTTTAAAGTTTCATAATCACCTGAAGAAAATAATATAGCAGGAACTGTAATTACAAATATAATATAAAAAAATATAGTGTCTAGATTAGGAATACTTAAACATAAATTAATAAATCTCATTTTTATTAGTATTTATAGTTTTACTTATTATACTTATTATATATTATATTATATAAATATTAAATATTTTATATATATTATTATTTTTTTATTTTTATTTTTTATTTTAATTATATATAATTTTTTATTTTAATTTAATTATATATTATTATTTTATTATTTTATTATTTATTTAAATTTATTCTTAACAATAGTATAATAGTTATTTAAGTAATCTTCTTGATTTACACCTAATATATCAACTTCAGTTTGTTTATTAATTTCATACTTATTTATTAAATCATTTTTATAATTATTAAAAAATAAATCAAATTCTTTTAAAGAGTTAAATTTTGTGTATAATATTGTATCTCTTATTATTTTATTTCTTAATTTATAAAAAAATTTAGAACCATAATTTTTTTCATTCATTATTGCATTTATATCTACATTTTTTTTATAATTTAATATAGTTAAGTTATTATATAATAATTTTATTGAAGTTGAATTAAGTAATGTAAAATAAAATAAATATGTTTCATTAAATTTTTGTATTTTATTTGGATTATATTTTAAATTTATACTATTTTGAAATGATTTTAAATTATATGTATTAATATTATAAAATAATAATAATTTTTTTATATTAATACCTGTTTTTATTTGAAACCAATTATATAATTTAATAGGTAATATATATTTTTTTAAATCTATTTTATTATTATTTATATTAATAGTAATATCGTATTCTTTATTTTTCATTATAATAATATCAAAAAAAGTATGTTCTGGATATTCTTTATTATTAAAAGTAATTATTTTATACATATCTGTAGGAACATTCATTTCTACTTTTTCTAATAAAGCATTATAATAAGTTTTAATTTTATTATCTACAATACAACCAGTAAATATATTAATATTATAAATATTTGTATTATAATATAAACTTTTTTTACACCAATTTTCTAAAATATTCCATATTCCTATATTCATTATAAGATTTTGTGGTATTACATTAGAAAATAAAAATGTTTCATAATAATCATCTACATTTAATTTATGAAAACTTGCTGGAGCCATATGACCTTCACTACCTCCATAATATTTATAAGTTGTGTAATCTTTTATACTATATTGATTTTCTAAAGGTATTTGTGTATCATTCTGCCAATTATCTATTAACTGACTTCTTATTATATTTTTATCAGCATTTTTTAATAAATTTAAATCTTCTCTAATTAACAACGGATATTTATATGCTTTACTAAAAAAAACATCAAATGATATTTTTTTTAAAAAAACTATATTTTTAGCAATTTGATTATTATTTGAAAACACATCTTTATAGTCTATTTTAGAATTACTTAAACTTGTTAATTTAATTGATGAAAGAGTAACTATTTTTTCTGTATTTTTTTTTGTATATGTTTTAATTTCTTTCTTACTTTGTTTTTGACTTGTATATTTCATTATAAAATTTATTATTACTTAATAAATTCAAATATAAAAAATAGAAAATAATAAAAGAAAATATTAAATTTTTAATATTAAATAATATAAATTATTTATTTAAATTTAAATAAATCTATGTCCTTGATGATGCTTACATTCTAATTCACCAGTTAACATTTTTCTACCATTTTTAGTAGTTTTAACTTTGGGATTAATCATTTTAACTGCTTTTTTACACTTCATGCATCTAGCATGACCTTCAGGCATAGATTTTTTAGAAGATTTACTCTTCTTTGAAGTTTTAGTCTTCATAGTCTTTTTAGTCTTCATAGACTTAGAACTTTTTTTAGTTCCTTTGGAATGTTTAGATGCTTTTTTAGAAACTCTAGAAGTAGCCATAATAAAGTTGAGATAGTTAATAATAAAGTTAAGATATTTATTAATATATAAAAAGATTTAAAATAAAAATTAATTAAAAAATTTTATTAAAATAAAAATTAATTAAAATAAGTTTTTAAAAAAAACTTAACCAAAATAAGTTTAACAAAATAAGTTTAAAAAAAAACTTATTTAATAAACACTACTTGTTAATGATTGTGTATATGGATTTTCATTAAAGGCATTTAATATTTCAGGGTTCATACGTGCTCTATTCATATCTTCAGGTAATTTACTTTTAACTCTAGTTAAACCACAGTTATTTTTTTGAGGAGGGGCATTATAAACAAATGTTTCAGCAGGTTCTCTTATATTAATTTGGTCTGCTTCTATACGACGATGATTAATATTAACTAAATCAGAACCTGCTCCTAATTTTACACTTTCTTGAGTTGGTTCTCTTCCTAAAGAAATTTCTTCTTTATTTGGGTTCATACGAGCATTATACATATCATCATAACTTTGAGGTTTATTCATATAATGTTTAGCAGGACCTTCCCATTCAAAATCATTAAGAAACTGTCTATTTGTATTTTTGGCTTCATATCTTGCTGCTAAATAACCACGACCTGTACCAGTACCAGTTTCACCATCGGCAATACCTTGATAATACCAATCCGTTGTAAATTGACGATTTGTATTTTTCATATCAACACTAGTGCTTGTATATCCTCCTGCTTTAAGTGTTTCTTGAGCACCTACGAAACCAATATGTTCATTATCAACTGTAACTTCTTTTAATGTTGTCTTAGCAATATCTTCAGGGTCATAAATACGAATAGAACGTGGTTGTTGAGGGTTAATATTTATATAAGGTGTATTATTATCAATGTTTTGTTCTTTAATGGTTGTTCTAGCAACATCATTTGGATCATGAACTTGTCCTTTCTTCTCACCTGTAAGTTGACCAATATAATCATTATCAATATTTTGTTCTTTTATAGTTGTTCTAGCAATATCACTTGGATCATAAACAGTTTGTTTAGAAGGCATAGCAGCATTCATATTACCTTCAGGACGAATATTACCAATAGCATTTTCTTTTCTTGTTCTACGGAAAAAATCTGTAATTGGTGTAATTAATTTTTTAACAGAAGTTGTTAAATTATTTAAATGAATTCTATCTTGAGTTGTATCACGTTCATTTGCTTTATTCTCAATACCGTGCTTCCCATAATCACCTACATTATTAGTTACTTCAGCATTATTTATATTCCAACCTGATTCACGATAAGCATTGCGAGGAGTTGGTGCCATATAATTATTTTTAGTAGAACGACGGTATGCTCCTTCTTTACGCGGTTTTCTTATTTCACTTTGACCAATACCACCAAAATATTCTCTTTGATGTTGTTTTTGAGTTGGTTTCATATAATATTTTTCACGAAGTTGTGATGCTTTAGTAGCAGAACTACGATTACCACGCTCCTCTGATGATTTATAAAATTTCTCAGGTTTATGCTTGACAGGTTTTGCTTGTAAACCACGTTGAGAACTTTTAAGACCATTAATAATTCTACCTTCATAAGTAATATTAGGATTTGTAACTGACCTTAATTGGTCTGTTGATTTAGGCAAGATATAATCTCTAGTATTTGATTGTGTAAGCCCACCAATAGGTTCAGCAGTATAACCTGCTGCTAAACCAGGACCAACACGAATGTCTTGAAATGCTTTTTCGTTTGTTCTTTTTTGACTTGGAATATAACGGTCTCTACCAACAGTATCTGTAAATGATGGACTACCATAAACATAACTATTATTTGGTGTCACATCAAAAAAACTTTTGACTTCTTGTTTTTTAGGTCTATATGTTTCATCGGCACCTGTATGTCTACCTAAAGTATTTGAATAAGAATTTGCAGATAAATTTTGTTGATTTTTATTTTTTATAAAAGGAACCATATTATCGTGAAATCCTTCTTTATTAATATTTTCACCACTTAATGAGGATACAAAAGAAGAACCATTATTAAATTCACGACTAATATTATCTTGAGGAAAACCAGTATTATTATTATTTAATATTTTTTGATTAAATCCAGTTTGTGGTATAATATTAGTAGATGTTGCGTTTCTAGCATTATTATAATTAGAATGTGCTAAATTTGTTTCTGTTCTATAAACATTATCTAATATAGATGCCATTTTTATATTTTTATATTCTGATATATATTAATATAATAATTATCTAAAATAAATTTACTAATTTAAAACTATTTTATAATATAAATATTAATAATATTAATTATTATTAATTATTATTAATTATTATTAATTATTAATTATTATTATTAATTATTATTAATTCTTATTAATTATTATTAATTATTATAATTATTATATTTATATTTATTATAGTTATATTTATTATAGTTTCTATTTAGTATAGTTTCTATTTATTATAAACTATAGTATCATTATATAATCATTTAAAATGAGTTTATCAATTGTTACTTTTTATGAAACTCGTAAAAATTTATTTGATATTTGTGGAAATATAACAAATAAAGATAAATATCAATTTATTAATATTTTGTCAGATTATTTGAAAGATGTTGTATTATCCATTGATAATGAAATACAAAAATCTACTCGTAATTCAATGATTAATTGGAAAGAGAAAAAAAATCCTAAATTATTATCAAAAATCATTAATAATGATGATAATATTAATCTCATTAATAAAAGTATGAATAAAATAACTCATTCTAATTATTTAAAAATTGTAAAAGAGATTACAACATCTATTATGGAAGATACATTTAGACAACTACAAGAATATAGTCATTATATTTTTGATATTGTTATAAAAAAATGTTTAATTGATGAACATTTAATAAGCGAGTATCTATATTTTGTAAATAGTTTTGAAAATGAGATTGGAAATTATATTTATGAGTATCTAGATAATTATATTAATTTAACATTTGGATTATTTGATAAAAAACTTGGATTGAAAGATTATACTTATAATTTCTACATTAAAGATATTTTAAATTATTATAATATTGGTAAATTATTTGGATATATTCATTTATTACAAGAAAATGAAACAATAATCAATAAATCTTTTTTTACAAAAACTTTATTTTATAATAAAATTAAGTCATGTTTAACAATTATTAATGATTATTTAGATTGGGAACCAAGTAATATGGATGAACTTAATAGTAGAATATATTTAATATTTGGAATTATTGATATTTTAAATGATAAATTATTTAATATCTTTAATGAAAATGATATATCTTTATTAATTGATATATTAAAACAAATTTATAATAATAATACTATATCTAATAAAATAAAATTTAAAGTGCTTGATATTCAAGATATGATTTCAAAATTTGAAAAAAATAATAAAAAGGAACCTGTTAAAAAGCAAGTTGAAAAGCAAGTTGAAAAGCAAGTTGAAAAGCAAGTTGAAAAGCAAGTTGAAAAGCAAGTTGAAAAGCAATTTGAAAAGCAAGTTAACAATATTAACAAAAATAAACCTATTAATTATGCTAACACTTTAATAAATAAAACTATAAATACAAAACCATCTATTAATAATGAAACTATAAATAATGAAACTATAAATAATGAAACTATAAATAATGAAACTATAAATAATGAACCTATAATTAGTAAAAATAAATCTATTGACACACCAAACATAGATAAATCACTTAATGAACCTATAAGTAATAAATTAGATAACAAATATACTATAAAAAAAAATACAAATAATAATGACAAACAACTATATAAAAAAAAAAATAATAAAAATAATAACTCAAATAAATATAAAAATAATAAAAATATAGAACAAACCACAAAATATAAACAAGAAGAAAGTAATATTGATGATGATGGATTTATTAAAATAGAAAGGAAAAATAAAACTAAATAAAAATAAATAAATTATATAAATTATATAAATTATATAAATTATATAATTTAAAAAATTATTCATTTATAGTAAGTAATATTTAAAAAATTAATAACTATTAGTATTTAATTTATTTTATAAACAATATGAGTGAAGAAGACATTCATAAATATCGCCAAATTTCGCTAAAATTCATAGAATTAAATAAATCTAATCTAATTAATATCTATCTCAAACATCTTAATGGAACTGAAGAAAATGAAGGCGAAGGTGTATTATTTATTAATTTAAATGAATATGAAAAAAATCAAAAAATAGATGTTTCTTTTGTTGTATTAAATATACTATCTGATGAATTAATTAAAAAAATTGATGAATGTAAAGAAAAGAATGATGAACATATTATTTATTTTATATTAATAACTCCATATGAAGAAAAAATTATAGAAATTGATAGTAGAACACTTAAAGAATAAATAATTTATAATATTTAATTTTCTAAATATATTGTTTTAGACCTATACCATTTATCACTAATATTTTTATTTCTTTTTACTAACCATATTTTATTTATATTACACGTTAATGGTAAATTTAATTTCAATAAATCTATTTCAGAAATACTTACATTATTGTAATTATTATATCCTAATGTTAAATGAAATCCACTTTTAGGTAATTTTCTTATATTATTTTTTATTTTATTAGCAAGAGTTTCAATTTTTTTAATATTATTTGGTTTTAAATATATAATTGACTCTTTTTTTATTATTTCGTCAAATGTTATTGTAAATGATTTATTATTTTCTAATTTTTTTATTAATTCGTTTTCATTATATAAATTATTTAGATAACATAATGTAATATGTGCTGGTAATGTAATATGTATATCATATTTTTTTCGTAAATCTTTTATATATTTAGGTACTTCGCAATACAATAATAATCCAGATTCCATACTATAAATTATTTAATTATTTATTATTAATAATTATTTAATTATTTATTATTAATAATTATTAATATTTTTTTAATATAAATATAATTTTTTTATATAATATAATTTTTTTATATAATATAATTTTTTTATATAATATAATTTTTTTATATAATATAATTTTTTTATATAATATAATTTTTTTATTTTTTAATAGCAATGAAAACTATAAATTTAAATAATACTAATATATTATCTCACTATTTTACCAAGTCCAACTTTAAAAATTTTAAAGCGTGGTATAAATCAATTGATTTATTTACTAATATTCATAATGATTTAGATAATTTAACTACTATTATTGAAAATTCAAAATGGATCGAAGATGAATTAAGAATGATAACATTTGAAAAAATTAGACTAATATTAATAAATTATATAATAGAAAAATTTAAAAAAAAACCTGAAGAAATTTATAATGATTGGATTAAATCAATACAACCTTATTGTTTTCAAGGTGGAAAAGGATATAAAATTAACTATAGCGGGACTATACCTCATCATTGGTGTATAAAACCTGACTACTATAAAATTGTTTCTACTATTCCTGACAAAGTAGTATTAAGTGCCTTTGTTTGTGATAACTATATTACTATTTCATCTAAATGTGAAGATGCATATTGGAGTAATTAAATAAATTTATTATTATTATTATTATTATTATTAATTTTATATTTTTGATACAGTTTAAAACATTATAGTTTTCATTTTTAATATTTTTTATATAAATAAAAATAATTAATATTGTGCAATAATATCTTCTCTTTGCCAGTTAACACTTGGAGGCATTGTTGGAGCGTGGCATACAGGCACAATAGTTTCACATATAGGAACATTATTAGGTATAGGAAGTGCTAATTTTTGTTCAATAGGTCTTGGAACACAAGGACGATGATTATCTTTGCTAAGTATTTTAGTATTTATTTGAAAATCAAAAGGTTCAGTAACTCTATCTTGAGGGTCAGCAGGTAACCATTCCCATCTATTCCAACCTGTTCCGCGTAAAGTTGAAGGAGGATTAGAAAGACGAGTATCTTCAGTTGGTGTAAAACAATCTCCAAAATTAATTACTTGAGTATTATCTATACAAAGTTTATCAGTCTTAGAGCAACCATTTCTTACTTTACCAGATTGAGCACCACAATGAAAACTTGATGATTGATTAGGAATGTATTTACGGTCAGGACAGTCAGAAAGATTACGACTTAATCCAATAAGTTCGCTATCTATATCAATTAATGATGTATTTTTACTAATACTTACACCTTGATTTTGGGCAATTATACGAGGGTCTTTGGGTAAGCATGGCTCACATACATTATTTGGTCTTGTAAGTTGGTATATACCACTTCCTGAACTTTCAGCAAGTTGGTATTTATAACTACACATATCATATTTATTTCTATTAAAACTCATTTTTTATTAATATATTTATAATTTACTTATATATTATTTATATATTATTTATATATTTATTATTATATTAATATATTATTTTTTACTATTTAAATATATTTAATTTTTATTATTTTTATTTAAAAATAATGTTATAGTTTATTAATATTTAAAAATTGTTTTTATTTTATAATATTTTATAAACTATAAATAATAAGTTAACTATAATTTTAACTAATACACTTTAAAATTATAGTTATTTGATGTGTAAAGATAATTTTAATGATAATCCTAAAACTCGTCAAGAATTAAAAAAAAAAGGTAAATATAATACGAAAGATAAAACTTATAATTCTAGATACATAAGAAAAAAACTTGAAATAATTGAAAATACTGAGAAAAATCATAATTAATTATATTTAATTAAATATTTATAATTAATATTATTTTACAATGACTATTATTGATTTTGATGAACATTATTATATTATTAAAGAACTTGAATTTAATGATACGTTAGATTACGCAATACCAATGAATTCTCATATATTTCCAATAATTACAGAAGAAGATTTTACACATAGTTTTAAAAATAATGTAAATATATATACTATAGTTAATACTAAAAATATAAAAAAAAAGTATTGTTCTACTATAGTATTATCAACTACAAAAATAAATAAAAGAAAAAGAGAATTATATAAATTAAATAAAAATAAATAAAATTTATAATCATTTAAATTTTATATATTTAACTATCTATGTTAATTATTTAACTTTATGTTTTGTATTTTTTTTAGTTTTTTTTAATTTGTGCTTTGTTAATTTTTTTTTATTTACTTTTTTATTACTCATATTTAGTCTTTTTTGTAATTTTTTTTTTGTTAATTTTAAGTTAAGAAGTTCTATATTGTTTTTTAATTTTAAATAAGTTTTTTTAGAACCTCCTGATTGACTATTAGTATTAGTAGTATCATTAGGTATAGTATCATTTTGATTTAATAATGTAGTATTAATATCGTTTTCCATTTCATTATTTAATTCTTCTAAAGCATTACCTAAATTTTCAGGCGTTGTTTCGTCAATAGTATTAGGTTCTTCAATAGTATTAGGTTCTTCAATAGTATTAGGTTCTTCAATAGTATTAGGTTCTTCAATAGTATTAGGTTCTTCATTAGTATTATTTAAACCTAATTTATTAATATTACCACTATTTAAAATAACTTGATTTTTATTACTATTTGTTTCATTACTATTTGTTTCATTACTATTTTTTTCATTACTATTTGTTTCATTACTATTTGGTTCATTACTATTTGTTTCATTACTATTTGGTTCATTACTATTTGTTTCATTACTATTTGGTTCATTACTATTTGTTTCATTACTATTTGGTTCATTACTATTTGGTTCATTTAATTTATTTTCTTTTTTTTTATTAATATAATCATTTATTGACATAACATTTTTATTACTACTAGCATCTTTAATGTTAGTATTATTAGTTAATGTTTCTGTAGGTTTTTTTGAGGTTTCTTCTGGACTACTTATAATTTTTTTAGATAAATAATTATTTGCAATATCAGCAGTTGAGGATACTAAACCTGTAATACCAGAAACACTACTACCAATATTACCCATAAAACTAGTAATTCCATTTGTTGTTTTAGCAATCATACTTTGTTCTGTATCTTCTTCTTTAGTGTCTTGTGTGCTTACAACTTCATCCTGTTTTGCTTTTTCTCTTGTTTCTTTTAATGTCTTATCTACTTCAAAAAGACCATTAATATAGTCGTCTATTTTATCTAAATCTTGTTGTCTAACAGCATTCATATATCTTTGTGTATAATCTTTTACATGTCTTAATAAATCAATTAATTCATATTGTAAACTATCTAATTTATTTTTTAATATTTCAAAATGTACTGTTGTCATTAAATTAGTTGGTTGTTGTTGTAAATAGTTTGATTGAGGATTATACTGTTGTTGAGGATTATACTGTTGTTGAGATTGTAATTGTTGGGGTTGAAATTGTTGTAGTTGTAAATTTGCAGTCATTTGTTCATTACTATAGTTAGGGTCTAACATTTGTTGTGGAACATTTTGTAAATATTTATTTTTAATTTGTTCTAAATGTTTATCTTCATCTTTAGAAGGTGTCATCATATTTGTCTTTAATTGTTTCATTAGTACGGCTTTTTCATCATTCGCAATTGGTAAATTTTTTATTTTATCTAGAAGTGTTTCAACATTATTTGAATTTTCTTGTTCATTAGTTTCTTTTTCCCTATTTATAGTAGGTGTATTCATATTATTATTCATATTTATTTATTTTTATTATTATAAGTTTTAATTACTATATTAATATTAGAAAAAATATAAAAAGTTATAAACATTAAATAATAAATATTATTTTCTTTATTATTTAATTAAAGATTTAGTTAAAGATTTAGTTAAAGATTTAGTTAAAGATTTAATTAAAGATTTAGTTAAAGATTTAGTTAAAGATTTATTTAAAGATTTAGTTAAATCTTTAATTTAGTTAGAATTTAACACTTAGGCATTCTAATAGAAGCAGGAACTGGGACTGGTGTATATCTAAACATTTGACATTCTTTAAGATGAAGGGGTTGTGTATCAACAACACGCCCCACATTACTAGGATTACCACGAATAACAACTTGGCGTGGTTGGCAGGCATTCATTGTTCCTTGAGGGCAGGGATTCATATATTGAAGGGTAGGACATTTACTTGATAATCTAGTTACACCTTTAAGGTCACTTTCTAAATCAACCATATTTCCTTTAATAATACTAACATCATTTCCACCAACAATGCCGTGTGCCATACGACATTTAGAATTATTTTCAAACCTAGATGAATCTAAAACCCAACCTAAAGAACCTACTGATTGGGCTAATTCATTACGGTAACTGCATGTATCACTTGATAATCTATTCCAACTCATTTTTTATTGTTAATAATAATTATTTTATACTAATTATAAGTATTTTTTATTTATTAATAATTACAAATATTATATTTAACAAAGATAAAAAATAAAAAAAGAAAATAAATAAATAAATTAATTAAATAAAATAAAATTAATAAATAAATGTTTTTATAATTTATTAATAAATGTTTTATAAATTATTAATAAATGTTTTATAAATGTTTTATAAATAATTTATAAAACATTTATTAATTTTATTATTTAATAAATTAAATAGCCATTTCTGCTTTAATATTAGGATAGGCTTTATAACCTATTAAATCTAAATCTTCAAACGCAAATTCATTTATACTTTTTCTCTTTTCCCCTTTAATTATTAATTTAGGAAAAGGTAAAGGAGATCTTTCTAAATTTAATTTAACTTGTTCTTGATGTGTTTTATAAAGATGAGCGTCAGCAATAAATACTGTTAAATCACCAGGTGTTAAATCAATACCTTCTAAATTACATAATAGATGAACTAAAATTGCTCCACAAGTGCTATTCCAATTATTTGCTAAGAAAAAATCAGAACTACGTAAATAAATTGCTAAATTAAGTTCTTTTTTCTCTGTATTGACATTAAATTGATATTTACAAAGACAACTTGGTAAAGCAGCTTTATGAATACTAGAACAATCCCATAAATCTATTATTATGCGTCTAGAACCAGGTTCATTTTTAATAAGATGTATTACATTTGCTAATTGGTCATATCCTACACTATGTTCTGTATTTGTTCCATAATCATAACTACAACCTTTATAGTCGGCTCCAAAATGTCGAAAGTTAAAACCATAGGTTTGACCTAAATCACCTTCTTCATAATGTTGTAGTCCTCTTTTATCAAGAAATTCTCGCGTTGTATTACCATCCCAAACGTGAATGTTTTTTTCTTGTAAAATTTTATTATCGGTTTTACCACTTAAATAAAACATCAGTTCTTCAAATACAGCACGAAAAAACATTCTTTTTGTTGTGCATAATGGTAGTGTATCTCTTAAATTATATTTTAACATAGAACCAAATATACTTAATGTTCCAACACCAGTTCTATCATCACTACTAGCACCGTTATAAAATATATTTTTCATTAAGTCTAAATAATTATCTTCTTCACTTTTAAAAGGAAATTCATCTAATCTATTATCAACTTGTCTATTATAAGTTATAAAACGATATAAATAAGGATTACCATTGTCATCTTTATTTTTAGATGTGTGAAAAGGTGATACATTCGTTATTATTATATTATTTGTTTGTGTGTTTGTTTGTGTGTTTGTTTGTATGTTTGTTTGTATGTTTGTTTGTGTATTTGTTTGTGTGTTTGTTTTATTACTTATATTTAATATAGTAGGAAAAAATGTATCACATTCTATTTCTTTTTTATTAACAGGATAAATTTCAGTAGCGTGTATTTTAATATTTAACTTTGTATCTAGTGCTTGTTTATAAATTTGTTCTCCACCAATAATATAATAATTAAATTTATTAATAATATGTTTTTCATTATTACAATACAATTTATTAAAATTGTCTTCTACTTGTAAATAATCTGTATTTATAAAATTATCCCAATTGGTAAAATAAACTCCTGTATTATTATTTTTATTAATAGTTCCACATTTATAGTTTGTATTTTGTTCTAATCTATATTTTTCATTATTAGATAATATAATATTAAACCGATTTTCTAAAGGTTTAAAAGTGTCAGGAATACTTTCCCACGTTTTACGTCCCATAACTACAATATTAAACTGATTTGCGTCTTTTGAAGTTGTAATATGTTTAAAATGTGCCATATCTTCTGGTATTTTCCAGGGCAGTGTTCCATTTTTACCTATACCTTGTTTATTAAAAGTATAGGCAACAACAATATTTAATATATTATTAAACGGTATTGCTTTAATTTCCTTTGACATTATATGAATAGTTATGTAAATACTCTAGATACTATATTTATTATATTTACTATAATTATATTTATATAATATTTCTAAATACTATACTTATTTATTTTTTAAATTTAATAATTTAGTATATGTATCTAGATGCTCTTTTGATATTTTACTTAATAATTCTTTATTTTTATGTATGTAAGGTGTTATTTCTTTTTTAATATTTTTAAACGTTAATCTAGATATATCATTATTAATTTCTGTTTCAGCCATTCCATAATAATCTACAAAACATTTTCCATAGGCTCCATATAATTTATCATATTTATCTAAATTTAATAATTTAATAACTTTATTAAGATTTTGTTCTGTTTTACATTCAATTTCTACATACATTGGAATACCTGGAATACAATCAAATGCTATTTCACAACCATTATTATCATTATTATCATTATCTAAATTTAAAAACCATTTTTCTCTCATAGTTTCATGATATGCTTTTTCATTAAGATTTAATGAACCTAAAAATGCCTTACCTTTTTCAAATCCATCTTTAATTTCTAATTCAAATTCTTCTGGATAATCTGGATTTTTATATATTTTAGCAGTAAGAGTTGTTTTAATACCTTCATCTCTAACACGAACATATCCTCTTTTAACATCACATAAACCAAACATAGACCTCTTATAAATTGTTTGTGGTTGAATTAATGTTGCTCCTAATTTTTTAATTTTTTTTACTAAATCATTATGATTAATATCTAAAAATTTTGCTTCATATTCAATTTCACTTGTTTTTTCTTTATGATTTTGAGGAGATTGTTGTTTAGTGTGTTGTGATTTTTGTTTTTTAGTGTGTTTTGATTTTTGTTTTTTAGTGTGTTTTGATTTTTGTTTTTTAGTTTGTTTTTTAGTTTGCGTCTTTGTATTCTTCATTTATATAATGATTAATAATTTATTTATAATTAATATTTATTTAGATTTATAATTTTTAATTATTTAAGATATTTATTATAATATTAGTAAAAAATTGAAATATAATAAGCATCATTTATATAATTATAAAAAAAGTTAAAATGACTTGTATTGTATATGGTTGTGGTAATCCAAATTCGCATTCAACACCAAAACATACTTGTGGCACTTGTCAAAAAAAAGGACACGGACGTGTAGAATGTGGTAATAATCAGGCTATTGAATATTTAAAAAATAATAAAAATGATAAAAACACACAAAAATTTGACCCTTATGATAGAATTATATTTTTTGGAGAAGAAAAACTAAATAGTATTAAAACGGTATTACAAACTAGACACTATACATCTGTATATAGTGGATTAGGGAGTAGTATTTATATTCGACGTGTTTATAAAGATAGATTTGACTATTTATTTATGCACCAAGATGATTGGGGTCAATATGGGAATACACCAAGACCTGCTTTACATAAAGAATTTATTACAAATTATATAGAAGTTAAAAATATGTATTCTAATTAACTATACTTTTACTTTAATAAATCATAAGATATATCTAGTTTAAACATATTTTCATTAGAAATAATATTTTTTTTATTTGTAAATTTTACTAGATTACGATTAAATAATATTAATTGGTCATTATTAACATTGGAAATAGTATAATATCCTTTTTCAGCAATTATATTAAAAATACCAAGTGTATTGGGTTCTAAATTTCTATCATAAAGAAATCCAGTATTAACATCAAAAATAACATAAGTTCCTTTCTCTTTATTTTTTAACATAAATTGGTCTTTAAATATATTAAAACTGTCTTTATTTTGAGATGTTGGTATAACTACATAAGATGTGCCATCGCTTGTATTATTTTCTAATACTCCAATTATATTTCCATTTATTGTTTTTAAACTTCCATCATATAATGTTATTATTTTAATAACCATTTCATAATTAATAGATTTAACAAAAAAAGTCATATTATTTCGTGCTTGTATTTGTGGAGCATCACTATAGGCTTTTACATTTTTATTTTCATTTGCTAGATACAATACTTTATCATTACTAAAACTTCTAATACTAATCATATCACCTTTATTTACATTTTCACTTAATTCATCATCACTTATTTTAGGTTTTTCAAAATAAAATGCTTGATTTACTAATCCTTTTTTATTTTTAGATAAACGTTCCATATGAAATATATTATTATTTAATGTAATATATAAGCCTGGTTGTGCAGCACTTTCTAGATAAAACGAAATATCTTCAGACCCGCCAATGGTGCTTTTTCTAATTATAAAACATTGATTAATACCTATATTATAAGAACGTACTCCAAATTTATCTTTCTCTTGGTCTGTTCCTAATCTAAATTTCAAATAATTTTCTATTTGAGTAAGATATGTAGTTTGATTATTATAAGATTCAAAACTAATGGGTTTATTATTATATTTGTAATAGTAATTATTAAGTATATTGTCATTCTTCTCTAATATTTTTTCATAGATAGATAAATAATCACGTTGTGGTATTTCTTCTTCTGTAAATCGCATACTACTTGGTTTTAATCTAAAACTAGATTCTTTAAATATTTCTAAATAATTTTTCATATATGCGTCATTTATTTGAAAATTCATTGTAATAAATTGACAACCCATAAATAATGCTTCGGTTGTATCATAGTTTTTAGTTTCAACATCTTCTGTTTTATGTGGTTTGACAATACTTACACCTATTTTATTAAATGAAGTTAAATTATTTAATATTTCTTTATCATTTAGTATAGTTTCCCCTATGCTATCAGAATTTTCTTTAACATACTCTAGAGAAGGATATTTTTCTTTAAATAACTTATAACTACGTGCTTGTTCTTTCATAGATAATTTTTTATTATATGAATTTTCAAAAATAGTATCACTTGGTAAGTTAAGTTGAGCAAGTTCTCCAAAATGATATATATTAAATAGTTTAGTTGTTGGAGTAATGAAGTTTTCCATTTTAGTACCTAAATATTCTGGTGTTGCTATTATTATTATTTTACCAAGTAAATTACATAATTTCTCTAAAAATACAGAATGTGTTGTATATTTTGATTTTTCTACTAATACATCTCCAAATATTTCCTGTATATTATCAGACACAACATCCAGAGTAAATTTCTTTTTTGTATTTAATATTAAATGTATTATTAAAGGATAATTTACTTTAGTATTATTAAGTTTAAAAGCATTACCACGAATTGCTTTAAATACACTAGCAATGTCTAATACATTCAAACTAGTAATTAATTGTTGTCCATATTCAGCAGTAGCAACTACTGGAAGTGATTTTTCTGTAATATCATTTTCACAAATGGGTATTTGAATATAACGTGCTCCAGATTGTAATACTTCAATTATCATATCCGTGCTAATATAATCATAATGTTGATTACCTATACAAGGCGTCATAAAACTTGAACTAATATAATAATCGCATAATTTAAATTGATATTTAATATCTTGTTGATAACATTGTAATAATGGTTTATTTTCTAATTTATCTTTATAATCCATCTTTGAAATAACATAACGACTTCTAGAGCCTAAATTGTATTGGTATAGTAAATATAATAATATAATAAGAACAGGTAAAACAATAAATACCCAATATTTTAAATTACTACTTAAATGATTTTTTATTTTTACTGCTATTTTATTTATATTACTATCATTTGTATTACTGTTATTATTTAATGATGAAGCATTATTATTTGTTATAGATGAATTACCATATTTTTTTTTAATTTCATTTACAACACTTTTATAATGATTATTTATATTAGTATTATTTGACATACTTAATTTATTATTCTATTTTATATTCTATTTATTATTATCATATATATATTATTAATATATAATTACCTATTAAAAATAAAGAAAAATAAAGAAAATTTTAAAAATAGAAAGAAACTTTAAACATATTATTTTAATTTATTTATTTATTTATGTATTTATTTATTTATTAGTCCAAATATGATTACAATTACAACATTTATATAAATAAGTTAATGTATTTTCATTAATGACTAAATATAAAACATCATTTATATTTTTATTAGTGTCATTAAGAAGTTCAGATGGTTCATTTAGTTTATTTGTAATACATTCATTATTAGGACATTTAATATTATTAACGTGTGGTAATGTTGGGTCATTATTTAAATATTTAATTGTATTTTCGTCAATTAATTTTTCATTAATAGTATAATTTTTTTTATATACACATTTATACTCTGGTTCTTCTACTATATCTATTACTTTTCTGTAATTACAATTTTTACATTTATAAGTTAATATTTTATTTGTATTTTCATTATTTACAATTTCAGTCATTAAATATGTTTCACAATCAGGACAAAATTTCATTTTAAAGTTATATTAGTATATTTATAAATTTATTATTTTTTTAATTTATAATTTAAATGATTTATATATTATACTATTACTTTTATTTATTATTTAGTTTTTATTTTTATATTAGTTTAAATTTAATTAATCAATTTTTATAAATATATAAATTTGTAAATAATTATTATTTTAAATTATTTTTAATGTTTTCATTATTTTTAATTTAATTAAATTATTTTTAATGTTTTCATTATTTTTAATTTAATTAAATTATTTTTAATGTTTTCATTATTTTTAATTTAATTAAATTATTTTTATTTTTTATATCATTTTCAAATAAAATATTATATAATAATAATATACAAAGTATAAATTTATTTACTTACCTTATATTACTTATATTACTTATATTATAAAATGGCTGTTCAACGTAAAACTAAATCTCATATGCGTTCAAAGAAAATGATTTCTAAAAAGAAATCTTCTTTAAAGAGAGACCATCAAAAAGGTGGTTCTCCTGCTTCTAATCTTGTAAATGAAGCAGTTAAAGCACACCCTCACGTTAAAAACGATTTTGTAACTTCTCCTCGTATTCGCGAAGGTCCTATGAAAGGTGGGAGTAAAGCATCTGATATGGTTATGTCTCATTTAAATGCCGATGCTAAAACCAATTCATTTTTTGGTTCTAAACCTATTAAAGGTAATATGGATAGTTTAAATCTGTATCAACCTTCAGGTGGGTCTCGTAAATCTAAACGTAAATCTCGCAAATCTAAAGGTAAATCTCGTAAATCTAAACGTAGTTCTCGTAAATCTCGCAAATCTCGTAAATCTAGCAAATCAAATGGCAAATCTCGTAAATCTCGCAGAGTTCGTAAAATGAAAGGTGGTGGTTCTGACTGGATTTCAAGTCAATATTCATTAGGTTCTTATAATCAAGCAGAAATGAGTGCTGAGGATGTTGCTAAATTTAGTCAATCTGCAGCAGGTGCCCGTGCTGATTACATGAATCCTCCCACTCTTGGTCTTGCTGGTTCGGGTTCTCCTATGAATGCTCTTGAAGGTGCTAATGTTAATAAGGCAGGTGCTCCTCTTGTTTAATTATATATTCTAATATAAATTATTCACAAAAACTTATTTAATCAAATGAAATTATAATTTCTTTCTTTTTTTTATTTAAATCAAATATTTTATCATTTTTACTTATTATTTTATAAACAGAATATTTTGTTCCTTTAATAAATTTTTCTTTACTAAATAAATCATAATTATATACTTTTAATAATTGACGTAAAATTGTAATTGCTTGCTTATTTGTCAAAGTAGTTATATCATTAAAATATTTCTTTTTTTTACAAGGTAGATAATATTTATTTAATTCGCTTTCTATTGTATTAAAATTAGTTAATGTATTGTGTTTATTCATATCTAAATAACTAAATTGTTTTGTATCATTTATACTTTTTAATCCAAAATATTTTATTATAGTATTTAGTAATTCAAAAGAAGGTTTAGAAATAAATAATTGATTTAATACCATATTTATTTATATCTATTTTTATTTTATAATTATATCTATAATAATATTTTAGAAAAATTAAAAATAGATTTAACTTAACTATTAATTATATAAAAAATTAAAATTGTATTAAAATAAAAAATATTATAATAAAATTATAAACTTAGAATTAAACTATATTGTAATAAATTAATTTTTTAAACAAAAATCTAATGTATTTTTGGGATTTATAATAGGTTTATTTCTTTTGAGTTTAAAATCATTCATCGTTAATAAAGGTTGGGAATTTTTTTTATCTATTGGTAAAAAAGTATTATTTAAATTTGTTTTTTTATATATTTCTTCTAAAATTGGTATTATTGTATTACACGGCGGAAACTCAATATTATACATTTTATCATTTAATCCATTTATATTTCTATATTCATCAATATCTAATTTACCTCCAAATAATTTTAATGCCATTTTATCAATAGATGGTGTTAAATTTTTATAGTCTCCAAATACTTTAAAATATAATAAATTTAATAATGATATTTTTTCCCAATAACTATCATCATCTTTATAATATTGTAATATATATGCTAACGCACAATTAGGTAAACAAAAATTACCAAAGAGTTGAAATTTATTTTTACTATATTTATAAGGTATACCCCAAGGTATAGTAGTAAATGAATGACAACACCATAAACAAGCACTATTTGTTGTTGTAACCCAACTATCATTTTTTGTATTTATACTTAAATGAGTTAATACATTTAATTTATCAGTATTACTATTATATTTATTATTTAAAATAATATCTATTTGTCTAATTGGTTCTTTTTTTGTAATAGTATGTTCATTTAAATTATTATAATTATTATTTATATCATTTAGTATTGATTGTTGATTATATGTTTGTATTTCATTTTGTTTTAATTTATCATTAGATTCAATAGTATTATTTACATTATTATTATTTACATTACTATTATTATTTACATTACTATTATTTACATTACTATTTGATTCATTATTATTATCAGAAAGATTACTAGTTAAATTAGTTTCAATACAATTATTTATACCACTATTATTTTCATTATCTATAAATTCAAAATTAGTATTGTTCATATTATTTGTATCATTCGTGTAAGGCATTGGATCGGAAATAGTTGGATTATATTGAAATAAATCTTTACCATTTGTAAATTCTTCGGTTAATTTTAAACAACTTAATGGTAATTTGATAATTATATTTTCATCTTTTTTAATATGATTTAAGTCTTCAATATCATTATTTTCATATTTAAATTTATCTTTAGGTTTTCTACCTCTTCGTTTCGTTTTCATAATACCATTTTCTTCATTATCATTATCATCATTTGATTTATTTTTTATTTTATTTAATTTAGTTTCTTTTTTTAATTCTTCCATTTTAATTTTATTTTCTTTTTTCTCTATTTTTTGTCTTTTTATTGTTTCCAGCATGTCAATTTCAGATTGTGTTTTAATTTTAGGTTTTCGTCCTCGTTTTTTAATTATTTTTATAATAGTTCCATTTTCAATTTCATTTGTTTCACTATCTTCACTTTCTTCACTATTTTTATTATTTTCACTTACTTTATTATCTTCATTATCTTCATTATTTTCACTTACTTTATTATCTTCATTATCTTCATTATTTTCACTTACTTTATTATCTTCATTATCTTCATTTTTAATTTCATTCTCAATACTAATTTGTTTATTTTTTTTTAATCTACCCATTATTAATTTATAAATTATTGATTATTTAAATAATATATAATATTTAACTAATATTTAATATAATAATAAATATAAATTATAATTTATGTGTTAAATAATATAATATGTTATTTATTTAAATTAAAAAATAAAAAACAAAAAATAAAAATTTAAAAACATTAGTTTAAATATTAGTTTAAATATTAGTTTAAATATTAGTGTAAAATATTAATTTAAACTATATTCTATTAATTATGTAAATGAATACTACATACAGGTTGATAACTTTCAGAACCTCCAACTAAAAATACATCATCTGATTTTATAATACGTTTTGTAAAAGGTGCTTTTTCATTACAAATAGAACATCTAGCATTTAATTTTTCAACTGTAGTGGCAAATGGTATTAAATCTAATAACCTACACTCGCTAAATGGTTCTTGTTTATAATCTCCATCTAATCCACATATATAAATTTTTTTTTTATGGTCAAATAATAATATTTTTACTATATCATATAAATCAGGAAAAAATTGCCCTTCATTTATAAAAATATAATTAATATCTGTTAAATCATTTTCAAAAATGCTATTTAAGTGTGTCATTGAATTACAAGGTATTTGTAATTTATCATGAGATGATATAAAACTATTATCACAATACCTTATATCTGAACTATGATTAATAACTAGTATTTTTTCATTCATTAATTTACTTTTACTATTTGCATAATTAATTAATGACGTTGTTTTACCAGCAAACATAGGACCTAATATTAAATGTAATTCAGACATACTTAAAATAGAATATTTAAAATTATTTAAAATTATTTAAAATTATTTTATAATATATAATTCTAAACATTAAAAACATTTTAAATTCAATTTTTAATAATTTAATTTAATTAAAATAAATGTGAAAAAATAAAAAAAGTAATGAAATAAATAAATTTAAATATATATAATATTAATTTTTTAATAATTTTTTAATAATTTTTAATAATTTTTAATAATTTTTAATAATTTTTTAATAATTTTTTAATAATTTTTAATAATTTTTAATAATTTTTAATTTAATTTAATTTAATCTGAATCTGAATTTTCAACTTCCGATTCACTATCTTCAGTATCATTTTTCTCTGATTTAGTATCTTCATCATTCATATCATCCATATCATAAACAGGAGCATCATAACTCACATTACATTTATTTACTGTTAAATTAATACTTGTTCCTTTTGGACCAAACCAAATATGGCGACTATAAAACTCAATAGATGAAATATTAATATCTTTGTTAAGAACATCTTCAGTATTTGTAATTGCTTTATTTGTTTCGTTATTTACAATTTTACCATCAAATCCCTTTTCATCACTATGCCAAATTTTAATCCAAATCGATGGTTCATACGTTGGCTTTTCACCTCTTTTAATCTTTTCTTGATCGGCTTTATTGTAAGATTCTAATGGTTTAAGAGCAGTTTTTAATAATTTTTCAGTTTTCTTAGAACCATAATAATCTTTACTCTTCGTAAGTAAAGTCGTAAAAATACTTTTATCAATATCTTGAATCATAGTGTGTAGTTGTTCATCTCGCAAACGAATACTCATTGAATAATTAACACCATTATCATTTTCTAATTTAAAAATACGTCCTACAATATTAGATAATTTAACACGTAATTTTTTATCTTCATAAAGTAAGGAACAAAATTTACCACCTTTTTCGTGTTGTTGAATAGAATCTAGTGAAATTTTGTCTTTATTAAAAGTTTCAGGAGTAATAGCATTACTTTCATATTTTTCACCATTACTAATACTTTTAATATTAATTTGATTAATTTCAAACCCTAAACTGTATTTACCAACACCAAGTTTAAGTTTATTAATAGAAATACAAACATCAATAACTGTATTTTTTTGTAAAGCCTCTTCTAAATTAGAAACATCAGGAACATCACTAGTAGTGCTTTTACAAACAAAATCATTTGATAAAACACCACCAATAGCATATCCATACTTTTCATGATTAGATAATGTTGGTTTAAGCATTTCAATACATTCTTCTTCTTCCATCGTTTCATCAAACCATTGTTTAGAATTTTCAATACCTTGAGTAATTAAATATTTTTCAACTTCTTTAATCATATTAGTAAAATTTTCATCTTTTACACCCATAAAAATTTGATACTTATCTTTTTTACCTTTAACATCTTTATCATTTTCTAATTTTTTAAAAGTTTTAACCGTGCATCCACGCACAACAACAAGTAATTTTTTATCATTAGATGTAGAAGCATCATACGTCAATTTACAATATTTGTATCCAATTTCAGGAATAGTAATGACATTACTAAATGAAATTTTAGATGGATCAACATCAGTAGGGTTAAAAGGTTTAATCATCGTAGGAGGCATCTTGAAACTAAATTCGCGTTAATCAAAATAACAATTAGGTGGATATTTAAGAATAAAATTCGTGGAACTTACGTTAATAGATAATTTAATACTCTATACTTTTATATTTTATTATGTTTTTAAATTTTTTTTTTCAATTTTTTATTTTTTGAATTTAAAGAAAAAAAAATGGGAAAAATAAATTAAATTTAAATTAGTTTAGTTTAGATTTAGTTGATTTTTTAGTAGTTTTAGATTTTTTAGATGTTTTAGATTTCTTAGATTTTGTAGTTTTCTTAGATTTCTTAGACTTTATAGGTTTATTAGATAGTTTAGGTTTATTAAATAATTTTTTATCTATTTTTAAATCTTTCATTGTAACTTTATTTGCTTCAACTAGAAGTTTATTTAATGTATTCATTGTTTATTTTAAAATATTTTTATATTATAGTTATATAAGAAAAAAATAATATAATAATATAAATTATTATAATAATAATTAAAAAATATAAATACTTTATTAATTTTATAAAAAATGAATAATAATGTAGAATATGTAGAAAATTATAAATCTATAAAAGAAGAACCTATCGAAGAACCTATTGATGAACCTAATAAAGAAGACCTTATTATTGATAATACAGAAGAACCTGTTGATGAAACTAGTGATGAAACTATTGATGAACCTGAACTTATGAATGAACCTATTGATGATACTACCGAAGAACCTATTGATGATACTACTGAAGAACCTAGTGATGATACTACTGAAAATAATACTATTGATACTAATAATGAAAATTATAATATAGAAAGTGTAGATATTGAATACACTATTGATTTTCTTATTCCTAATGATGAAAAATTAGTTGATATTGAAAAAATAAATAATAAAGTTGATAACTATATAAATAATTTTAATAGTGAAATAATGACTAATTATAAAAATGAATACTCTAAAATATATAAGAAGTATTCTAATATGAATTATAAAATAAAAATTTTACCAAAAGATAAAAATGACTTAGTTAAAATAGTTGTTTTAAAAAATGATAAAAAAGAAACAGTTATTAAAGAACTAACAAAACCTAATTATTTATATTATAATGATATACTAAATGAATTAAAAACTAATATATCTAATGAAAGAGAAAAAATACTATTTCATTATAAAGAATTAATATCAAATAAAGAATTGTCTATAAATGATAAAGAAGAATTTCAAAAAGAAAAAGATAAATTTATAAATCTATTAGAAGACTATTATAGTTATACATTATATCATAAAAAAATGAATAAAATATCTACTATAAATTCTAAATCTAATTTATTATTACAAACCTTAAATACAATTGATACTCTAGAAACATCTAAATCAACATTAATTGGTGATATATATAGTATAGATACAGCACTCATTAATGAAATGAATACATTAAATAGTAATAAATTAACAGAATATAATAGTATTATTCAACAATTACTTGGTAAAAAGATTGAAGATATAAAAAAAGATACTAAATTAAAAGAAGAAATAAAGTTATATCTAGATACAACAATGAAACATAATTTAGATAGTAAACTTAAAAATGAAAAAAATAAACAAGATAATTATATAAATTATATTATTAATAAATTACCAATATTAAATTAAATAGTTATTTATTTAATTAATTATTTAATTAATTATTTAATTAATTACCTAATTACCTAATATTGATTGAATAATATCATTTTTAGACCCATATGATTTTACTTTATATTCCTTTGCTATTTCTTTTAATTGTTTAGTTGTCATCGCATTTAACTGTTCACTAGTATATTCTATTTTTTCTATTTTAATAGGTTTATTATCTTTATTATTATTTAATAATTCATTTAAATCAACTTCAATGTTTTCATTATTTTCATTAGTTTCTAAATTTATATTTTTAGTATTCTCTCCAGATACATTTGTATTTAAAATAGTTTCATTTAAACTAATTGTATTGTCAATATTAACATTTTTTACTGTGTGATTAATATTAGTATCATCACCATCATCATTATCATCATCATTAATAGAATCTAAATCTAAATCTAAATTTAAATCATCAATATCATTAATAGTTTCAGTAGTATTAGTAGTATCAATACTAGTAGATGTAGACGTTTTTGATACTTCAGGACTATTTATATTAGATATATTATTTATATCACTATCACCACTATCACCACTATCAATGTCATTTGTTTCTAAATCTTCTAAATCTTCTAAATCTTCTATATCAAATTCATTATCTTCTAAATTATCAGATAATGGATCTGTTGTTATTGAATCATTATCATTAAAAATGTCTGTATTTTCTTTCTCTGAATGTATTGTATCATATATATTATCTGTAATTTTATTACTTTTATTATTTTGTTTTTCATATTGATTTCTTTTTTCTAAATCTTCTAAATCTTCTAAATCTTCTAAATCTTCTAAATCTTCTAAATCTTCTAAATCTTCTAAATCTTCTAAATCTTCATTATGAATCATATCTTCATAAGTTTCTATACTTATTACTTTATTAATATCATTATTATCATTATTATCATTATCATTATTATTATTAATAGTAGTATCTAAATAGGTATCCATTCTTTTCATATTTTCAATATTGTCTTTTGTTAATTTAATAATAGTGTTAGTTTCTACAACATCACTTATATTAATATTTTTAATTATATCTTCATTATTTGTCTTATTTTCAACATCATTTTCATTTGTATCATTTTTATTATTTTTACTAACTAATTTTATTATGTTATTATAGGTTTCTTCATTATGTTTTTGCTGATTAAAAAAAATAGTTTTTAAGTCTTCGACATTTGTTTTTAATTCTTTAATTTCTTTAATTTTTACAAAATTAGAATATAATAAATATAAACAACATAAACTAATTAAAACAAAACTTATTAATAATAAATTTGAACTTATATTTTGTAAATCAACCATTTTATTAATATTTAAATATATTAATTAATATTAATTATTATTAATATTTATATAAGTTAAAAAAAAACGTAAAACTTTAATAAAAACTTTAATAATAATAAAATAATAAAATAATAAAATAATAAAATAACATATTTGTTCATTATTAATATATTTTATTCAATACTAATATTTTCTAATTCTTTTTTATATTTCATTAATTTTTGATAACATTTATTAATTGTAACTTGAGAAATTTCACACGTTTGAAATATAAGATGTTTATTAATATTAATATTTAATTTTTCAATAACATAATAAATAATTGTAGATGTTCTAGATAAAGGTGTATGTTTATCTAAAAATTTATTCGTTTCAATATAAATTAATAACATACGACAATAGTTAAATAGTTTATCATTTAAACCTAAAGAACAAGAAAATCTATGTAATTTCGTAATACAATCTTTCATTATTTTATTATTTTCAGTATTATTTTCTTGTTCTTCACGATTATCTTTTATACTATTTAATTTATTAGTATTATTAGTAATAGTATTATTAGAAATAGTATTATTAGAAATAGTATTATTAAAAATAGTATTATTTTTAGTATCATTATTATACTTTTTATCATTGACATTATTTACGATACTATCACTGTCACTATCATTGTTACTGTCACTTTCATTGACACTAACACTAACACTATCACTATCACTATCACTATCACTGTCACTATCACTATCACTGTCACTATCACTATCACTGTCACTGACACTGTCACTGTCACTGTCACTGTCACTATCACTGTCACTATCACTGCCACTATCACTATCACTACCACTATTACTATTAATGTCGCTATTGTGCTTTACATTAACATTAGTATTAGTATTGATAGCACTCTTTTTAATAGTATTATTTTTTTTACTTTCATTATTTTCTTTAACATCATTTTTATCATTATCATCAACATTATCATCAACATTATCATCAACATTATCATCACCATTATCATCAACATTATTATCAATATTATTATCAACATTATTATCAATATTATTATCACTATCATTATCATCACTATCATTATCATCACTATTATTATCATCAATATTAGTTTTATAATTTTCTATTGAACTATGACTATTTTTTTTGTGTAATTTAATATTTTTCCATATTTCTTCAAATGTTTTTATGCTTTTACGAAATGTTTTATTATTTTTTAGTTTAAATATTTCAGCAATTTCACTACAATTTCTAGGAACACCTTTTAATTTACAAGCCAGCATTATACAACCTGCTTTCATTGCATCTTTTTTAGTTCTTCGCGATGACTTAATTTCACTTACTTCTTTATACATATATTTGGCTTCTTCAATAATACATTGATTTAATCCTGCGTTTTGTGCGATTATAGTAATATTATTAAATGTTTCTATTAAACTTGAATCTCTATATGAAAATCTATTCCAAAAATTCATATTTCTAATTTTTTTAGATTGTATATTATTAGTTGATGCGAAGCCTATTAATGCCCCCATACTAGTATTTGGTAATAATTCACTCGTAGGCATATCACATCTAGCAGGATCATTACCCTTACTATCATCATTACCATAAAATCTCCATTCTTGACCAGCATCTATTACACAATCATTATATAATCCACAATCATTACACACATTATATCCATCAATTTCAAATAATTTTTTAGAATTACAATTATTACATTTTATTTCACAATTTTTAATTATATCTTTACTAATATGATTTTCTATTTCATCTAAATTAAATTTCGATTGTTTTAAATTAGTATCTACTGTAGTGTCTAATATAGTATCATTTTCAAATAGTGTTTCTATTTTTTCAATTGTTTCATTTTTTTCTTTTTTTATTTGTTTATTTTTTCTTCTTTTTTCAAAAAGAAGAGATGACAGTATTGTATTGTTATCTAATAATTCATTTTCACTATGAACACTAATTAAAGTATTCATAATAAAGTATTTAAAATTATATTATAACTATTATAATATAAAACTAAACTAAATTATTAAATTTCAATTTTTACAATAACTGTTTTAATTCTAAAATCATTTTATTTTTATATTAGTTAATTATAATAATAAAAAAATAATTTAAAATATTAATTAAAATGTCAATTAAAAAAACTAATAAAAACATAAAGCATTTTAAAAATGGTAAAAATATAAAACAAAATAGAAATATTAAAAATCGTAAAAAATATACACAAAAATTAACACACAAAAATAATAAAATACAGACAGGTGGTAAACTTAAAGAACCATTTGAATTAACACCATTATCAGATTTTGATTATGATAAATATAAATTATCTAATTATATGAATGATAATATTGATTGGGGTAATATGCCAGGATCACCACCAATGCCCAATTGTTGTATTTTATAATTTATGAATTATGAATTATTAATTTAATTTTAATTATTTTTTGTTTGTTTTTATATTTTTTATCTTTATTTTAATTATTTATGTTAATTTTCAATAATTAATATATAATTAATATTTAAATAGTGTCCCATTTTAAATCTTCAAGGGTGTAAACTATATTATATAATGTATACTATTACAATGTTAATTCAAAATCTATTTTTGTATAATAATCCTAATTATATACATCATAATAATTATAAAGTTAAAACATATAATACGATTGAAACTAATAAATATAATCCTAATTTTAAACTACTATCTAGAATTAATATTAATTATGATAGATATAAATTATCTACTTTTATAAAAAATAATAATACAATTAATAATTATAAAAACAATACTAATTAAAATTGTTTCTAGAATACCTTTATTTTTAATTATAATATAATTGTATTAGTTAAATTTTATTATAAGTTAAATTTTATTATAAGTTAAATTTTATTATAAGTTAAATTTTATTATAAGTTAAATTTTATTATAAGTTAAATTTTATTATAAGTTAAATTTTATTATAAGTTAAATGTTAAATTTTTATTATTAAAATCTATAATTAACATAAATAAAAACTATAATAATAAAATGGTTGTATTTATAACTATTTTGCCAAATATATATTGGATTTATAATAATCCAACAAATCCAAAATCTCAAAATGACTATAAAATAGAAATGAGTAAATTTATAGAACAGAACACAATTAAAACAATTATTGAATTAGATGACAAACTTACATTCTGGAAAAAATCAAATGATTATATCAATGAAATTAAATTACAAATGGAAAAAGATGAATTTTCTAAATTATATACAATTTTAACAAAATTAAATGATATTATAAAACAAAATTATATTAATAATACACCTCTTATTATTTCTACATATAATACTAATTATATAGAACTTGGTTTAGCCATATGGATTTATTTTTTTAATAAAACAGCAAGTATTCCGTTTGACACAGTTATTAAATTATTATCTATTAAAATTATTGGTAATATTAAATTAAGTGACACATTAAAAAAATTCTTTGCTTTTCTGAATTTAAATAATCTTTCTGGAAAAACATAATTTTATAGTTGTGATTGTATTTTATCTTTTTATAATTTTATTAGTTTATTTTATATTAATTATTTTTATAATTACTGTTGTTTTATCTTTTTATTAATTATTTTTATAATTAGTGTTGTTTTATTTAATATTTAATTAGTTATTTTTTTAATAGCCTATTGTTTTCCACATAACTGTATGTGATGTAGCACTATCTTGATTATATAATCTAATAGAAGATGCTGATAATTTTAGTGCTTGACCATAAGCATAAGTAGTTGGTTCACCACTTACTTGAGCCACAGCAAAATAGGTTGAGGTTGATGTATAAGGTAAATTTGTAATATCAACTGTGCTATCAGCTGCAACTGTTGTTTGACCATAACAAATTTGTGGTTTTTTAATATTAGAAAATGTGGTTGTGCTTGAACCATAATATCTATATAAAGAATTTGTTGATGAAAATAAATTTAAACCTTTAAATTTTTGTGGAACGGTATATTTTACTGCTATTGAAGTTACATAATGATATGAACTATAATCAATTGTCGTCCAAGTTATTAAATCAGGACTTGAATAAAAAGTATAACTTCTATTTGTGTATGATGCTCTTACAGTAATTATCCATAATTTATTAGACCATTTAATATCCCAAATCCATAACGTAGAAGGTGATATACACACGGTCCAATTTATACCATCAACACTTTTAACAATATTTGTTGCACTAGAATCACTACCTTCAACACCTACACATACGAAAATTGAGCCATTCCACACAACACTATATCCTTCATGTATAAGTGTTAATTTATCAGTTACACCAACCCAAGTAATACCGTCATAACTATATATAATTGAATATAAATCTGTATTACTATTATTTTCATTACCAGTAGCAACATATATAGTATCATTACCAGTAATTGAATAACAATCATTCATAAATGTATTTGCATTTGTAGCATACCACGTAATACCATCATAACTATAAGATATAGCACCTCCTATTCCATCACCATAATTAAAACTACCTCTTAAATAAATTTTACCATCATAAAAAATATCAGTAACGTAAGAACTAATACTAATATCCCAATCTATTAAATTATAACTTATTAAAGTATTCCCAAGATTTATTTCTCTTAGTAAATAATATTTATCAAATGTATAAACTAATTTATTGCCTGGTGAGGTTGGAGAACTATTTAAAACTTTCCAATGTATACTATCATAACTATATATTAATGAATAAGCACCACTGACTCTTGCTATCCACATATTGCCGTCATATATGATACTATATACATTACTCACTGTATATGCTGAACCATCATTATTAATTATATTTCCAGTTAAAACATTAGTAAAAGTAATACCATCGTAACTATAAGATAATGGTGAATTTGAACCAACAGCACCTAAATTAGAACCTATTACAACCATTACATCACTATTTTCATAGGGTATATTTGGTCCTCGTGGACCAGTATCACCAGTATTACCATATGTTCCATCATAACCCGTTGGTCCTGTATTACCAGTATTACCTGTAAATCCTGTATCACCTGTATTAACTTGGTCTCCAGAAATACCTGTTGGACCAGTATTACCAACTGAACCTATTAATCCTGATAACATACTTTTTGGACCTATTACACCTATTACACCTGTTGGACCTGTTGCTTCGTTTGCTGATAAACTTGTATTCAAATAACTAATTGATGTTCCTCTAAAATAGATTGTCATACTTTGAGGACTTTCAACACTATTAGAAAAATCAGCATATATTTTTAAAAGATATCTATACGTTTTATCTGGTAATACTGTATGAGGAATATAGAGTGAATGTGATAATATATTTAAATCCAGATACACTTGTATTGCACTAGCAGAATTACCTGCTGTTATTAAAACTTCTGTTGCTGGGTCTGCTGTAGAATTAATATAATACAATTTTGTATAAAATTTAACAGATACATCATCAGTTGCTAATGTATATAATTTAGTAGTCCATAAACCACTTAATAATATATTATTATTTAACAAATTTGCTGGTGAAATAAATGAACCCATTAATACACCACTCGTATCACTTTGATTTCCTGACGTAATTGATGTTTGTCTAAAATACTCTAATTTTAAACCTGCTCTCATAGTTACTCTTGTTAGCCATGTTACTGCATGATATCTAACATATCTTGCTTGTATTGGAGAATTAAATGTATTTTCTACTTTTGTGCTTCTATCTGTATTTCCTGTAAAAATTTGAGCAAGACCTATGTCTGTTGTTGTTCCTGATGTTGTTATATATAAATAAGTAATATTATCTGTTGAAAATGATACTTTATAAGAAGTAACCCATTGGTTAGCATTAATACGACCTTGTGTAATTCCTCCTACTACAGTTTTAGTAGTATCTAAATCTATAGTCATATATTGTGATGTATTATTAACTCCAGCAATCCAAGATGTTGGAGAATCTAACATTGATTGAACGTATGACGCTCCAGGTGCTCTATTTATATATGTTGATGAATACGAACGTTTATTTTCTGGTGGATTTGATATTTCATCATAGAATATGCTAGGTTCAGTTAATAAATCTCCATCAGTAATTGGAGCAGTTCCTCCATCTGTGTCTAAATATAAATTTAATCCAGATAAAATACCATTAGTCCCAGAAAAACCTGTAAAGGGTCCTGTTGGTCCAATATACCCTATACCTGTTGGTCCTGTATAACCAGTAAAACCTGTATCTCCTGTATAACCAGTATTACCTACACCTGTTGGACCTGTATTACCTGTATTACCAGTATTACCAGTATTACCTGTTGGACCAGTATTACCAGTTGGACCAGTATTACCTGTTAAACCAGTATTACCAGTATTACCTGTATTACCAGTGGGACCAGTATTGCCAGTATTGCCAGTATTGCCAGTATTACCAGTATTACCTGTATTACCAGTGGGACCAGTATTGCCAGTATTTCCAGTATTACCTGTATTACCAGTGGGACCAGTATTGCCAGTATTGCCAGTATTGCCAGTATTACCAGTATTACCTGTATTACCAGTGGGACCAGTATTGCCAGTATTTCCAGTATTGCCAGTTGGTCCAGTGTTACCAGTATTACCTGTTGGTCCAGTATTACCTGTATTACCTGTATTACCTGTATTACCTGTATTACCTGTATTACCTGTTGGACCAGTATTACCAGTATTACCTGTATTACCTGTATTACCAGTTGGACCAGTATTACCAGTTGGACCAGTATTACCTGTATTACCTGTGTTACCTGTATTGCCAGTATTACCTGTATTACCAGTTGGACCAGTATTACCTGTATTACCAGTATTACCTGTATTACCTGTATTACCAGTATTACCAGTATTACCAGTTGGTCCTGTGTTTCCAGTTGGACCTGTATTACCTGTATTACCTGTATTACCTGTATTACCTGTATTACCTGTTGGACCCGTATTACCAGTGTTACCTGTATTACCAGTGTTACCTGTATTA
>Ga0209534_10000829_pt1 | contig 34004 bp, 30 predicted proteins | sample COG_07_FD_184751 | JGI IMG/M metagenome (GOLD analysis project Ga0209534, IMG submission 184751) | Pelagic Microbial community sample from North Sea - COGITO 998_met_07 (SPAdes) (version 2) | ecosystem: Environmental > Aquatic > Marine > Neritic zone/Coastal water | place: Helgoland, sampling...
GTGAGCCGCTTGAAAGGATAATGCTCAGAGGGGGTTGGCAGACGGATTCGACTGCTATGTCATATCTTAGAAATTGGATCGCATAAAGCGGGGGCAAGAAGAGCCACAACAGTTAATCGGTATAATTAAGTGCCCGCTTCAATACGCTGGGCGGCTCTGGCAAATCTTTGAAAACACGCCAAACTGCCGAACTCTTAGGTGCTAAAATAATCCACCCAGTCATAAGAATACTTAAAAAATAAATAGAAAGACTTTTATTGAACACAAACCACTCCTCTAGCTCCCCTTTGTAAGGGGCTAGAACAGAATCATAAAAGCTGACTGATGCAGAAGCGCCGTCCATTAAACCCTCTTCATCACGGATCACCACCTGTTGCACACCTGAAAGGCCTGGCCTCACGGACTTTATAGCATCTTGTGTCACGGCAGAATAACAACTGAACGTATGCTTAGTAAGAGGCCGGGGGCCAATCACACTCATATCTCCTAAAAAAATATTTAGAAGCTGTGGAAGCTCATTAATTTTAGACTTCCGGAGCAACCCACCAAATGGAAGTATCCTAGGATCACCTTTCATAGTTATAGTGCCAGTGCCAATGTTGGGGCTATCCTTGAGCATCGTCGCAAATTTGAATAAGCCAAAAAACTCGCCATCCTTTCCAACACGCTTTTGGGTAAAAAAAACCTCCCCCTCTCCCGAGAAACGTAAGAGCACTATAATTGGGATAAGTAGTGGTGAAAGTACAAGTAGGGCTAAAGTAGAAAAAATAATATCAAATAATCTCTGCATGATTACATCCTCTGATCCAGATATTTGCCAGTTTCTTTATGTGCAAAATCGGGTAAGAGCCCAAAGTATAATTTAACAATATCCTCTTTAGCCCAAGTACCTTTAATCCTTAGAGTTTCAATTCCGTTCATGAAGTCATCTAACTTAGCCTCATCAAAATCAGGTTGATTTTTGATAACCCCAACCGCATCAAAACGTTCCATATCTAAATCTTCATTATCGGTAAAAAACTCTTCGAAGTCTTTTTCACCCGTTGTGTCACTCTTGAAGAAATAACAAGGCCATTGTTTTTTAGCTATCAATTCTTCCGCCCTATCTCGCGCCTCGTCCTCAGATTCACATTCGTAGGGTTCATAGCCTCGTTCTCTTAAATAACGAACAGCAATTTCAGAAAAAGTAATCAGATGTAATTTCTCACTGAGTTTAGGAAAGAAGATATCTCGATTCTCTCCCAATAACCCAGACAACAGACAAAGCTCGCCCGATTCCTGCGGCGTTACAAAGTAACGTCGAACATCATTCGGAGCTGAGAACGGCTGTTTTTTTGCAAACCGCTGGTTAAATCCATGAAGTAGCGAGCCATCAGAAAAGGCTACGTTAGCAAAACGAGCCATGGAGATCTTTTGGTTGAGACTCTCACGCGTTAAAAACATTTCCATAATACGCTTACTGGCACCCATCATATTGACAGGATTTGCTGCTTTATCAGTTGATACACAGAAATACTTTTTAGCACCCATCTTGCTAGCCAATCGCAAAGTCTTAATAGTGTTGAAGACATTGACCATTATCATGTGCATAAGCGTATACGGGTCTTTTTCGCTTCTGACATGTTTTAATGCTGACAGATTAAATACATAGTCATATGGGCCTTCGTTGGTTATCAATGCCTCAAATTCAACTCCTCCGCAATCCAGGGCAAAGGTCCTGAAATCGCCACTACCATATCCTTCTGTACTCCGAATATCTCGAACTAACTCGACCATATTATTTTCTGATATGTCGACTACATGGAGAGCCTTTGGGTCCCTCTTAAAGATCTCTTTAGTTAACGCCTGCCCAATAGAACCAGCTCCGCCAATCACAAGAAATCTCGAATTTGAAACAATACTTATCAAACTATCATCAAACGCTTTGGTATCAGATGAAAAAAGCTCTTTATCTCTACCGATAATATTTAAAAAATTCATGGACGTACCTACTAGTGTGAAATTTCCTCAATTCTAAACATTTTAATAATGATCAGCACTGATATTTTTATATCGAGACCTACGGTGATACGCTCCCAGTATAATTGGTTACAGTGCAACGCAATAGTCGGCCGACAATATAAGGCAAACGATATACTAAACAATTTAAAATTTCTGCGGTTAAGCGAATTACCTAAAAGGGGTATTCAATACCAGACGCCGCAAGACTGCTTGGGATAACCACCAAAAACCTTTAAAACTAACGATACAGTTGTAACGTTAACGCGCCAGCCAATCAAGTTTCACAGGATCAAGACACTTAATTAAAGCACATCAAAGCGTAATTGAGTAATGGACCCCAATAATTGGTTGGTCAATGCGCCATCGTATATTAATAATGACCTCCCATTAAATGCACTAACTATGGCCTGTTGGCGCCGCAAAGACCATGCTGGAGTTGTCGTGCAATCGGACCAAGTCGCCAATACGCAAGCTATTGTTGACGCAGCATGCTCAAAGAAAATGGACTTAAGACAAGTATGAGGCGCAGCAGCAATTGCCACGATAATGCTTGTGCAGAGCGGTTTTTAGGTTTGTCAAGAAAGAGCGTATCAGGCGACGTATCTAAGCAACTTGGGAAGCCGCGAAAAACAATTTGTTCAACTATATCGAACTGTTTTACAATCCTACTCCCCGTCATGGGAATAACAATGACTTATCTCCCACGGGGTTTTAAAATAACTATGGTAGTAGCCAAGCCGATGTCTAGAAAAGTGGGTGCGTATCAATTGGAGGTTTCTTTAGCGCATCCAGGCAGAAGATGATAATTAAACTCAATTAACCAAGCACTGAATTTCGTGCCCGCGTTAAATGGATTGCGTGCAGCTACTGTAAATTCCTGAGGGCCAGCAAGATTTTGACCATAGCAGCCTGACATTGGCGAATCAAGTGAAGCTTTTTCCACTACTAAAATATGTGTAGTTCCCATTTCCTTTATTCTATTAAGATAAATATTCGCTGAATCGCTAGATTCACCCACGTATTTTCCCCAGAAGAAATTATTAAACGTCTTTCGGGGAGCAAGGGCCATTGTTCGGTGATTATTAAGCAATATAGCGTCTTCCGGAAGTATCTCATCAACCCAGCGCATTAAATCATACCCATTAGCCGATTTTGACATTATCTGTTCCCTCAATGATCCACTGATAGACCCTGCAGTAAGAACTCCAACACCAAAAACAGATAACATCAAAAAAATTACTGCCTGGAATGAAACGATAATCATAGAATAACTAGGAAATATTAGTCTACCCTCTTTTATAGCGATAGAACATAAAATTAGCCCCCAAAAGTACGGCTCAAGGTAAGATCTTGCAGCCGGCGGTGCCAAAAAAATAGTAGTTATTAAAAATAGAGTAAGCATCGTAAATGCAATCCGATTTAATACTCTAGAGCCTGTCCTGTAACTAAATATCAGTATCCAGCCAACTCCCAAAATCGCTGAAACCTCTCCTAAAGAACTTGGGAACATTATCGAAAATGGGAAAATAAATCGACTCGAAAAATCAGCATTTTTACTAAATATTTGCATTGCGAGTTCATTACCTGGAAGCCCAGCAGGCAATGGCGTTAGAAACACATCTATGACTGAGGCGTTAAGTACGACGACCTTCCATATTGTCATAGGGAGAATTATTAGTGATGCACTAATTACGAATATAAATATAGCGGAAAGGGCTTCGCGACGCAGTATCATCACCAAAAAAGCTAGGCCGCCAGCAATGCCTCCGCCTAGTATATAATTAAACTTAGCTTGCCACGCACACATACAAAGGATACATGCCAGTGCAAACTTAATCTTGAGCTGCTCGTTAGTCGCTTTCTCTATCCCTGGCTTAACAAAGAGGTAAAATGCTAAACATGTCATTGCTACAGGCCATAATTGAGGTTTTGGCCCCGATACTAAAAATAAAATAACAGGGCTCGAGAGTACAGCCAGTAACACTGCACTTTCACTTCTAGCCTTAGCGTCTTTAAAGTCGGGCCATACTAATGATGCAATTGAGATTAAGCTTGCCCATTGCAGTAGTGATCCAAACTGTTCAGATCCTATCGATAAACCTAGCGCATTAATCAACTCTCCATTACCAGCCAGCGAACTAGTAAACCATTCGGGTAGAAATACAATGCCTCCGTGATTTAAAATCTCAATCGCCATACCAATGTGATAATCCAGCGCGTCTGCATTTGTGACTGGGCCTAATGCGACCAAGAACAGCGAAAATATTATTCCTAAACTAATAATGAAATCAAATCTTAAAGCTGTAATTAACGATAGATATTCTCGAACGGTAATCGGTAATATAAAGTATTCCTTAAGTAATCTGTATCCTTGAAACACACCAAGGAGAACTAACATCCAGGCGAGACTTTGTATTAGGATTAGGGGTAACACCTGCATTAACGCAAGTGGATATAAGATCATCGCCAAAACCATCGTACCTATTAAAACAGATTGCATCCTGAGAGCTGACCAGCGGTCGTCATTAATCAACTTAGACTTTTTGAGCACGATACAACCTAACCAATCGCTTCCTAGCAAAAGTAGAATACCCAATAATGCAGAGAGTGGTGGTGGAGCTAACCAAGCATCCAGACCGTAGTAGGCTGTAGTCACAGGCATCATTACCTTATTTTTATATTAGTAGTTACTGGTGGATCTTCTGATCAGGGACGAATCACGCAAAGTCCAGCTATAAATATTAGCGTTTCTGTCACCCTACCCAATCCCTTTATAGAAGATTTTAGCTGCGAATATCCTTTAGGCTAGCCAAGAGCAACGGATCACGCAATGTAAAATAATGCATTATTGATCTTTACTAAAACTATAAATAAAAATCTCATATTTTATATATAGATATCATTACAGAACTCAGATAAATTTATCTAAATATCTCTTTGGCAACAGAATGGATAAGCAAATCAACAATAATGACACGAGAGCAAGTTCAAATTTCAATTCTCTCATGGCCTGAGAAAAAAGACCAAAAGCTATTACCCAAGGTATTAACGAAATAAAGTTTACGGCTAAATATTTAATATATGAGGCCTGGGTCATAGAACAAATTAGGTTCTGAACTAAATAGGGCAGGGAGATCAGTCTTATTAAAAAATGAATTTTCGTCGACATCTCTCTTTTATTCTCTAAACTATTACGAATTTTTTCATTTTTAATATAATCGCTAAGGTTTAGATTATATCGATTTAATAAAACATAGATAATAGTAGATGAAAGCAAAAGAATACATACTGAATAAATAGCCCCTAAAAAGAAGCCGTACATACCAACAAAAAAAACTATTACCAAAGACCCAGGGATAAATAAATTCACCCCTATAATAAACATAATACTTATTAAGAGTATATTGCCGTCGAGATGAAAGAAAACTTGAGCTAATATATCGTCCATTCAGAGGCCTTTAGTCTTCAAAGGCTATAGTACTCATCAGCCCTTCTCTCAGGGAAACCGACGTATTCCAGCCCAAAGACCTTAGATATATAGGATTTTCGGAAGCGATATCTTCATCAAAAAAAGTTCTATCAGTGGCACCCATCCTGAAATTTATATCTGACTTCATCAGTTCTTTAATCAAATTTGCAACATGTATGACGCTGTACTTATTTCCTGAAGATATTAAAATATTTTTAAATGTTTCTTTGGGATTGAATGTTAGATTTTCAATAACTCTATAAATAGCGTTTGCGGCATCATCTATAAACAAAAAGTCTCTTCTCTGCCTCCCGTGAGAAAGGTCCATTTCGTGCCGAGATTCTTTACATGAACTTATCACACTAGGAATCAACTTTGACCCTTCATCTCCAGGGCCATAAACAGTTTCTAACATTAAATTAACAAAGTTTATTTTTTTATCACTAACAAAAATCTTACTATCATTCTTAAACGCGTCTTTATAATTTGCGTAAAGGCTTGCGTGCTTAGGTAACACTGTATCAATATTAAAAAACAAACTCCTCCCTGAATCCAGCGCCAAATCAAGCATAGCCTGACCTAAAAAATAATTTACTTTTTCTATTTCACTATCTTTTTCGCCATTTCTTCCGTAGCAAGTAGCTAAATGAATAAATGTAGTGACATCGCTAAAGTCCGGTCTATCTCTTAGAGAAAAATCACTATTAAAATTAAGTATTTGAATGTCCGGAAATTTTGTAGTCAAGTAACTTATATCTGTTGTTTTGCTCTTCACTACTAATAGTTGCGGTCCTAAGCCTTCAAAAAGCTGTAGGAGATGTCTGCCAATAAACCCAGTCGCGCCGGATATACATACTTTCATAGTGACTTTATATCTATAAATTTTTTGATACTATCATGAACGTGTTGTATGTGATTTTTATCAAGTCCCTGGTGACACCCTAAGAGCACTCCATTTTTCATTACAAGGTCAGCCTGAGGGAATTCATCCGCTTTTCCAATACATTTGATCTTGCTGAAGCCTGGTTGCCTAAGTATATTTCCAGTAAATACAACTCTAGTTTGAATATTTCGTTTTTCCAAAAAGATTTGAAAATCTCTTCTATCAAATAAAGCGCTATCCCTAAGTTGTATTGGATAAGCCAGCCAACCTGTGTAGCTACCCTTCGTCTCCTTAGGTGTTATAAACAAATCTTCATAATTGCAAAAAAAGGTCTGGTGTCGATCAAAAATTTCTCTTCTTTTTTTAAGATTATCTGCAAGTTTATTTAATTGAATCAATCCAAATGCTGCGCTTATCTCGGACGGTTCTAATTGATATCCGATTTCTTCAAAAATAAATTTTGTGTCGTATGGTATCCCGTCTAAATCAATATTAAACCTGTTTTCGATAGCCTCACTTTCTTCAAATAGTGAAGATGAACGACCCCAAGATCTTAATAATTTAGCCTTTTTAACTACTTTTTCGTCACTAGAACAAAGCATTCCCCCATTGCCAGCGCCATTAATTATATGGGAGCCATAAAAACTTGTTATTGAAAGATCAGAAAACTCGCCAGTGCTTTTCCCATTTAGCTTAGCACCCAGAGTGTCTGCCGAATCTTGCAGAACAATTAGACTATATCTATCGGCTATTTTCCGTATCTCTTCCCAGTTACACAAGTTACCCAAGAGATCCGGCGCCAGAATAGCTTTCGTTCTATCTGTAATCTTTGACTCAATATGACTGTGATCTATGCAAAATGTAGATTCTTCCACATCCACAAATACTGGAACTAAGTTATTCTTCACTAGACAGCCAACTGTTGTAGCGAAAGTTAAAACTGGTGTAATTACTTCTGATCCGGGCGGAAGATTCAATGACTCAACGGCAAGAAATAGCGCTGAAGTTCCTGAATTGGTCATTACCCCAAAATCTTTACAAAAAATCTCAGCTATTTTAGCCTCAAACCCTGACACACTAATACCCATCTGAGTTGAAGAACTAAGCACCGCAACAACTGCATCTATCTCAGCTTTTCCGTGAACTGTTTGACCATACGGAACTCTCAAAAATTTATCCATTATTTGAGTTCCTGATCAGTAGAATATTCTTCTATTTGATTCATCGTAAAATCTCTCATATTTCCACCTAGGATATGTTGTTGATACCACTTAAAAGTGCTATCTATGCTTTTATCCAAGTCCCACACAGATTCCCACCCTAGTCTAGAGTTAGATTTACCTGAATCCAGTTTTAAGTATTTAGATTCGTCGAATAAATCTTTTTCTTTAACTATTTTTATTGGTCTATCCCAGTAATCTGAATATTTGTTTGCTATCACTTCTACAGTAGTATTTTGTGGTTCTTTTGGGCCAAAATTCCAATCGACAGCATATGTTGCATCAAAATAAAGCTTTTTTGACAACATCATATAGCCATATAAAGGCTCTAATACATGTTGCCAGGGCCTTGTTGAATTTGGATTACGAATCGGCATGACTTCATTATGTAAAAACGATCTCATCATATCGGGAATAAGTCTGTTTTCAGCCCAATCCCCACCACCTATCACATTTCCAGACCTAACATTTGCCAAATTAAATTTTCCTTCTAAGAAAGAATTCCTATAGCAATTCGATATCAGGTCGGCGCAACTTTTGGAATTTGAATACGGATCTGTACCGTTCAAAACATCTGACTCTCGATAGCCTCTATACCACGACTTATTCTGATAAACCTTATCGCTTGTTACGTTGACAAAACTTTTTACGGAATTAACCTTCATAGCAGCTTCAATGACATTAATAGTTCCCATTATGTTTGTTTCAAAAGTTGACCTGGGGGCTCTATACGACTCTTGCACTAAAGGTTGGGCGGCTAAATGAAAAATAATATCAGGCTGAAAGCGCTCAACAACTGCAAACAGTATTTTTTCTTCCCTAATGTCTGAGAAGGTAGTCGGACAATACTCTTCAGCACGTAAATCTAAAAACAAAGATTTATTGTCGGTTGGTTTTAAAGCATATCCTTGAATATCTGCTCCAAGCATATGCAGCCATGTTGCCAACCAAGACCCTTTAAATCCGGTATTTCCGGTAATTAAAATGCGCTTACCTTTCCAGAAAGACATTTCAGTCCCACACCTTCCAGGGAGCTTTCCCCGAATGCCACAATCCTTCTAATAGTGTTTTATCTCTAAGTGTATCCAAAGCTTGCCAAAATCCATGATGCTTAAAAGCCATCAATTCACCGTCCCTCGCCAAAGTCTCTATTGGGTCTCTTTCCCAAATCGAAGCATCCCCTTCTATATAATTTAAAGCTTCTTTATTTAACACAAAGAAACCTCCGTTTATCATCGAACCATCGCCATTTGGCTTCTCTTCGAAATAACTAACATTATTACCTTGAATCTCAAGAGCCCCAAATCGACCTGGGGCATTAACGGCACTTAAAGTAGCCTTTTTTTTATGCTTTCGATGAAATTCTATCAGGGCACTTATATCGATATTTGCTAATCCATCTCCGTAGGTAAGACAAAAGTCATCTCCATCGTCTAAATAGTCTTTTATTCGGAGGAGTCTTCCGCCTGTCATAGTCTCCTCGCCCGTATCAACCATCGTTATATTCCAAGGTTCCACATTATCTTTTAAAAACGAAATTTCGTTTCGTTCCAGATTAATTTTTACATCTGAATGATAGAGAAAATAATTATGAAAATATTCTTTAATTACATAGCCTTTGTAACCGCAACATATAATAAATTCATTTAACCCAAACGAAGAGTAAATCTTCATTATGTGCCATAAAATCGGTTTCGAACCAATCTCAACCATTGGTTTCGGCCTTGACCCTGTGTCCTCTGACAGCCGCGTCCCTAGACCTCCCGCTAAAATAACTACTTTCATATGAAAATCACCTTCCTGTTTACATACCAAATTTCAGCCCACACAGTCTGCCATTGGACGGCCGCTGATCCATTATCGTTCTAGTTTAGCGTCATTTATAATGAGGTATCTCGAAGTGTAATGTGGCATTTACAACTTATCACTACAGGCATACAGGCTAGTAGAGATATTTATTTTCAAGTTATCAGTTCAAACCATCAGTGGCTACTGAGCGCGTGTATAAAGCAGACCAAAACTATAGCGATGGATATACCTAAACCCTAAAGCGGTCCTATTTACTTACAATGAAAAATCTAATCTTCAGTATAACTATAAGGGACTGGATGCCATCCTTAAACGCCTTTAACTTTTTTCCTTCTGACCTCGATCGTGGGGAATAGCTCGCATCGCACTCCGAAATCTTGCCTCCATACTGCGCAACTCTACATACAAGTTCAAAATCCAAGTTAAATCCATTTGATACCAACGGAATTTGTTTCAAAAACTTTAAATCAAAGCATTTAACTGCAGTAGCAGCATCCGTCAGTCTCGTACCGTAAAGCATATTAATAACGGTAGTTAAAAAAACAACACCCCAATAATTTAATAAGTATATATATTTTGTCCTCTGATATAGCCTTCTACTGCCTAGAACACATTTTGCATCAGTACCTTCTATTTTAGACAAAGCGTCCCAAATTGCAGAAGGGTCATACTCTTGATCCGGATCAAAAATAATGAGGTATTCACCTTGTGCAATTGCAATCGCTTTTTTTATAGATCCACCTTTACCTAGATTCGCGCTGTTAAATATTTTCACAACACTTGGATGTTCGCATGAATTAAGCCACGCTTTAGTTCCATCGTCGGAATTATTGTCAACGATAATAATTTCAATGCCAAATTGTTTTTCCTCACAACTCTGCTTCAACCGTTCAAAAGAGTCACTGATAACTCTGATTTCATTCAACACGCACAAAACGATAGATACTTTCACTTTTTTCATCATAATCAAGTTTTTTATAAATATAAAATTGTTTGTCTTATGGTCTGCTGCAAGATTATTAAATCTTGCTTAATAAAACCGGCTCCGCCCATCACAATACGTCTTGAAGTTAAAAAAAATTTATCAAAGTGTCATCAAACGCTTTAAGATCAGATAAAAACACCATCTTATCTCCACCAAAAATATTCATATAATTAAAAAACACACCTACTAGTGTGAAATTCCATCAGCTTTAAACATTTTAAGCATGGTTAGGACTAATATTTTAATATCAAGACCTATGGATCTATTATTTATATAAAAGTAGTCGTACCGTACCTTATTTTTAACCGACAAGAGATCCCGACCTTTGATTTGCGCCAAGCCCGTCAATCCAGGTCGAACAGCAAAAACTCCATGTCTATCTCGCAAACTTATTAAACAGAGTTGACAAGCAAGGCACGGGCGTGGGCCAATGAAACTCATAGTGCCATTTAAAATATTTAACAACTGCGGCAACTCGTCAAGACTGGATAACCTCAAAAATCGACCAAATTTAGTGACATAAGTAGCGGCCGCATTACTTGACGTAGCTATCAACGGAGCTCCAACATACATAGTTCGAAACTTATAAATAACAAATTTATTCATATTTTTTCCTATCCGTTCTGATTTATAAAACACTGGCCCGTTAGATTCCAGGCTTATGAAAACGGAGAAAATACATGAAAAACCTATTAGTATAGGCAATAGACTTACGGCAATAATCAGATCAAGAATACGATGCATAAAAACCTAAAAATAGCTTGCAACCTTATCGATAAGAGACTCTAATCTGAAATTTTTATATGCATAGGATCGTCCCAAACTACCGATCCTTCTACGCTCATTGCAATCCAACTTAATACAGTAATCAATCATAGCACCAAAACCGATATGGTCTCCTGAGGCAACCGTGTAGCCACAACCAGCCTCATCAATCACTTGTCTCGCCTCACCATTTATCATCCCAATTATTGGCCTTCCTGAGCTCATGTAGCTTTGCACTTTTCCTGGCAGCGTACACCCAAAAACGGGCAGGTCTCTAAGGGAGACAAGTAAATACTGAGAATAATGATAAAAAAATGGCATATATCTCGCTGGGTACTGCCCTAGGCAAATCACCGTATTTTCCAAGCCCTGTGCTTTGATGCTTTTTATTAGCTCTGTTTTATATCGTCCATCCCCGACCACTAAGATAACAAATTCCTTTGAATACGCAGAATTTTTTACCCCTTCCAATACACTAGGAAAATCTTGAGCATCACCAATGTTACCAGTGAAGGTGAAAATAACTTTATCTCTCCACTCAGAAACTAAATCTCTAACCTCGACGTCCTCGGTGGTTCCAAGTGAAGCCTCACCCTGATAATCTGACTCAATCCATTGAGGAAAATAGACAAACTCAGGTTCGACAACTCCCATTTGATTGAGCTTACCTTCAAAACCTCTTGAACTTAAAAAAAGCGTATGGGCCGATGAATATATCCTCGTACATAAATTCCTCAATGGTGAAATAATCACCCTAGATTTTACGCCTCCGCCTTCGAGACTATCAGGCCAAATATCTAGAACCCAAAGATAAAGTGGAACATTAAGTATCTTTTTGCACAAAATAGCTGGAAACATTGAGAATATAGGAGAGAGTTGCACTCCAAAAATGAGGTCGAAATTGCTATTTCTCAGCCTGAAGAGGCAATAAAAACATGCACTGATTACAAATGAAAGATAGTTAAGAGCCAGACTGACTAAGTTATTACGCCGAGCAAATTGCGGCACTCTGTGTACATTTATTCCAGAATAGTCTGTATATTTACTCGGATTTTCAACGTAATCAGCGAAAACTTTGCCCGAGGGATAGTTGGGTGTACTGGTCAAAACCTCAATATCAAAGCCCCTTTTTTTTAGCTCTAATACTAACTCATTAACTCTGAAGTTCTCTGGCCAAAAATACTGGCTAACTACTAGAACTTTTTTACATTTTTTGGTCAATACTTCTTCCATACTACCCTATTAACATAGTCGGTGTAGCTGTGAATTATTCGAACTACCTTTTCACTTACATTAGGCATACTGTAGTCATTAACACTTCGTAATAGTCTACTTTCACCTGAGGTCTGATTTTCAAGAATTTCTAGTGCTTGAATAATTCTCTCTTGACCCAACCCTACCATCATCACAGATGCTTCTTCCATTCCCTCTGGTCTCTCATGGGCATCTCTAATATTTAAAGCGGGGAAATTCATAATCGATGATTCCTCATTAATCGTACCACTATCGGACAGAACAGCCTTAGCATTTTTTTGTAGGTGATTATAATCATGGAACCCTAATGGCTTTAACAACTTTATGTTTTTATTGAATTTGATACCTTGCTCATTAATTCTTAGCTGGGTTCTCGGATGCGTAGAGACGATTACTGGCTGATTATACACGGCGCCAATCGTATTTAGTGAGTCCGCTAATTTCAGTAACTGAGTGGGTGTATCAACGTTCTCCTCACGATGAGCGCTGACGACGAAGTACTTTCCACACTCAATATCAAGTGTTTTTAGGATATTTGAACTATCGATATCATTCATATAATGTGTAAGCACTTCGTACATGGGACTTCCTGTTTTTATTACTCGATCAGCCGGAATCCCCTCAGCAATGAGGTAGTCCCTAGCGATAGTGCTGTAGGGCATATTGATATCTGCAATATGGTCGACAATTTTTCGATTCGTCTCTTCTGGTACACGTTGATCAAAACATCGATTACCTGCCTCCATATGAAAAATTGGGACCTTTCTCCGTTTGGCAGGAATGGCCGCTAAACAAGAGTTAGTGTCACCTAAGATGAGTATTGCCTCGGGGTTAATTGAATCAATTAACTTGTCGATCTTTATGATGACCTGCCCTATAGTTTCTGCCGCGCTTTTACCCGCTGCATTCAGAAAATAGTCCGGTTTTCGGATACGTAAGTCCTCAAAGAAAACCTGGTTCAGTTCATAATCATAGTTTTGACCAGTATGGATTAAAGTGTGTTCGCAATACTCATCTAATTTTGCCAAAACACGAGATAGCCTTATTATTTCAGGCCGAGTCCCTACAACTGTGGCCACTCTGAGCTTATTCATTAAATCACTCCACTAGAAATAGTATCTGGCCGATGTTCATCAAAAATTTCGTTTGCCCAAAGCATAACAATTAAGTCATCAGAACCCACGTTGCATACGTCATGACTCCACCCAGGAACAGTCTCAACAATAATTGGCTGATTGTCAGTTACCGTTATTGAATATCTCTCGTCCGTAAGAATGTGACGGAATCCGAATTTAGCAGAGCCCTTCACAACTAAAAACTTTTCACTCTTGGTATGGTGATAATGGCCCCCTCTGGTAATACCTGGCTTTGCAGTGAAAAATGAGATTTGACCAGAATCAGGGGTCTTTAACATCTCGACAAAAATGCCGCGCTCATCTGAGTGCTCTTTTAAAGGATAGGAAAAATCAGGTGGCGACAGAAAGCTAATATAAGTCGCATACAAAGCGCGCGTCAGTCCCTCCCCAACTCCCCCCAAGACCAAAGAATAACGACTTTCAGAAAATCCTTTTATTTGGGAGGCTAGTTCTCCTAATGAAATATCATAAGTAGATCCAACATCATATAATTTTTGATCCGAAGGTTCGGTTCTTAACAAGGCAGCAAGGAACTCACCCACCACATCATCCACATAGGCTAACTCAATAATCTTTTCAGAATCTGAGATCTGTATGTCTAATCCAGAAGCTATGTTATGACAGAATGTAGCCACAACTGAGTTATAGTTAGGCTTACACCATTTTCCGAAAACGCCGGGAAGCCTGTAAATATATAATTGATTACCATTTGTAGAGGCTAAATTCTCAAGAGCTGTCTCAGCCGCTAGCTTACTTCTTCCATAAGGATTATCCAAAAGAGCTTGAATTGATGATGCAAATATGACGGGAGCATCTGAGTTCTTTTTCGAAACTAAATCACACAAGACGCTTGTAAATACAGCATTTCCCTCTTCAAAATCGCTAATATTTGACGGCCTATTTTCACCCGCTAGATGGATTACTGCATCCGCAATTTCTATTAGATAGGCTAGCCGTGACATTGACTCACCCCTAACGAACGGAAGAACTTCATAACCGTTCATTTCACTAATGCGCGAAACTAAATTTTTACCTATAAAACCATTGGAACCGGTGATAAGAATTTTCATTAATATTTCTCTACATCAACCGAAGATCTTTTGGAAAGCGATCTTATCATCGGAAGCTTCAAAAGGAGGCTGCTCATACTTTGAACATTCAATTGAACAGTGTTGTGAGAATTATAATCATCAGAGTCAGAGATTTCCCTAGTACCACTTTCTATATATTTTGAGTAATTAAGATCACGTAAGTCAGGTGGAACACAAAAGTAATCTCCCCTGTCATTTGCTGCCACCATCTCTTCTCGACTTAGAAGCGCCTCATAGAGTTTTTCTCCGTGACGCGTTCCGATTACTTTTACATCAATATCGTCAATATCACATATAGCTTTTAGCGCGTTTACAAGAGTATCTATGGTGGCTGCTGGAGCTTTCTGAACGAATATTTCACCCGATTTGCCATTCGTAAAAGCATAAATAACTAGATCAACTGCATCATCCAATGTCATCATGAATCGTGTCATATTTGGATCTGTAACCGTTATTTGTTCGCGATTGACAATTTGTTCTAGGAATAGTGGTATTACTGAACCTCGTGATGCCATCACATTACCATAACGCGTAACATTTATGACTGTATTACTACTTACCCTGGACTTAGCAACCGCGACCTTTTCCATTAAGGCTTTTGATATCCCCATAGCGTTAATAGGATAGACAGCCTTATCAGTACTGAGACAAACCACTCTCACAACTCCACAGCTAATCGCAGCTTCCAATACATTCTCAGTGCCCAATACATTTGTCTTAACTGCTTCTAAAGGATAAAATTCACAAGATGGAACCTGCTTTAGAGCAGCCGCATGAAAGATATAGTCAACTCCTCTGACGCAATTAAGTACCGATTGATAGTCCCTGACATCTCCCAGATAAAATTTTAATTTAGGGTTATCATACTTCTTCCTCATATCGTCTTGCTTCAGTTCGTCCCTACTAAATATTCTGATTTCTTTGAGTTCAGAGCCTAAAAATCTGTCAAGAACGGCATTACCGAAAGAGCCTGTGCCCCCTGTTATAAGTAGTACTTTTTCTTTGAACACCATCCTTTACCTCTCTAATTCAGAAATGACCTTGCTGATCTCAGAATCTTCTAATTGGTACCAAATTGGGAGACATATATGGTTATCTCTTACCTGCCCCAAATCATTGCCAAGAGCATAATCATATACCGGAGAGGTTCTTGTCTTTATCTGCTCAAAGTCCTTACGGGCATCAGAGGATTCTGCCAACAGAATAAATTTATATAAGTTTGATTTTTGTCCATTTGCCGAGGGATCGATATACGTCCACCCATATTTATCACATGCAGCTATATACTTCTCTGCAATCGTATACTTATTATCTATGATGGCCTGTGTTTCCATAAGAACCGAGTAACACAGCAGCGCACCAACTTCCGACAGACGATTGTTCACACCCAAATCTAGCTCCTGGTCGAATCTATCATAAATCGAATACTTGGCAGTCTTTTTATACAAATCCTCATCGTTTGTAACAATTATTCCTCCTTCTCCAGCCGGGACAGCCTTTGTGGCGTACAACGAATAAACTCCCGCATCACCAAAAAGGCCAGTATGTTTGCCATTCAATGTGGATCCTAGGCTATGCGCACAATCCTCGATGAGCGAAATTCCTCTTGTGCGACATAATTCTGCTATCTTTTCGATATCTGGATTAACCCATCCCCCGATATGAGTAATTAGGAATACACTTTCCTGCGGCTTATCTATGGTATCCACAAAACTTAGTACCTGCTCATAGGTTGGCATCAAATAATCCAGAGTGCAGTCAACGAAACCGAGCAATTCGAGTCCAGATGTGAGCGACATAGTTTTTACCCCGTACATAGTATTACTTTGGAGAAAAATGGTCTTTTTGTCTCTGAATTTCTTTAACACACTCAAAAGTGCAAGAATTCCTGAGCCATTAGAATTGGAGGCTAAGGCATGTGATGCAGAAGTAAACGAGCAAGCCCAGCTTCCTACTTGGTCATTCCATTTGCCTTCAGCGAGACTTCCCGAACTAAATATTTCCTTATAATTTGAATCAAAGAACTCTATTGACTCAAGAGGTATTTTAATCATTCCCATTATCTAGTTATCCTTCTGGTTGTTATCAATAATTTCTCTCCAAGATGTTTTGGAGAGCGTGGTAGCCCAAGATTTAATGGTACCTTGCTCACTTAGTCTTTTTGGATTTTGGGCATAAACTCGGCGATAAAACTCAGGAGCCATACTAAATGATAAAGAAAACTTTCCTAGCACTACCGACCATATTTTCGAACTATGCTGATTAATATGATACAAATAATTTCTTTTATCTTTGTCTTGCACCAGCTCTCTCTTAAGGCCAACATAATCATCTACCACTCTGATTTGAGGATTTCTTTTCTTATGTTCCTTAATAATATATTTTAAGTAAGGCTTTATGTCTTTCTCTTTATTAACCGTGATACCCCCAGCTAACCCAACCCTATCGTCTTTTTTTAGTAAGTTAATACAAGTCTTAGTATGGTAATCAAGTTCAACAAAGCTTTTCTCTGACTCAGGAACATTATCCACCACTGCCATTGGTGCATATCCGGTGCTAATCGGCACATTAAACTCTTTAGACACCACATCTGGACTGCAAATTACCACATTGTCGCTTGCATATAGGTTCGTAGAGGTTTGTACCTTAGCGCCGGAGCCAGACTCAAAAATACTCTCCACAGCTTCTGAAGTGACAATCTCAAGACCATTATGCGCAGCAGCGGTTAGGAGATCGCCCATAAGAATTCGAGAATTCATCGTAAAATCTGGGCTCTCCAACGACAAGAACTTATCAGACGAAGAGAACTGCTCGAAAATTCGATCAAATGAATACTTTAACTTAATCTTAGCTGAGCCATACTCTGAACCACCGGCATTTCTCCTTAGCCAATCATGAGTATTGATGAGATGTCCCACATTCATCGCTCTGGAGACCATCGACATCCAAATAGGATTCAATTTTCTAACCCTATATCTATACTCAATGCGGTCATTGTTAAACCACCCACAATCCCCTATCGTTAGGCCATTTTCAGAAGGTGTCAGATTCATCCTGTCGTAGTAACTATAGTAATCTAACAAATCATCCATCGCTCCTAGCAAGTATCTTGTAGTAAGCAAATTATCTGGTACCAAACTATACAATGCACCTGTATGGAGCCATTCATGAAATACCTTGGTAGTCTCCGATGCGATTTGGCTATTCTTCTCAATAATGAGGACCGACTTACCCTCTCGACATAGTATTTCAGCGACAGATATGCCAGCAATACCACCGCCTACAACTATCCAATCATATTTTTGATCATTCATGATTTTTTCCAATAGGTGAAGCCTGATTACACATGACTAAGGCATATGGAGTACAAGCAATAAAAATTAAATCAAAACGAATCAAAGATTACTGCCTTTGAGAGATATTTTTAAGAATAACTGCCGGAACAGCAGCGATAAGCCCAACATAAAAGTGTCCATAAAGCGAAGTATCAGTCAGCATGGTTAAGAACGACGCAATTACTACGATCACGATCGCTGCAGAAGTACCCATCAAGAAAATATCGTGATCAACATAATAGCGGGACACTTTATGTGCTCGATAGCACACAACAAACATCCAGCCCAAATAGATTGCCAGACCAACTATACCATGCCGAAAAAGCAACGATAAAACTTCAATGTGAATATGATGTGCACCACCGTCCGCTCGAAAATTTTCATCATTAAGACCACTTCCTAAGCCAATCGACGTATACCAAAGCGAGCCAGAGCCATTGCCAAATACATACGATAACGGAAAGAACCAGGAAGTGTTTAAACCCTCAATGGCGCTATTAGCCTCCACAACTCGAGCATAACTACTCATATCTCCAATCACGTCACCCCCCCTAAAAACCACCTCAATTGCAATGACTATACGATTGATAAGAAGCATTCCAGCATCACTGTTGAGAACAAGTCCCCCAGCGATCAAAACCATAATGAGCGAAGTAACAGCATGTTTAAACCTTCCATAAACTACAGGTGCGAAGATCACAAAAAAAATTACCGTAATAATTCCTGACTTTGAAGCCGCCATCAGGGGTGATAACACCATCGATACACAAAGTAATAATACATACTTTGAAAACTTTTTCGGCGAGCGCAGATAAAACCAAGAAACAACGAAAAATGAGATTAAAAGTAATGGAACATCAATACCGCCATCCGGATATTTAATGATAGGATCCCCTATTACAACCACACTGAATACTTTAATCGATAAACTAAACAAGAAAACAACAAACAAACCCCGGAGTATCCGTTTTATAGCTACTTTAATCTCCTTGATCGTCAATTTTGAAAATAAACTCTTCCCAACATAATACGCTAGAAAGGGTGCTATAAATCTGCCGGTATCTGCCAAAATATCAACTAAATTCCATCCATTAATGAAGCCTAAAAAAAAGCTAAACAAGGTAAATAAGATAATCCAAACAAAGTTTTTTTGAATACCGCCAACCTTCATCAAAAACACAGACATAAAAGTGATAAGCGTGATCCCAAAGGAAAGTACCAAATATACTTTATAGAGAGAATTTTGAGGAATCGGCCTTCCCAAAATAGCCAATACAATCTCAATAAAAAATAACGCGACTATTAAATTAACAACCCTCGATTGAGGTTTAGACATTGCTATATCAAGCTGAAAATTTTGACTTAAAACTTTCATAGGTGTCAGCTCTCAAAGTGAGGATTACTATTTAATGGATATGGGCTAAGCATAGATAACTAAAACAAACTCAACCCAACTCAATGTTAAAAACCGTTGCCCTTGCAATTTAATTTGTGTCGAACGATATCAACTATACCTAAAAACTGTGCCGTTGCTTCTTCATAATCAATCATCTGTGAGGCCCTTGACAATGACTGGCGGCGCATTTCTTCTAGTTTAGTATCATTTAAAAGCAACGATTCCATTTGTACAAGAAGATCATTTGAATCGTATGCCTCAAAATACTCTGCTGCACTACCACAAGTATACGGCATTGCTGTAGTGTTTGAGGCCAAAACAGGAGAACCGCAGGACATTGCTTCAATGAGGGTATAACCACTACTCTCACATAATGAAGGAAAGACGAAAAGTCTGCATGAGGAATAAGCAAATCGGAGCATGTCACGCGAGACCATTCCACAAAAAAAGACTTCACCACCTAAATCTAGCTCAACCACAAGTGCTTTTAAACTTGCATAATATCTGGGAAACGCGGCTTTCCCAGCTATATAGAGTTTAGCGGTGTCATGCGATCGAACTTTATACTCTTTGAATGCTGTGAGCAGTCTCTCGATGTTTTTATATGGATAAAGATGCGAAACGCACAACAAGTCCTTACTAGAAATTGATGCCAAATCACCAACAATACCAGTAGAGTCTGTATTGGGCTTAAAAAAATTATCCTTTCCGCACTCTATTAAGAATTGCTCGTCGCGACAAAAATTATAATTCCTTAAAAAGAGTTCTTTTGAAAACCCCGATTCATGAATTACTATATTAGACGTCTTGCCTGAGACCAAAATCAGATATTTATTAATGGCCATTAAAACCTTTTCAAGGAAACCTAAGCCTGAATAAACCTCCTCAACAAATGGTCCTATAGTTGCAATCCATTGAGACTTAATTTTTGTGGTTTTAAATATAGGCGAGAAATTACCAGGGCAAAATAAAACATCAATACCATTTACCTTGGCTGATATCGGCAAAATAAACTGTCCCCAGAAAACCCTTGATAAATTACCCCATGAAGCACTTTTCACAATACGCAAGGAGCAATTTTTAAGAATATCCTCCCCTAATATTTCAAGGTTTTCTTTTCTAACAAAAACAATTAAGTCAGATTTAGGAATTAGTTTGGAGAATTCTTCCAGAAATGCTACTAGGTGACCTAACGACCCTCCATTCGGACTAAATGTTGCATCAACCCCAATTTTCACTTTAATCATTTCCTTTTTTACGACTAAAAATCTTAATAAGAAATACTAAAGAAATGAATACAGCTTCATATATACTCCAATAGACCGACTTAAAGATATCCATCCTGCTAGATGCATTTTTTAATCTTATCTGCACAGTATTTATAAAACCTTTAAACATTTTCTTATTTTGATAAGAATATAAAATTAGCGGCTCCTGAATATTGTAATACTTACCAATAAACCTTCCCCTTAACCACAAGTCGTAGTCCTGCGCACGCCTGAGTTTTACGTTATAACCACCTGTGCGACTGAGGAATTCACTTCTCATCACAACTGATGGGTGTATGAAAGGTGACATTTTAAAAATGCGTCTAGATAATTCTTTATGATGCTGAGGCATTCTTACAAGCTTCTTTGTATGATTGTGTGAACTTACGTAATATGCGGCTGAGCCAACCACCATTACCCTAGGGTCAGAATCTAGTATTTTCACTTGCTCCTCAAATCTATTTGGTAAAGATATATCATCCGCATCCATACGCGCAATATATATGCCGCTTGCATAATTAATGGCTTTATTTAAACTCTCGGCTAACCCAATATTTCGGTTGTTTTTATATACTTTAATCCTAGAATCTTTTTCACAGTAGCCCGCTATTATCTCAAGAGTGCCGTCAGTAGAGCAATCATCAACGATTATGAGCTCCCAACATGAATATGTTTGGTTAATGATACTCTCAATTGCCTTTCCTATGGTCGCTACTTCATTAAAAGCCCCCATAATTACGCTTACATTATTCATTGTTTATGCTTTTTTGAATGGAGGAGACCTTTTAATAATCGAAAAATGAGATCCTTAACTTTAAAATAACCACTTATTAACGGCGACCGCTTATTTCTTCTGAAGTCATAGAGTTTTCCATAATCATTTCCAACGAGCTTTTGGAGATTAGAGCTAAACACAAATATCCTCTCATGTTCAGTCTTATATTTTTTATATGACGATTCGCTCTCCAAAATTAAGTCAAAATACTCTATAACACCTGACACCACATTATGGCTCCTACGATCAATCAAAAAAGCCTCCGTTAGGGTTCTGATATATATACTAGCTTTATTCACAACACCCCATAATTCAAGGTTTTGATTAACTTCGGGGAAGAACTTTATGTGGTCCTCTATAACCACATAATCTCGCTCATTATCTTGCAATAATGAAAATCTATAAGATTTATCCCCAAGTATCTCCTGAAAGGTCGAATAAATATCTGTGAGAGAGCAAAGTTTGTCATTGACCACTAATTTATCATCGTATTTTTGCCTATGAATAAGCACAGTATTGGTTCGGTCTTCGTTAAGCAGCATGAAGTCAGGGTCCACTTTTACCTCATGAGAAAATTTAAATCCATGGTCAGAAAAAATAAATGTATGGTCAAATTGCTCTTTATCTAACTTACTGAAAATCTTATTAAACGCGAAAGCTATATCATCTAACCCATGCTTTTCACCATTTTCTGACGCTCCATAAGCATCCAATGTCCAGTGAAATTGAGGAGTACACAAAAAAATAAAATGATCATCCTCAAGCACTAACTTATCAAGATACTCATCTATGTTATAAACAGAATTATGAATTTCCAGATTACTGATATCTTCAGGGAATAATCCTACGGCCCGCTCTCTCGGATCAGAAAGAAAATCAACCTTATAACCCTTATCAAGAAACAAATCATAAACGGTTTTAAGAGTTGGATCTAAAAATTCTCTCATCCACTTAACTCTAATATCACAGCCATTAAGATAAGGTGGAAGCCCAGTAGTGAAAGAAGATATCCCTCCAGGGGTGTCTGGACGTGGCGTAAAACAGTTTTTATATATGGTCCCACCAAGCTCCCTAAAGCTTTTATCTATTGGGGTATCGACGCCTATAGCATCATTAAATGTTGATAGTCTGTTAGCTCTCAACATATCAGCAAATATAACCAACACCTTCATCTATCGTACCCGGCCCTATTTCGATTAAGAAAAAAAACTGCACATAAAAAATAGATACTAGATACCCCAACTATTATCGAGTTAGTTACAAAGGAAAAATCTGGTTTAGGTAGGCTTGCAAATATAAGAAAAGGAGCAGAGAGTAGGAGGAGGCCCTTTATATTGACACTGATCCGTAGTTTAATAATTTTTCTGACGTTGTAGCATAGATAAAAAAATATCAACGCATTACCTGACAGCAAAACCCATACGATTCCCTCAACACGTTGACTGAAATCAATAGAAAGTAACAATGACAAAGTCACAATTACCCCTGATACATAAGGCATTAACGCTAGACGAGTCTTATATTCGGTTTGCAACGCATAATTAAAGAGATTGGTCATTGTTCGGAAAAATTCAAACCCTACTGCAATCAAGGTAAAAGTGTAGACACTATGAAATTTTTCATCCACCAAAATACCTACGAGACTTTTACCCGTACCGAGCATAAATACACCAGTTAAAAGATATATAGGAATAATTTCGTTAGCCATGTCATTCCAAGCCTTGGTTCTTACTGTCTTAGAAACACCTTGAATACGTCTAAGATATATGGGGTAAAAATACTGAATTATAAGATTCTCAAGCGCTGCAAAGACTGCAGTGGAAATGGCCAATCCAACACCTATCACACCTAAAATATCTGGTCCATATTGATCATCAACAATAATTCTATAGAAGTACAACTGACCCCATAAAAAAATATTTGTGCCTAAAATCGGCATAGAAAATTTTATGACATTGATTATCTCGAAAGACTTATCTTTTACAGCCAACCCTTTTAAATAAAATTTATATCCAACTAAAAAATACTTTGCAATGAATGGAAGAGCAATAATTTCTGCTGCAATTATGCCATAGAACCAATGGACCGCTTTAGCTTCATAGAAATAGGCCACAGCTGAAGCTATCATAAGCCCTGTAGCGAGAGTAGCTACCGTAGCTGTAATGAAAACCAATCTGCTGCGAAGTACATTTATGCCCGTCAAGACATTCCTGTGGAGCGTGCTAACTAAGACAGATAACACTACCACCGCTATGAATTCTTCTATCCCAAATTTTTCCTGATACTCTAAAAAGCTAAATATAAAAACACTGAAAACTATAGCAACGAAACAGCACATTAACAGATATATGCAAAATCTCATGAGTGCGTTTAGCACTAACTCATTTTTTTTCCACTCAACCAAGTGTCTGCTAAAGTACATTGCAGCAGGATTGAGAAGAATATAGCTAAAGAAGAAGCATATAGAAAGAATAAGATAATAATGGCCAAGCTCATCTTTTGTAAATAGCGTCGTAATGACTCTTAGCGCCACTAATGACAAAAGTATTTGAGCGATGCGCCCAGCAATTAAGATCGATAGATCTTTATTAATTTTGATATTACTTAAGCTCTCAAACACGCAGCGAACCATTAAATGATGACTGTTATAACAAGTATATGAATCTCATCAATATAGAAGATTGGGCTTCCGTATATACGCAGAAGCTCAACGTTAAGTACTGACCTATTTGTGAGCAATCAGCACGAAACCTGAGGGATATCTCGTCTTTTTAAAGTGTACTCTTCCCAATATAGGATTAAGAAGGTTACAAGCAATCGCTGTGATCAGCTGATCGTTTAGCAATTGCCATAAAAAAATAATTAGATTACCGTGATGCCGTATATCAACTTTTGTAAAATCTCTGCAAATATGTGCTAATGAGTCCCATGTAAATCGATAATAATCATGCGGTCCAGGGTGGTAAACATATAAAAACCTAGTTGACAATATGCAGCATCCACCTGGTTTAAGTATACGGCGTATTTCCTCCATCGCTTTTTGAGGGTCATAAAGATGCTCCAGCACTTCTGTGGCTATAACACAATCATATGAGTTGTCAGGAATTTTTGTATCGTGTAGGTCGCCACAAATATCTGGATTACTGCTTTCGTCGATATCAAAACGTGTATATTTTTCACATTTAATATGTGATCGGTAAGGAGAATGCTTAGAGCCTACATCTAATACAACTCCTGTATTTAAGTCATTAAAAACTGGGATTAGCTGCGCATCCAAGCTCACGCGAGTCACGGTGTCCATTTGCAGCATGGGAAGGCATTTTCGTATAAGAGACTTAAGCCGTACTTTAACATTTGAAAGCATAATATTCATATTTGGTCATCTATAGGTTGTAATAATAAGCGCAGATGCGTGAGTTAGTATTATTTAGTGGCAAGGTACATTTGTAAATTTATAACTGACAGTAACATTTTTTTCTTTGATTAAACATAGGATCAAGTCGTCAAAACTTAGATACAGATGTCGGAAAGTAAAAAGTATCTTAGAAGCAAAAAAAACCATGCACGCTCAATCAAAAGACCACGGAGAGTGTATAAATCTTCTCAGAGGTCTTAAATTTTAGATCTGTTTCTAAAATTAGAAAGAACCTCGATCATGACAAGAAAATGATAACTATATATTAAGGTTAATATTCTCTAAAGTAGCTAACTATTTCTTTTGTAGTCTTAGGAATATTCTTTGGCATGCAGATTCTTCAGAGTAAAAACAGTATTTTTTGTAATATTTATACGCACAAAGGTTTAGAAATCTACTCGTTATAATAAAAAAACTATTGCTCAGCAACTTATTGATAATCTTAAGCAGAAATGGGGACTTTTGAATATAGATGACGTCCTTTATCTCAAAAAACTCACCATAATAAGTGGTTAGTTTTTTAAGATCAAAATGTTGTTCGTGCTTATCTGATAGTAATACATTTTTATGAGGTACAGTCAAATAAACCACTCCTTTTTCATTTAATATTTTTGAGAGAGACCCAACAAATTCATGGCACAAGTCAACCGGAATATGCTCAAAGACCTCGATCAATGTAATAGCATCAAACTTTAATTCCATCGTTTCATTAATAATGTCTACATTATGAAATTTAATCCCAGGATTTAATGATTTTGCCAGATTTATCGCTTTCGTTGAATAGTCAATCCCTGTTACGTCCAGATGACTAAGCGCTAAACTTAACTCTCGAGTCAGCCTACCGTCACCACAACCTACATCGGCAATCGATAAAATTTCTTTATTTTTATTCACTTCTTCTATAATGAATTCAATTGCGCTTGTATAATTTTTACTCCAATTCCATTCCAAATGCTGAGAGAATCCATCTTTAAATTTAGGAATGTAATGGTATGGAAAATCATACTCTCCATCCTGAACTAACTGCTTGTCTTCCATAATTATCTTACCCTAAATGCTTTTTCTTTTTACTACTTCAATTGGCGGCCTAGGTGTTTCGTCATCATATCCACACTTCACGACAATTAGCCTCAAGCCATTCTGGTTGAAATTTTGCTCTATAGCGGAATCAAAACTGGAGAGCTCTTTTATTTCATCGAAGTTTACTAGAAAACCTGAGTGCTTCGATATCTGACTATACTCGACATGGTCTTGGTAAGTATTCTGGCCTCCAGTACTTTTATTAGACTCGTTATCGAATAAAATATATGTCATATCTACTTCCTCAGCATAACGCCCAGCTGTTGTAAGTCCACCCATATGCATAACAAATTCTGCGTCCCCTCCACATACGACCACTTTCCTACCTGCTTTAGCGGCTCCCAACCCTACACTTAGTGCACCACCCATGTTCCCTGCCATATAAAAATTATTAGTATCCGGCATAAAACTATACATTTCGCGAGCAGTATTCCCGGTAGTCCCTATTAATAAAGTAGTTGTATCTTTATACCTTGTATTCAAGATATCCATATACTTACTTCTCTGTGGATATTCAGACAGCTCTAATTGATGCTTTTCTAACAGATCAACTTTTGAAAAAGTTTCTTTTTCTAGCAAACATATTTGATTTGTATCTTCGCACTCTCGTATTTTCTTGATAGCTAATTCTAAATCGCCTTTATCTAAGGTTTTATATTTATAACCATAAGCTTCGACTAAATCTGGCAGCTTTTCAGCAAGATGCTTATGCTGTATCTCACTGTCACCCTCTTTATATGTTCTCCAACTTATAATAATCGGGAACTTGATCTCATAAGGTTTAAGTAAGCTCGTGATGCAGCTACCCATATTGGTTAATCCAGATGACTGAGCAATAACTATTGGACGTTTACCTGACATTTTTAGACCAGCCGCAACGGAGCAGGCAACGGCCTCACTTGCACAAGGAACATACTCAATCTTATCGCTCAAATTGATAGCCGCGTTAATAAGACTTGTAACAAAACTACAAGGCACTACGCACAGGTGACTATAACCATTCGAAATCAATTGGTTGATAAATTTATTTGTATCTAACATGCTATTATCTCAATTCGAGTATCAATTTTGACTTCATTAGAGTGTATTTCACCAAAATGGCAAACTACTGAACCGGTCAATTCAGATCGGGGTGAATAAAGAACTATATCTTTGTCAAGAGGATTTACCTTCCCTTCGATATACGTACAGAGCAAAGGTTGGTTTTTCTCATCGCGAGTCAAATTACCCCAATTTTTCATAACTCTTTCCTTGCTGTTTATAACCCGCTGTCTTAGCTCCCCATGGTTTTCCATCACTCCGTAAAGAGATGCCACAGCATGATAGGGTCCAGTCACCATCTTATTTTCTTGAGTTTCCATATTGAAGTAAAAAAGTTGCGATGGCTGGGGAGATAAATTTGCCTTATGAGCTATGAAAGAGGCTCCGGTCAGACCAAACAAACCTTTGCATGAGCTAAACGCCATAACATCAGCCAAGTGGTGATTATCCTCCAAGCCAATTGAACCTGTTGCGTCCACATACAACAGCGCACCAACTGAATTTGCTATATTTTTAATGGCTTGTAGATCAACCTTGAAAGCAGTAGATGTTTCTGTATATGCACATAAAACCCAATCAAACTGGCCGGCAACTTCATTTATGTTTTCATAATCACAGATAGTTACCTTACAACCTTTAGGCAACAGTCTGTTAAGGCGATCACTGTAATAACCAGTTGAAACTAAGAGGACTTTTCCTTTCACAAAACTATGAGCTGCGAGCTCCAAGGCGAACGTTGAGCTTCCCTGCTGCATTATAATTTTGTCTTGACCACTAAGGATTTTTATCCACTCCATCACGCTCTCTGCCATAGAGCCATATTCATCATCACCGCGACCAAAAAGTGGTTTTAAATTCTCTAAGTTTTCATACAAAACCACCGCAGGCCCTGGTGTAAGCATTAACTTTTGGTTATTGATCTGAGTTATAGATCTCATTGCACTTTGCCTAACATCCGTGCTACTAACACCCTCAGTGCGAGGAAACGTTAACAGTTTTGTCTCGTCAATCAAATTTGAATTGTCATGGCCGTGCACTAATAAATCTATTTTGTGTTTTTCAAGAACCCTATCATCTATCAGCCAAGGTGTAGCAACGACTTCAGCCACATACCGAATCGACTCTAAGACCTCTCTACGATGGCGAAATGATAATTCTGGCTGGTACCCTTTTTTACTTAAAATTTCATCATCGGTGGTTAATCCAACAATAACAGTCCCGTATTCAGCGGCCTTCTTTAATAGCCGAATATGGCCGTGATGAATCAAAGTTGCAGACATATCTACCATTATGCGTTTTGACACAATTAATCCCCCTACTTTGTTCCCGGAATAATTTCTAAAATCTCTTTGATAGACATGCAATCCGGATCGGATTCTAGCGTTCTTCCATGCTCAAGAATTGATTTTGCTACTTTCGCCATTGCAGGGTAGGCAGCGCGAAGCATATGATTTGCGCTTATAACGATATTAACACCCATATCTATGAACTCTTCAACAGTTACGGAATTGAAAGACGTTGGCACTAGCACCACAGGGGAGGTTTGATTTACCGCTCTAAACTTACTCATAAACTCAGTGATCTCGGCAGGATCTTTATGTCTTGAATGGATCATTATTCCATCAGCTCCGGCGTCGATATACGCATGGGAACGGGAGAGAGCGTCCTCCATTCCAGCCTCGAGAATAAGCGACTCAACACGCGCTATTATCATAAAATCATCTGTCACTTGCGCTGATTTTCCGGCCTTGATTTTTTCACAGAAATTCTCGACAGAGTCCTGGGTTTGCTTAACTTCATTTCCGAATAGAGAGTTTTTCTTGAGACCTGTTTTGTCCTCGATAATCACCGCACTCACGCCGGTTCTTTCTAAACTTTTCACAGTAAATTCAAAATGCTCTAATTTACCACCTGTATCTGCATCGAATATCATTGGTTTGGTGGTAACTTCGAAAATTTCATTCACCCCGTTAATTCGAGAAGTCATATCAACCGCCTCGATATCAGGCTTACCTTTGGATGTAGAATCAGTTAGAGAACTTGACCAAAACCCATCAAATCCGATCATTTGTCCATTCCGTTCAGCCCTCGTATTTTCTGCTATTAATGCGCTTAATGCATTGTGCACCTCAAGAATTAACAATATCTTTTTACTCTTAAGTAATCCTTTAAGTCTAGAGCTTCGAGTGACAGAAGTAACGCCAAGCTTCATCAATTGTTCTTTAATATTCTGGTCACTAATTTCAGAACTGTATGGGATCTCGACCAGCTGGCCGCCCCATTCGTTCAACAAATCCATTACCTCTTGCCTATAAACCGACTTTGGTCCAGTAACCCAGTCATCACCATGAACAACAAAGTCAGGCCTTAATTCTAATAAATTATCTCTGTAACTGGCTGTATCTTGAGGAACGATTTTAGATACCATCGTCAAATTTTGTAGCACATTCATCCTTTGCTCGTATTTTAAATACGCAACATCGTCTAGCTCGGAGATTGCAGACGAAGTCAAAAGTCCAACTGTGACCTCACCATGCTTAGCGGCCTCTGTTAATATTTTCACATGCCCTGCATGTAATAAATCTGCTATTAATCCGACGTACACTTGTTTCATTGTTTAATCACTCTAAGTTAAGGTTTGGAAAGTATTTGCTTACAGCTTTTCTTCTGACGCTTTATACCAAGCAACGAATTTGGAGATACCGGTTTCTATGGTCGTCTTTGGAGACAGACCTGTTGTCGCTGTGAGATCATCTATATCTGCGAAAGTGACAGGCACATCGCCGGGCTGCATTGGCAGTGCTTTCTCAATAGCTTTTTTACCAAGCGCAGCCTCTATAGCCCTAATAAATCGTCTTAGCGATATTGGATCGTTGTTGCCTATATTGAATATTTTAAAGGGTGCTTGAGATCTAGTTGTCTGATTATTTTGTGGCAGCGGGGGCGTTTCCAGCAAAGCAACAACCCCCGCAACGATATCATCGATATACGTAAAGTCTCTCTTCATTTCCCCATTATTAAAAACATCTATGGGAATTTCTCCATCTATTGCTTTAGTGAAACTGTAGTAAGCCATGTCTGGACGACCAAACGGACCATATACTGTAAAAAACCTGAGACCTGTGCAAGGAATTCGATATAGGTGGCTATAGGAATGCGCAAGTAGCTCATTTGACTTTTTAGTTGCCGCGTAAAGGCTAATGGGAAAGTCTGTATTATCTGATTCACTGAAGGGTTGCTTTGTATTCATGCCATACACAGAGCTAGAACTTGCAAAAATAAGATGCTCGATATTCGCATGTCGGCAGCATTCCAAGATATTTACAAAGCCAACCAAATTTGAATCTACATAAGCCTTGGGATTCTCCAATGAATAACGCACTCCAGCCTGAGCTGCAAGATTGACCACGATATCAAAATCATACCGTTCAAAACATCGGTTAATTTCGGCATCATCCGCAATATCTAACCTTTCGAAACGATATCGATTCTCACAATCACTCTTAGATACAAATTCATCCAAATCATTAAGCCTGTTAGTCTTCAACTCAGGTTCATAATAATCGTTAAGGTTATCGACCCCAACGACATCAAAACCTTTGGCTAAGAGCGCCCTTACTAGATGAAAGCCAATAAAACCAGCCGAGCCAGTAACTAGCACCTTTTTCATAATCTAGTTTTCTCCAAAGATATCACGTGTAAATACTTTTCCCTCAACTTCTGAGAGCTCAACAGTTTTTCTGTTAGCAACAATTAAGTCGCTTTGTTCTTTAAAGCACCCTAAATCAGTAACCACCTTAGATCCAAAAAATACCTCTGCACCAAGCTCTGGCTCATAGAGCACGACCTCGATACCTTTTGCTTTAACCCGCTTCATAATCCCTTGTATGGCTGAGGATCTAAAGTTATCGCTGCCAGATTTCATGACTAACCGGTAAAACCCAACCACTCTTGGGTTTCGTTTTAGTATTTCTTCAGCAACAAAGTCCTTACGCAGCGTGTTAGAAGACACTATTGCTGAAATCAATGTCTGCGGGACCTGATCATAATTTGCCAAAAGCTGTTTGGTATCCTTTGGCAGACAATACCCGCCGTAGCCAAAGGACGGATTGTTATAACCCTCGCCTATTCGCTCATCCAGGCACACGCCATTAATGATGCTCTTTGTGTCCAGGTCATGGGCTAGTGCATAGGAATCAAGCTCGTTAAAAAATGATACTCGCATGGCTAGATAAGTGTTGGCAAAAAGCTTGACCGCCTCAGCTTCTGTCGACCGAATAAATAGCGTTTCAATATCATTTTTTTGAGCTCCCCCGACCAAGAGATCGGCAAACGCCTTTCCAGCCTCTAGCTGACTACCCACGATAATTCTTGATGGGTACAGATTATCCTTTAACGCCTGTCCTTCGCGTAAAAACTCAGGCGAGAATATGACACGATCTGTGTCATGCTTTTTCTGTAAAGATTTGGTGTGGCCCACAGGGATGGTAGATTTAATCAACACAAGCGCATCTGCATTTAGCTCTAGGGCGTCACTTACCACGCTATCAACCGAGCTGGTATCAAAGCGGTTAGTATCAGGATCATAGTTGGTAGGCGCTGCCACCACCACAAAGCTGGCACCATCATAGGCAGCGTGGTTGTCAAGGGTTGCCGTAAGGCTTAACTCTTTTCCGGCTAAAAAGGCTTCAATCTCGGCGTCAGCCACGGTGGATTGTTTGCTATTGACCTTTTCAACCCGTGAGGCATCCACATCAAGCACAACCACATCATTGTGCTGGGCGAGCAGAACTGCAAGGGACATGCCCACATAGCCAGATCCCACAACAGTAATTTTTATTTTGTTCGTCAAATTTAGACCTATAATTTGATGTTAATCGATTACTTTACCTTGGAAATTTATTACAAAATTTTTTCTTTTTTATAAGCTCCAGAAACTCTCGAAACTAGCTATTTAAAATGCGATAAGAGCCTTTATTGCTAATTAAATAGGCCAATTAAATTATCACCAATAATAAAAAATGGTTTCCAATAGTTTTCATGAGCATAGCCTCTTTGGTAAAGGCATTCAGAGAAGTAAAATTTCAAGCTATAACATGGTCCTAAAACCAACTTGGCAGCTATTTTAGAATTTCTTCTTCGATATAATGGAGCTCCATTTTTTTAAATTTCAATAAATACAGCGCTTTAGCATAGACGAACAATTCCCTCCATCTACCGGAATATGAGAAGGCAAGTCGCTTTAAATAAGGAATATAAATGTCCCCGGTGAGTTCATACCGTTCCAATTTACCAACAAAATTTTTCAGGACATTCATATCAGAAGAGTCATACGCCAGGTATCGGCAGCGCTTCGAAATCCCAGCATGATGAAACATATTTTTTAAAATCGCATCACGAAATATAATATTTGGAATTACGATTGTAGAGGTCCCTTTTTCAGGGGTTTCACTAATTATACCAGTCTTAACCAGAGTGCCTTCGTTAAAAAGTAGAGATTCGCAAGGGCCATCTGGATTTGTGATCAAGAACCGAACTTTAGCCTTGCAATTTATAGCGCCAGATTTTTTAAGGACGGAGCGAAATCTGTCTATTACTTTTTCATTTATCTTAAGATTTAACTCTCGATTTCGAGAGACAGCAAGACGGTCATTAACATCTTCTAAGTATTTTTTGATGTAATTTTCGCTGTCCGAAAAACAGGCTTCATCGGCAAAACTGAAGCCACAATTACTGGACCAAGTAGAGCCAGGCAGCATCACCTTTAGATTCCAATCTAGTTCACTATTCAACGCTTCAACGTAATCCCTAAGCTCAATTGGATTGGATATATAACTGTTGAATTTGATTACATCATCATTTAAGTGACAGTGGTTAGATGCAAACGGCACAGCAAATTTAGGCTTCACTACATCCATGAATAATTTAAATGATCTAAAATAATGTTCTCGATCATCACTTACAAATGATTTATCTCCAGGGATTTCATAACAAACTCTGGTGTTTGCTGACGAATGAGAACGCAGAGCAAAGTCTATCGGACCGTGATCCCGCAGTATTTGTTTCAGCGGCCATCCAGCAATTTTTGCATCATTAGCATTCAGGATAGTCGTTCCTCCGGCTTCAATTACAATCGCACTATCAGTAAGAAATAGACCGAAGTTATAAAATGTAACTTTTATATCACCTATGTTTAATGATTTGGCGTGAGACAACCTTGTGATATCGTTGAACTCCATTGACCTCAAATCATGTTCTGACCTTAGATTGGGATCCTCAGAAGTAACAACAGCCTTTCCCTTAAAGTACTTTTTTAAGGTAGGCCCATGCCAGTGATCCCAATGGACGTGGCTAATCACAACGGCATCAACATGCTCCAAATCAGATTCGGTAAATGCTGGCTTGGGGAAATTCCACCACGACCGCCAATAGCATGAACCGACTAGCCAAGGATCTATTACTATAGAAGAGGTCTCAGTTTTCACAAGCAGACTCGCATGAGAAAGAATTTTTATTTCACAACCCACTGTAAATCCTCCTTAAATTGAAAAAATTCACTCATCAACAATGCAAGTCGGAGTGTGATTAATTGTGGTAACCTAAAAAAGTTCTTTAAAATCACTCAAAACGACGCTACCCTTTAAAATGCGATAAGAGCCTTTATCGAGTGTTAGATTCCGAACGCCTGCTTGATAGAATCAAACTCTATCGCGTCAAGCCTGGGACCAAACTGCCCCACCACTCGAGCTGCTGATTCATTGGCAAGCTCCGCCGCCCACTTGAAATCGCGGCCCGCGGCCACTGCATACATAAAGGCGCCTGCGAACATGTCCCCAGCGCCGTTCGTGTCAACCGCATCTGCTGGGACGCCAGGCACGCTGACTGTGTCTTTCCCATCAAACACGATCGCACCCTGAGCGCCGTCGGTAACGGCAAATGTTTTCGCGCTCTGCTTTAATGCTTCACACGCATCATCAACAGTCTCGGTTTTGGTGAAGGCTAGGGCCTCATCCTTGTTACAAAAGACAAGGTCGACACCCTCACCGATTACAGACCGAAGATTATCCCCAAAGATCTGGGC